>PJEL010003517.1_pt1 | contig 13343 bp, 12 predicted proteins | sample 1853271 | NCBI WGS metagenome assembly PJEL01 (sample SAMN08108733, study PRJNA415343) | Invertebrate metagenome, whole genome shotgun sequencing project. | host: Globobulimina | place: Sweden: Gullmar Fjord | collected 2015-08 | reverse complement strand
GCGCGGGTTTATACCTATCTAATTGTGATCTGAATTAGAAAATTTCTCTACCACGGAGAGAGCATTTCGTAAAGTAGTTTATTAAAACCTCACAACTACGAAACAAAATGCCTCTACCACGGAGAGAGCATTTCGTGGTTCAAAGTGCAAACCTACTTCAACTCAACTGATGCTCCAGCCTCTTCAAGTTTTGTCTTCCATTCTTCTGCGTCATTTTTCTTAACTCCACTCTTCAGTGACGCTGGTGCACTTTCCACGAGATCTTTAGCCTCCTTTAGCCCAAGCCCAAGAATCTCTTTTATAACCTTAATAACGGCAATCTTCTTCTCTCCAAGACTTGCAAGCACAACTTCAAAGTCGCTCTTCTCTTCACTGCTGTCTCCAGCAGCAGCAGGGCCCGCGACAGCCACAGCACTTGCAGATACACCAAACTTCTTCTCAAGTAACTTTACAAGCTCATTAAGTTCAAGAACTGTCATATTTTCAACCTGCTCCACAAGAGCCTTAAAATTCTCAGGCACCTCCACATCAGCTCCTTCATCACTTGGCGCTTGCGCATCTTCTTCAGTCTCTTTTGCAACTGGAGCTTTCTCATCTTTTTTTTCTTCCTTCTTAGCATCTTTTTTAGTATCTTCAGTAGCAGTCTCTTCCGCTACTGCATCGCTTGCCCCGTCAGCTTCGCTGTTTACAGGGTCTTTTTTCTCTTCGTCATTCATATTTATTTTTTAATTTTAATAATTCTTAAATTGACCTCACAACTACGAGACGAAATGTCTCTACTGGTGAGAGAGCATTTCGTAGAGTAGTCTATCAAGACCTCTTCTCAGCAATCTGGTTAAGTGCAACTGTCAATCCCTGTATAGGGCTGTTAATCACATTCACAAACATACCACGCAATGTATCCACAGGAGGTATAGTTGCAATCTCATTCATGCCAGTTGCATCCTTAAATGTTCCCTCATATATACCACCCACTATCACGAGCTTTTCTTTAAACTTTTTTACAAAGTTATGTATACCACGAGCAGCAGCAGTTGGGTCGTCTGTCCCATATGCCACAGCCACCTCACCATCTAGTATTGGAGCATCCCCTTTTGCTCCCGCATCTTCCCAAGCGCGCTTCATTAAAGTCTTCCTCGCTACAAAATAAGAGAGACCTTCCTCGCGCAAGCCACCACGCATCTCCGACTCCTCACCGACACTCAAGTTGGTGAAGTGCACAAATACACTTGATGCGGAGTTTTTGAAGGCGTCAACGAGACGCTTTACTATTTGTTCTTTTTGTTGTCTGTTTTTAGCCACGATAATTTTATCTAGCAAATTTATAAACCATGGTTACTTCTTTTTGTAAAGAGTAACCATCAGGCCATACTTGCACATAAGTACAAAATAGTCCGACCTCGGCAGGATTGACATCCCTCAACTGCGTTCGGGACAACCCACTGTCTTAAGCCTGAATACCAACAAGTTTACCAATTTACAAAAGAAAGTCAACGCCAAAAAACAAGTTCCTCCGAAACTTGCCCCTCCTCATACACGAGTTCGTTTTTAGTCCATTACCAAATAAACGGCTCACGGTCGTGAGCCGTTTATTGTGGGCCATTTATTATTGTGAAATCAATAAAAGACTTACACTCCCTTACACTTACCATTTTGGTGATTGGTTTGGATGCAATAATCATAAAAAGAAGTAGGATATTCTTTTAACTAAGTTCCTAGTGCTAATTTAAATTATCCTTCTTTTTCAACAACCCAAGAGCCTCCCAAACATCATCTTCTTCAACACCACCAACCAATATCATTCTCTTTATAAATTCTGGCTTATTCTGTTTGTGCATTTTTTTATAAATAATTGTTATACGCCCTCTTACATCGCTTTTTTCAAAATCTGGCTTGCGTACCGCATAATGAGATGACCCACCAGATGGCTGTGTCACATCAAAACCTAACCTCTCAGCAGCTTTTTTAAAATCATTCAATTTCAGTTTATCTAAGCCCTTCAACAAGTCCTTGCGCTTAATATTATCTTCTGCCATAGCATCCACAAATTATACCGCACAATTTACCAAGTTTGTGCTATTTTCTAATATATAAGAGGCTCGCACTTGTTTAGCATTGTTAACTGGTATTTTATTTTCTGAATCAATTAAAGAAACATGAAAGGCAGTATGTATAGCCTCTCTTATATTTTTTTGTATTTCTTTATCAGATGGATTTGTTTCAGACCCACCTGTAATAATATCTTCAAATTCTTTACATTGTGCATACCAACCACTTTCATCCATATTTATACTAAAATGTAATAACCCCCCTACTTTTTTTATTTCCTCATTCATTTTCTCAACATAACCAAAATCTTCAAACTCTTGTCCAGAAGAAAATATTTGTGCGAATTTCCAATTTTTCATATTCATAATATTTATATAAAAATATTTATTAACTTAATAAAATTATAGTACGAAGTTACTCTAGAATCAAGCAAAGTACTAAATCAACACATCAACCGCACCCACTCAGAAACTAGTGCTTTTCGCTAGGAGGCTCCTAGCGAAAAGCAGGGAGCTTGTTTTTTTGGCGTATTTATTTTAATTCACAAGTTGAGTTTGTCCACCTACTCACTAAACTGATGTATATTAGAGCAAGCCGCACTCATAGTCCACCCCGCCTCACGAGCCTCATCCTCACTACAGAACCACATCTCACCCTTCCGCGGATCCACCTTCACCCTCTTATAATTCGGACACCCTGGCAAAAAGTAATCCCTACCATAGCTCTTACTTATATTCCCCTTTATCACACACTCCTTATCAAAAGTCTCACTCGCCTGCTCCCCGCCCTGAGTCTTCCTAAGTGCAAATTCTTCCAGCAATCCGCCACATGCACCCCACATCCCTTTCTCATCATTCTGCGCCTCACGCTCCGCCGCTTGCAATCGCGCCAAATATTCCTTATCTGGTTTTATATATCTCACACTAACAAACCCACCCCGCACCAATTCAACATTCACAAACAAATTATCTTCCTTAGGATTCTCATTATACACAAACACATAACGCAGCAACCGCCCGTATCCATCCTCCCCACTCTCATCCTTTCTCAATTCTAATTCATTCCCAAGTATAAGTCGCGCAAGTTCCGTTTGCGCCTCCTCAGCAAAGCAACTCCCTATCTCTGGAGCATCAATTCCAATCAACCGCACTCGCGCACCATCCTCTGTTACAAATGTATCGCCATCCACCACCTCATCGGCATAGTGCAGTTTCGCGCCAAAGAGCGGTCCAAAGTCCACATCATCCTTAAAAATTTTATACCCACCATAGCTACCGCCGGCAGCAAGTATAGACCCAAGCACCCCAATCACAATACTCCTAGGAAATGGTATTTTCATAATCAAAGTATATCACATCCCAACACAGCCCATAAACTCAAAGTAACATCAATATAAATAGCAAGAGCAATAGCAATAGCAATAGCCATATCAGTTTCAGAGCTATCAGCACTTATCTCTACAACAATCAGCACAACAACATTAAGAGGTTCACTACCATATTGTGTGCTTTATTGCGTCCCGTAGGTTATGCAGGAATAGGAAGTTGTTTTTATTCATTGCAAGTAGTATAATATAGAAAATCGCTTATGGCTGTATTAAAAAAAGGAGATGGAAACATAGAAATTACCAACGGAGACCTCGTGGCTCTTAAGAAAATAGCTGGTGAATATGGCTTATCTGATGAGTCAGATGTTATTGCATTTGCAATAGGTGTATTGGACTTGTCAAAAGGACTTGGTGTAAAAGTTGGCACTGCTACTGGGTTAACTACATTCATGCCATCTGATAGTCTAAGGGATAAAACTCCGACAGAGTCGGTTACTACTTAATATGGCAGAAAACAACACCAACACAACACCAGTTGTTGGTGTAGATGAGGAATATAAAAATGCAATCCAGCCAGTTGTTGACGATGCCATGCGAACTGATGCACTAGGTGCAAAGTTTTGTGTTGTATTAAATGAACACAAGCCCACAGACGAAGCAATTAAAAAAATAATGAGTGATGCTATTGTAGGTGATTTAAATGTTAAAAGTTCTTTAGAGACGGCAATCAACGAAATTGACGGAAAAAGAAAAGTGCGTTGGATTGATAGAAGTATAGCAGGAGGTCTTGCTACTGCTGTAACAATAGGAATTGCATGGGTAATATCTCTATTTAAGTAGGTTTTTATTTACCCACACATTATGTCATCAATATACATATTAACCCCCCAACAACACCCAACCCACCCAATAATCCCAAAACTCCACTCAACACCAAAATCTCGCCATGAGCCCCCCAACAACACTCACTCCCAATCCTCAACAGTTATTCTCTTATTTTTATGATCAATACTCAGTGCAAGCTTTTGCCTCCTCTGCCAGCCAAACTCCCTCACAATCTCCACAGGTAATGTAATACCGTAACTCTTACCACCGGAAATCTTATTTAAAGATCTAATAGTATAATCCTCTCTTTTTCTTCTACTCATAATTATTTAATTATTTAATATATATACATTATACAACATAAAAAGAATACTAGTATTAAAGCAGGGATTCTTTTTCAAAGATACTACCAAAGAATGTACTCGCAGAGTTTTTTATTTTATTTATATGTATATCCATTTGCCCTGTAGCAAATATTATACCAAGACTCATAGTAATAATCATTACAAACCCAAGCAAAAAGTTAAAAAATGTTGTAGTCATCAATTTCTTCATTCTGTTAGAAATTATTCTAATAATCTAATTCAATCTCTCAACCCCCACCCGCACACCTCGCCCCATATTCCTAACGGGGTTCATGCTCAGTATTATATCACACCCAAGACTTTCTTCAGCGAATATACCCAGTCTTCATTTTGATCATGTGCATTTTCAGTATCATTCTCTTTCTGTTTCAGCAACCACTCTAGGTAGCCTCTGTCCTCATCTAGAATCTCAGTCAACAACTTACCAGCATGCTTACCAAATGTAATACGAGCAATAAAAGCTGGCTTACCAGATATTGCAATCATCTCCTCCAATGCACTCTCTCCACCGCCCATCTTATTATACAACCTACCAAAAAGCTCAATAAGCACCCTAACATCTCCAAGTGCATCATGCGCTTTGGCACTAGCAACCTCAAGATCCAGAGCATAACGCAAATATTGCAGTCTATATGCCCCGAGTTTTGCATCTTTGTCTAGGTGTCGCGCAACCTTTAGTGTATCAATGTATTGCCCTACCTCTACACCATCACGCCGCAACATCTCTATATCAAACGAAGCATTATGAGCTACAAATACAACTTCAGAATTTTGTAAAATATTTTTAAGCTCCTCACACATCTCAGACCCAGCAAAAGGCATCTTGTTCGCCACATCCTTATTTGTATATCCGGTAGCTTCCATAGCTTCAATACATATAGGTAGCGGTGGTCCGAAGAGCTCGCTCTGTTCCTTGCCCTTATAATTAAAAGCCACTTGGAAGATTCTATCATCAGCCTCTCTACCAGTAGTCTCAGTATCTAAAAATAAAAGATTAAATTCTTGATTTTTGTTATTCATATCAATATCTTGATTTTTAATTAAAATTAAGTAGAATTATGGTGTATTAAGATGAGAAGGCATCCGAACGGCTAACTACCTAAGGAGGCTTTTTCTTTTGTATGATTATTTTTATATTCTATCTTTCTTCTAACATCTTTCTCATCTAAATTTGCCTTAATATATGCACACAAGTATAACATGTGCCCTACAAAAGGAAAAAGCCCCACCGCACAAGTGCGATGGGGCTTTGTTCCTAACTTCTCCCGAGAGCCGAAGCTTCTCCGAAGTGAGAGGCTAAATTCCTCCCTAGAACTAAACGAGATATTTAGTTAAGTAATCAACTAACTGACTACGAAGGATTCACATGTGAAGGACCGTAAATGTCGCCCTTGAATATGTATTCACCCTCGCTGTAATCTGTGGCATCGCCATAGATACGGAACTCTAGGTTAGTGTCGTCATCGTCAGACAACCATGCCTGCAATGTATCACCGTCATTACCTAGACCGCCAGTGTTAACACGGATTTGAACCTCCCTACTGCCTCCAGCAGGAACAGTCAAGTCGCTATCTGTAAATACAATATCTGCATATGTACTTCCTGTAAGTGCTCCCATATTTACAGTATCAAGTGTCTCTCCACTTGTTGTATCAACTGCGAACACTACATCTGTAGATGAGCTAAGTGCACCACCAATCTCAAAGTTAACTTGTAGTGAGTTAGCACTATCAAATACAACATCTTCATTTCCTGGGTTTGAAATAACGATATTAGCAGCTAGGTAGTTAATACTTTCTCCAAGTGTTGTACCTACGCCACCATTATCAAACGCAAATGTTGGGTAAGCTTCGTAGATTGTGTGTTCTGCAGTTGTATCTGCAGCAGCGCCTCCTTCAATATTAGCACCAGAGTCGCCACCTGTTGCTTGGATGTCAGCACCTGCAGCAATTTCAACCTTCACAGTGTCAGCATTTTGTACCTGTTCACCGTCAATGTTATTCATTATACCCTTAACTGTCAAGAGTACATGGTCATCCGTAGGTACGGTTAGAGTACCCTCGTCAAAGAATATCTCTGCTGTGGCACTGCCTCCGGCAACGCTACCAAGCTCTGTTGAGCCACTGTAGAATACATACTCACCAACTGCGTCAACATCAGCGATTTCGGTTGGGCTATTTGTAATCATAATGCTATCTATATCAAGATCTTCAACATTTGAAGCTTCTAAGCGGAACACGGCAAGTGTTTGCTCGTTACTTGTGTCGTCAAGTAGTAGAGCAACTGAAGGTGAACTTGAGTCAACTGTAACTGTTAGTCCGCCAGTACCAGAAACTGTCATTGTCTGACCATCACCGCTTACAGTTAGAGCACCAATACCTTCTATTGTTTCTCCTGATGTTAAGCCAGAAGATGTTACATCTGAGATAGATACTGTGTGTTTATCACCTGTTGATGCATTTGATGAAAGATCAGCAACCACAGCTATCTCTACATCATCGTTCTTAGTGATTTCAATCTTATCGTCAAGTACTATTGTAAGTGTGTTAGTGGTTGCACCTCCAGTCATTTGTTCAGCACTAGCTACACGCGCTTCAAATTTATCACCACGGTCTGAGTCGGTATCGTCAAGGTCTGCCCAGATCTCAACATTGTCAAGCTCTGTACCTGTACCAGTAACAGAAACAGCTTGAACTTGAATAGACGCAACCTTTATATCCTCTCCTGAGTTTTTGGCACTAAGCTCTGCTGTCGCGAATACAAAGTCTGTAATACCTGCAACTATATTGCGAGCTGCGGGCTGAGACAGTGTAGTAACAGTAAGAGTACCAGCTTGTACTGTCATGGTGTTACCTACAGCATCTGAGCTTATAAGTGAAATTGTATCACCTGTGTCGTCACCTGTGGCAGTTCCCCAATTTGCTGGGTTTGTTGAAACTACAATTTCGTCATCTGAATCAAAGTTAGAACCTAGCATACCCTTTACATACATTACTGTTGTACCAACTGGGAATTCAACTGTAGAGAATGTAACAGTACCATCTGGAGCAGTTCCAACAACACCATCTTCTGGACCGGAAAGTACGGAACCGTCAGCATCTACCAATGTAACATTGGTAATATCTTCAGCATTCGCAGAACCACTGCCTAAAGTAAGGTCAAGGCCAAATTCAACAGTTTCAACTGATATAGACTCGCCCTCAATGTCAATTGTAAATGCGCCGAGGATTGTGTCTGAGACCAGTACTGCAACATTTGCAGATGGAGCAGCGGTATTATTCTTAGATACTGAGTTAACTGTACCTCCGCTGATTTCTACTTCTGCACCGTCAAACCATGGTGTACTGTCAGAAAACGCTGATGTGTCATTATTTACAGTACCTGCAGTTGCCGTTGGTGTAATACCGTAACCGTATGTTTCGCCTGTTACGATAAGGTCTGTACTCTTGCGGATGTCAAAGATGATTGTGCTTGCGCTACCGCCAACTATATCACCTGAGATTTCCATCTCCTTTGAGAGACCCTTAGAGATAACCACACCTGAACCGAAGTTGAATGTGTAATAATCACCACTAATCATTGGTGCATACTCTGTGCCGTCAAGTGTAAGCATTACATTAGCAAGATCATCAGATGATCCTGAACCGCTCTGATTCCAACGCACGGAATGTACACGAACATTCTCTGCGGAACCTGCGGTAATCTTTACAGCTTGGAATGTGTAATCAGTTGTGCCAACCTCCTTAGTCGCACTTGCGCGTGGGTCTTCAACACCAATAGATGCTGTAGCTACACCAATCGTCAAAGAGTTATTGGTAGTGTGCTGCGCACCTGTGATAGGCAATGTACCGCTAACAGTTGAGTCTGTATTAACAGCTACAACCGAGAGAGAGGCAACCTGTCCAGAGTAACTAAAGAGATCGTCCCTCATGTTACCTACAACTGTGTAAGTTACACTTGTGCCAGCCGGAATTACTGTAGTCTCACCTATGCTTGCTTGATCGTTTGAGTTTAGTGTCTTTGTAAGACCTAATTGGTTGCCGTTCTCATCTAGAAGAGCAACACTTGAGAAGGCAGACTTATTTGCAAGACCGCTAAGCTCAACTGTTACAGAGTCAAATGTAGTTGCATTTGTGCCTGCTGTAAGTGTGAAGCGAGTAAACGGAACATTAGCCGCGTTTTCAACAGCTAGGGAGTTCCCCGGCTGAGCTGCCGCGCTTACGAAGATACCTCCTGATGTCATTGTTGTTCCTGTTGATCCTGTTGTGCCTGTCGTTCCTGTTCCTGCAGAACAAGAGCCTGTGTTAATGGCATTTGCTTTAGCCATTGAGGAAGGACCCCAATAACCTGTTGCAACTGTAAGTCCAACCGGAGCAAGTATCTCACTTGCATACTTTGCTTGGAATTTAGACACAGCTGCCTTAGTAGCTGGACCAAAGTAAGATGTTTCGTTACCTGTTGATCCTGCTCCTGTTGTGGCAACCATTGTTGCCGAATCGTTGTTAAGGAATTTCTGGATGTCCATAACTTGTCCACCCTGATCTCCTTGTTTGTGGCTTGATGTGAATGTTACTCCACAACTAGCGCCTGTAGTGCCACCTGTTGTGCCACCACCACTCATCCCAGCAAGTTGTGCTTGCAGAGATGCGATTGTTGATAGCAAGCTTTGTATCTGTGCTTGAAGATCATCTGCTGTTGCTGCCTTCGCAGGAAGTGCGAATGCAAAAGAGATGACCATTGCTACACCGATCAAAGATGCTACGAACTTTGAAGTTGATAATGTATTAGTCATACTTAAAATGTATATTAATTAATTTCGAACCTACTCTAACTATATAGTCTCCACCTCTCGCCTCTTGCAATCAGGCAAGAAGGAACGAATTGATTTGAAAATCTTTTTAGCCTTTTTTAATTTTGACTAAAAATCTTTCTCACCATTTCTTAAGATGTCTATAGCTGTATGTCTAAGTCTGTCGACCAAACCCGCACATACATATAGTTTGTTTGTACTTACATTAGCACTCGCCTTAATCTTATAAAGATAATTAATGTTGGCTTACACTAAAGTCTGTACGAACTGATAATTTTTTAACCCTCCCACTCCTCCCAAATTTCGACACGGGAGTTTACCATAATACATTTATAATGATCTGGCATAGTGCGAGTGAGTTAACAAGATTTTATGGATTGTCTATCATGTCAGTCAGACCCTAAACTTGAGTCCAGACATAAACTGTCTGGCTGAGTTGGGTGGCAGGACATTGCTTCCATTTCTGATTTTTTATTTCGTGTGCATATTCAATTGTCAAAGAGCTGTACCCACAATTGTATAGCGAGCAACACCTATGTTCAATAGGTGCAAACATGTATACTGTGGATAACTATTAGGATAACGCAAAGCGCAGATAAGTCAACCCGTCTTCAGCGTACAAGTGTGTATACTGTCCAGCGCTTATTTCCGTCTTTTTTTAGCGTTCCTTCACTTACTAAACTCATAAGCTCGCGCTGTAATGTCTTACTGCTCGCATCTGGTATTTGCGATGCGACATCCTTCACAGTAACTCTGCCAGTCTTTGCCACCATGTCAAGTATTACAACTCGCCTATTTGTGCTTATTGCTTTTGTCCTCAACCGAGCATTCTTCAACACCGAGGTTGAACCTCCGTGCTCACCTTTCCCCAACACCGAGGTTGAACCTCCGTGTTTCTTATTTTCCAACGATGAGGCTCCACTGCGGTCTTTCGTAGCCTTATGCGATGTAGTATCTCTCGTAGTATCTCTCATTGCTCCTCTCCTTATATAAGAGTCCTTAGGTACAACAGACGCAACTTCCTTACCACCACCACTTCCCAACACCGAGGTTGAACCTCCGTGTTCAGTTTGTTCATCAAAAACGCCCTTTAAATCCACGCTATTTGCACCTTCAGACCCCACTGAGGATTTGAGGAAATCAGCAAAGCTTATAAAGCTATTTTTAAGTATATTTAAATTGATTTCAGATATTAAATTAGACGCAAACAGTAAGTCTAAGTTAGTTAGGATAATGCGTACATTATATAGAGCGGTGGCAAGGGTCTCAATATTTTGAAATAAGTTCTCCTGCACAGTAATAGATGTGAGTAGCGAATTTACATTTTGGCGTAAAATTTTACGCAATTCTTCATTCTCAGAGACATGATTGGTAACTAAATAAATAGCAAGTGCTAATCTTTCTGTCCTTTTATATGCTCTATCAGACACACTGTTTTGTCCGAAAGGGCTAACAGACACATTATCGTTCATAAGTGTTATATATTGCGAATTATTATTTTTATTTAAATATGTTTTTTCTTCCCTCATAAGCTGTCGTGCGCACTCAACAACGCAAAGACATGTCCTTTATAAATTGTCCGTAAGTTATCGGATGTCTCTTAGGCTCTGTCTTTTATATGTCCATTATACACAAAAGGACATTTACCGCAATACTAATATTCTCTAAAAGAATGCTAGTATTAAAGCAAGTATTCATTTAATCCGTAGCGTGCACTTTACTGTGTAAGCCTAACACCAAGCAAACAAATATGCTAAAATACTCACATATTATGACACTAAAGAAAAATAAAAAATTCAAAACACGAAAGAGAAACCGAAGATGGTTACCCAAAGATAAGAAGTCAAGTATTAAGAAGGAAACTCTGCGCGGTATATGGGGAATACTTTCCATCGCATTTGCCATTATATTTTTACTAGCTGGACTTGACATTGCCGGAGTATTTGGCACTAAGCTCTATAGCTGGCTAAGCGCACTGTTTGGTGTTGGGTATTGGCTGATACCACTCTCACTTACGCTACTATCAATTACCTTTTTTAAATCCTTTGAACATGATGTCGGAACACTGAAGTCCATAGGAGTTCTTTTATTCTTTTTTGTGTCGCTTGCTCTTATAAATACACTTTTTGATGGTAGCGGAGGCATGATTGGTGATCTGCTCTCATCACCTTTAATCTGGGCAGTAGACATTGTAGCAACGATTGTAATACTCTTTGCCTTACTTATTGTGGCACTCCTTATAGTATTTGATATGCACCCAACACTTGCCTTCCCCTCGGTAAAGAAAATCTTCACAAAAGAGGATAAAGAAAATAAAGATGGTATGTTAAAAGGACATGAAGAGGATCTAATAGACAAAGAGACAAAGAGACAATCTGCTGAAGACAACGATACAGACCAAAAGGACATAGAAAATCAAAAAGACAAAGAGAGTTCAGATGAAGACTCCAAAAAGACACAAAACATCATAAACTTCGCTAAGAATAAGGGTAGTAGCTTAATGGACACTATATCCTTTAACGGACAAAATAGCGATAAATACACCTTCCCCCCTATTTCAATTCTCCAAAATGATAAAGGAAAACCAAGTGTTGGAGATGTAAAAGCAGGAGCAAACTCCATCAAAAGGACATTGCTAAACTTTGGTGTCAATGTGGAGATGGACGAAGTATCTATCGGTCCAACCGTTACTCGCTACGCACTCAAACCTGCCGAAGGTGTTCGCTTGGCTAAGATTGTAAGTTTGCAGAGCAATTTAGAATTAGCGCTAGCAGCCTCCCCAATTCGTATTGAGGCACCTATCCCAGGTAGAGCGCTAGTTGGTATAGAAGTACCAAACACATCTAAATCTCTTATAGGTCTTGCTGGTCTTATTGGTCATGCCGACTTCCAAAAATCTGACAAGCCACTACTGGTTACACTTGGTCGCGACATTACTGGTAAACCACACTACGCCAATATTGCAAAGATGCCTCATGTACTCATTGCGGGTGCTACAGGTGCCGGTAAATCTGTAACCATACACGACTTGATAGTAAGCCTTTTGTATCGTAATTCTCCACAAGATGTGCGCTTACTGATGGTAGATCCTAAGCGTGTTGAGTTGACGCAGTACAATGGTATACCACATTTGCTTACGCCCGTTATTACAGATCCTAAAAAGGCAATCCTATCACTTAAATGGCTCGCCAAAGAGATGGAAAGGCGATACGATATATTAGAGACTGAATCTGTCCGAGACATTGCATCTTATCATGAGAATGTGTATAAGCCTTCTCTAACAAAAGCTGGTAAAACCACTGGAGAGTCCGAAGACATTGACTCTAGCGCACCTGAGACAATGCCATATATAATTGCCTTCTTAGATGAGCTAGCAGACCTTATGCAAACCTACCCACGAGAGATGGAGGCTGCCATAGTGCGACTGGCACAAATGAGCCGTGCCGTTGGTATACATTTAGTACTCTCTACACAGCGTCCAAGTGTTAAAGTTATTACAGGACTCATAAAAGCAAACATCCCTGCTCGTATTGCCTTGCAAGTTGCAAGTCAAATAGACTCACGCACAATACTGGATATGGGAGGCGCTGAGAAGTTGCTTGGAGCTGGAGATATGCTTTATCTATCAGGAGACATGAATAAGCCCTTGCGTATACAAGCACCGTTCATATCTGAAAACGAAGTAAAGAAGGTGGTAGCACATATCAAGGGAACTTACGAAGCTGAAATAGGAGATGAGATAGACCTTGGTAGCACAGAGAAGGATTCTTTAATCTTCTCTGCCACGACAGCAGACAGTGACGATGAGGAAGATGAGCTTTTTGAAGATGCAAAACAAACTGTAATTGAGGCTGGTAAAGCATCTACATCTCATAACCATGCTATAAGTGATACTACTAATTTACAAACCACATTAGATGGAAAAGCAGCAGCATCACATAATCATACCTTAGATGATTTGACTAAT
>PJEL010003516.1_pt1 | contig 13346 bp, 13 predicted proteins | sample 1853271 | NCBI WGS metagenome assembly PJEL01 (sample SAMN08108733, study PRJNA415343) | Invertebrate metagenome, whole genome shotgun sequencing project. | host: Globobulimina | place: Sweden: Gullmar Fjord | collected 2015-08 | reverse complement strand
GTTGTTGAGTTATGGCAGATGCTTCGCAAAGGTCAGATGATAAATGCTGGAGATATGTCTGCTAGGGAGCAATTTTACTCCCTGGCGGCCTAATTGTATCTGGGGATAGATGTTTCTACATTCTAATTCCAAGATGCGACAGAACCATAAATTTCACCTTTGTACGCAGTATGGATATGGTCTTTCACATTCAATTCCTAGTTCAAATCAAGTTTATGAACCGTAATATTTTATAGCAATAAATCAACTGGTTATAGTGTGATTAAATAAGCATAGCTAGAGCATGAAAATGGGATTTTTGGACTAATGGAACAGAAAACAAGATTTTGTCGCAACGTGTTTTTCATTCTGGTTCATTGGTTTTGTAGCTTTGAGCTACCCTAATAACAGTTCGGTATGATACATCAGCAAGCTTAGCTGTATCAGCAATACTGAGTCCGTTTATTACTCGCAGTTTGTAAATTTGTTCGTGTTTATTTAAATCTGCCTGCCGGCCTCTAAATTTACCGTCATTCTTTGCTTTTTCTATGCCTTCTTTTTGGCGTCGACGGCGATCTTGATAATCTTTACGTGCAATCGCAGCCAGCATATCTAACATCATATTATTAATGGCTCTGAGCATTGCATTTGTGAACTCATCATTAATATGTGCTGAAAGGGCTGTATGGCTGGTCGGTAAATCAAGACTGATAATCTTAAGGTTCTTTTCTTGGATAAGAGCTTTGAGTGTGACCCAATCTTCGTCATTGAGACGAGAAAGGCGATCGACTTGTTCAATTAAAATTGCATCACCTGGTGCAGCATCATCGAGTAAACGCATGAGTTCAGGTCTTTTTAAAGAAGCACCTGAAACATTCTCCCAATACCAACTAGCAACACGATAATCTTTTTCTTCAACAAAAGACTTTAAGCTGCACTTGGCTCTTTGTGCATCTTGTTCGTTCGTTGATGCTCTTAAATACCCAAATATGTACATGCTGCCTCTTAAAGTGTCATTTAACTAATGACAATATTGTACATGACATATAAGTTATGACAAATTGGTTTTAATGTCTGAAATTCACCCATGACAAATAAGTATACCTAAATGGCGTATGGTTTTATGATTAATATCTTATTACTGATTGTTATTGACGATTAATTGGTTTAGGTAACTAATTTTGCAGTTTTGATTGGTATTGTTTATTAATGATAGGGCAGACTCTTAAAGAAGATTTTTGTGTGAACTTTAGGGCGAGTAATTAGGATATATAAATCAGCCCAAATGCTAGATAAGAACCTTGATAGCTAAAAATTAGTTATTTGAGGTAAAAGGTATAATGAGTTCCATTTTTGTTTGAAGGTCATCGAATGATTATAATCCAACATTCATTGATAAAACATGTAGGGCTATATGACGAATCAATAGCTAATTTATCTGACAGAAATCCCAGAGTCTAAAAGATTTACTTATCAAGCCCTGAAAATAATAACTATTTAATCAATAGATGGTTAAAGTGAACCTGTAACGCCAGATAATAAAAAAGGCGTGAAGTTGTTATTTTTTTACATGTGAGAATGTTTCAAAATTGAACCTAAACATTCACACTGCCCGAGGAAGTTTATGAGTATTAAAGACTTAAGTGTCGTCAAAAAAATATGGTTGAGCTATTTGATTGTATTTTTTGTATTTGCAGCTGTATCTATCATGCTATTGCTGAGCTTATCGACACTGAATAAGAATATTGCAGTAATCACAGAAAAGAGCCTACCTTCGGTTGCTATCTTAAAAGGTATCCAAGTGGATATTACCAAAGTACGCAAAGATGAATTTTCCTTATTACCAAATGGGGGGGATCCAAAAATTGGCGAATGGTTGAAAGGTTTGGAACAATGGCGTACAGATGTACAAGTGGGTATTGCTGCTTTTGAGTCGTTAGATCTTAATAACCAAGAAAAGCAATCGTTTAAGGTATTTAAAGAAACTTGGAATCAGTATATTCAAGAAACTAGGCCATATAACGAGCTACTAAGTAAGGGGGATACGAAAAGCGCAAATGATGTAGTTTTGTCTAGCTTCTCTACATACTCAAAAGCACTAAGTAGTCTAGATGATACCCTAGAGCTAAATAATGAGTTGGTGAATCATATTGGTGAAGACGTTTATGATGAAGCGCTATCGACACAATACAGTGCAGGTATTGGTGCGCTAGTTATTATCATCGTTATTGTGTTGTCATCAGTACTATTGTCTCGCGCAATATGTCGCCCAGTGGATCGTGCTTTGGCGTTCGCTTCTAAGATTGCAAAAGGCCAGTTAAATAACACTATCGATGAACAAGATTTAACTAAAGATGAGCTCGGTACTTTACTTAAAGAGCTTATGACCATGCAAAGTAACTTGCATTCGTTGGTGTCTGAAATTAATGATTCGACGATTCAGCTAGCGACTGCTGTAGAAGAAGTGAGTGTGATATCTTCGCAAACGGCATCAGGAATGCATAATCAGCAACTTGAGTTGAGCTCAGTGGCTTCCGCAATGACAGAGATGCAGGCAGCCGTTGGTGAAGTCGCTCAGAATACCGAAGTCGGTGCGACATCTGCTTACTCTGCAACAGAGGTGGCGAAGCAAGGTACTGAAACACTTCACCGCATGATTGCTGTTATTGAGCGTGTATCGCAAACTATTCAAGAATCGGGCGATCTAGCGCTTGAGTTAGAGTCGAGCTCCAACAACATCAACGTGGTAGTCGATGTTATTCGTGGTATTGCAGAACAAACTAACCTATTGGCGCTGAACGCGGCCATTGAAGCTGCCCGAGCGGGTGAGCAAGGGCGTGGCTTTGCCGTAGTTGCAGATGAAGTTCGCTCCTTGGCACAACGCACACAAGCTTCAACGTCTCAAATAGTTGAGATTGTCAGCCAGTTACAAGACAACACTAGCAAGATGGGAAATTCGAGCAGCGACTGTCAAACTGGTATCGCGGAGTGTGTTGAGCAAGTTAATGAGGTGAGCAACCAGATAAATGAAATCGAGCATTCTGTTGATAATATATCTCAAATGAGTACTCAGATTGCGACGGCATGTAGTGAGCAGAATTCAGTGTCTGAAGAGCTTAGCCGTAGCGTTGAAAATATCAATAGTGCTTCGACAGAGATGGCTGAGGGCGCATCTCAAACGGCGATCGCGTGTCAGCAGGTAAGTAACTTGGCACATAGCTTGAGAGCAAGAATAGAAACGTTCAAGCTTTAGGCTTAAATTTTTGATTATTAAGACCGATAAAGCTCTGGTGTTTTTCTGGAGCTTTATTTTTAGAGTAAGAGGTAGATAATTCTTAGTTCTACTCGATGTTAATTGATATTTAAGTATACAAACCGCTTGTAAATGGTCTTTCTGTGATGAGAGCTATCGTCAAAAAATCAGTTAACATTTAACGTAACGTTCATTGGCCGCACCACAAGAATTTTTAATGTTAGAGCAAGTTTAAAATGTCACAACAGCAGAAAGGTCGTAGGGAGGTCGCCATGGCGGCCTTTTTTGATCCAAGACTCACTTGATGTATACTGTAGTTACAATATAATTATGGTGTAGTTATGCCTTACTTAAGCTTTGAGTGGGATCCGAATAAAGCAATAAGTAATAAACGAAAGCATGGAGTGACTTTCGATGAAGCGGAATCGGTTTTCTATGATGAGTTTGCCCGAGTTATATCTGATCCAGATGGTTCTATTGGTGAAGAACGCTTCATCATTATGGGAAAGAGTGAACAATACAACACGCTCGTAGTTTGTCATTGCTATCGAGACAGCGATGAACGGATCCGCATTATCTCGGCAAGGAAAGCAGAGAAGCGAGAGCGTAAGCAATATGAGGACTACCGTTATGCGTGATCAATATGATTTTTCAAATTCAATCGCCAACCCGTATGCCAAAAAGGCTAAAAAGCAGATCACGATTCGTCTTGATGAAGATGTTGTGAGCTATTTTAAAGACCTATCAGACAAGAACGGCGTTCCCTATCAAAATCTGATCAATTTGTACTTGAAGGATTGTGCCAGCAAGCATAAAGAGTTGAAGATGGATTGGCAGTAAAAGCCAATAAGATAGTCAGGCAAAGAGGTCGCTAATGGCGGCTTTTTTTACGTTACAGGGTTATGATTTTGGTTACCTTTAGCGCCTGACTTGGTATTGGTTATCCACCGATTCTGTGGATGAAATATGAGCGAATTAACATAATGCGCCTATCCCGTCCCTTGTTTTTAATCGTGGATAAATAAGTAAAAAGGTCACGTCTGTGGCCTTTTCTAGCTCATTTATGCCCCTTTCCTTGTTAGCGAACAGATTGCGATTTACGACACAATTTCAACTATAGGTTTTTCCTATCAGAATTATAAGTTTAATCTATTATCTTTCATCCATAGTTCTGTTTATTGTATATCTATTGCTTTGTGAGGAAATTATTCTTTGGTGTCAGTTTTTCTATGGCCTAACACCTATCGCGCCAACTTATAAGCTGTATTTTTAATAGCACTTACGCCAGAAAGATAGGTAAATGTATAAAATCTACAGCATGTGAATGTAGAACTATCCTTAATGTGCTCAACAAAGCTAAACTAAATAATCAAAAGAGTTATTAATGGAAAATGAAATCTTACAAGACCAATTAATACACGTGAAAGCAAATTACTGGATTCTTACAATATTAAGCGGAATATTTTTATCTTTACTTCTTTTTATGGTGACTAAAGGCCATTTTAATTATCTGACCCTAGCGTATGGGATCATATTCGGAGGCGTAGGATATTGTTCATTAATCGTATCAAAGCATGTTGATAAAATTAAGCGTAAAATAACAAAATTGTAATGATTTAAATTAATGATTCCAATGTAATGAACACCATCCCATAAGGCTTGTTATATTGAGATAAAAACCATTTATCAATCGAAAGAACGTTTTTTTCTCTGTGATTTTTTCACAAACAGTGAAAACCTCAGTCTGTAGTGGTATGGTGAATTTGGCCACCTAGTTAGAGGTGATATCATCACTTCATAAATTGATAGGTGACTAGCGAATCTAGCCTCACATTTATAGTTAATTATCATGTTTTGGCATATTAGAAGTTATCTGAAATATCAGTATTCCCCAAACTTCGTAACAAGGAAATGTCCAAATCCTTTTTTGACATTGGCTTTCTTCAAAAATCCCTACGTTCGATAATTTATGTTTATCCAGTGATGGAACCCCCCTTTTTGTTACGCTGTCACTGTTATTTTGTGTCATGAAACATACACGATTATTCATCTATCCATTTAATAAATGTTAGAGATTAATTCTGAGGTGACAGCCACATAGGTACTCTAAATTCATAACCTATACGTCACAGACGGCATGGCATACATAAATGGCATATTGTTTTGAGATTAATATCTTATTACTGATTGTTATTGACGATTAATTGGTTTTAATAATCAATGGCGTAGTTTTGATTGGTAAGTGTTGTTTTTGAAAAAATAACCCAAAATGTGTTGTATAGGCCCCATATTCGCAATTGAAATATATTAGCTGATATGACATATGAGTCACATATCATATAGTAACGAAGGCTTTTCGGGCTATGGTTTAAAGTAAAATGCATTCCGTATGGCCATAAGGATTTACAAGGATGTGGAAAGCCACCAACCTGTGCTGATATGTACAATCTTTTATTTTTTTTGCTTTAATAAAGGGGGGCGTGAATGCAGTTTATTCAGTGCTCAGTATTATTTGATATTGATACAATAAAAACATTCAGGACGGTTGATGAAGCTATTTTTGGGGTTGAAAACTTCCAGATAAAATCGTTTTTAAATGCAAAAATAGATATTTCATTGGAGGATAAATGTGCCTATCTTTGGTTTGGCTCTAGGGAGGCTTTACTTGAGTTATTAATGAATTTCTAAGTCGTTCACGTTCTAGATATTGTTAAGAATATTTTTCAACATCATGGTGTTGATTGTAATGGTTACATTGCAAATTGAAAGCAAATTGTCTGTCTAATGGAACAATGGAATTTCCTTCCTCAGCTCGTAATAAATCTCAGGTGACAGCCATATAGATACCCTAAATTCATAACCTATGCGTCACAGACTGTATGGCATACGTAAATGGCATGTTATTTTGTTGCCAATGACTTAGTGCTGATTGTTGTTGGCGATTAATTGATTTTGACTACTGATTTGCATATTTTAATTGGTATGATTAATTGTTCAAAAAATAAGCTTAAAATGTGCTGAATGAGCCTCATATACGAAATTGAAACATACCAGTTGATATACTATATATTGTGTGCGTATTGTGGCATATAATGACAAAAGCTTTTCGGGCTATGGTTTAAAGTAAAATGCATTCAGTACGGCCATAAGGATTTACAAGGATGTTGAAAACCATCATATCTGTGTTGATATGCACAAATTTTTATCTTTTTTTGCTTAAATAAAGGAGCGTGAATGCAGTTTATCCAGTGCTCAGTATTATTTGATATTGATACAATAAAAACATTCAGGACGGTTGATGAAGCTATTTTGGGGATTGAAAACTTTCAGATAAAGCAGTTTTTAAATGCAAAAATAGATATTTCATTGGAGGATAAATGTGCCTATCTTTGGTTTGGCTCTAGGGAGGCTTTACTTGAGTCATTAATGAATTTCTAAGGGGCAGTTGCAAAAAATTAAAACAAAGAAAAATTGATCTATATATACGAAATTGATATTCACCAAATACAGATATTATGTTCATGAGAGCCAATTTAAGGCCTCAAAAATCACTTTTAACAAGCCCGATAATACTGATTATATAAAAGAGATAACGTACTAATTGCACGTTGTCTCTTTTTATTCTGATTTTTAACAAGGCATCTAGTCAATATGTTTCAGTTGACGTAGTATTCGTTATGATTCATTGTATGAAACAGGTTGAAAAAGGCTAATGACAGAACAAGCATTGTATGATCAAGCTGTTGCATTATTAGCCAAACGTGATTATGCGTCTGGTGAAATTCGTCGTATCTTAAAGCAGCATTGCTCTGATGCTGACATTGTCGAGGAAGCGATGGATCGCTTGCTATCGCACCATTACTTAGATGATAGCCGGTTGGTTGAGAAAGAAATCCGCAAGAACCTAACCAAACATCATGGTATAAGTCGCATTAAGCAAGAACTTAGACAAAAAAGCTTGGATCCGCTTGCGATTGAGCAGGCATTAGAAGAACTCGATGTTGATTGGTTTGAGTTAGCTTCAGAATTAAAATCTAAAAAATTCGGGGACGATATTCCAGAAGATCCAAAAGAGAAGGCGAAGCAAATACGTTATTTACAATACCGAGGACACACTATGTCGGTCATTATGGAAATCCTCACACCATGACAGTGCATTTTCAGGATCATTTCATAGTCAATGAAGGTTATTCGCCAGAAATTGTCACAGGTATAACCTAATGAGAAAAAAAATATTATCAACTCTATCTGATTTATCAATTTGCGCTTATTCGTTTAGTCGAGTGTACAGAACAGGAAAACGCCTAGAAATTTGGTCGAATGAAAAAGCACTTGAAGAATCAATGTTAGAAAAACGTTATCTTTCAGATATATATACGCCTGATTTGTATATTGGTGACTTTAATAAAAAATCGTTCTACATTCCTTCACATCTAAGCTCCCTTCCACAAAAATATCGTGTGAAATATGAACAACAATTACACCACCTTCAAGATAACTTTGGTTATAGCAGACCATTAAATATTGTTAATAAACAAAGCCACTACACCGATTATCACTTATTTTACGTAAGTAATAAAATGCCCTCAGCAGTAAACTTTTATTTATCGAATCAATGTGATTTAATCAACTTAAGCTCTATGGTTGAATGCGATATGCAAAGTGATATAGAAGAAGGAAATGTATATATTATCAATCCTAAACCACAACCTTCTAAATTTGACATCACTGACAAAGAGGCACTCACGCCTTGTGAGTTTGGCTTACTCGCTGATATTGCAAAGGGTCATTTATATAAAAATAATACCGTTGGTCTATCTGCAGACTCTGCAAAAGTTTATGTACACCGCATAAAAAATAAACTTGCTTTAAAAACTAAAAGCGAACTTATCAGTTATTACACGAGGAATATAATTTCATGATTTTACCACGAAAGTATGCGATAACAGGCAACGAAGAAAACTTAGACGTAATAGCTAAGATGGTTTCAAGCAAAAGAGCAGGAGCATTGAGCCAAGTTCGCGCAAAAACGCATACCTTAACGACTTTAAAAGAGGTATTAGGTTCTAAGATAGGTGGGATCGTTTTACTTAATTCATCTTCTTATGACGGAACGGTTCTACATCCATTTCAAGGGATCCATCTCACCTCACAAGATGCTACAGATATGGAATTAATTAAAGACGTGAGAAAGCGTGGTGCAAAGTATATTGCTGCGTCTTGTCACAATGAAGAAGAAATTTCTATTGCAAACAGAGTAGGGTGTGATTTTATTACAATATCTCCTGTTAATATAGCAAGTTGCCACCCAGAGGCTAAGCCTATTGGATGGCAAAGATTTTCTGAATTATCCGCTCTAGCAAACATGCCTACGTTCGCACTCGGCGGTCAAAGTATTCATGATTTATCAGTTGCGCAACAATTCGGGGCGTACGGAATTTCTGGTGTAACCGAATTTTGGCAAGACAAGTAAAAGAGTTACAAGACTTAATAACGAGACAACAGAGACATAAAGTCCAATTGAAGTAAAACTCACGGTAGATAGTTTATGAATAATATACGGAGCAGAACCACCAAAACTAACAATACCTAGATTATAACCAATCGATAGGTTTAAGGTTCGCCCCGTAAACTTCGTAAGCTCTAAAGCCAACAAAGGAACATTAGCCTGTATCATAGAGGTAATAACGATGAACGTGATTATTGCCAGTACCGAAGTAATAATTTCATTCTGACTGATCAAAAAGAATAATGGTACTGATAAGAATACTAATCCAATTAAACCAACTTTAAATATTGATATTTTACTGTTTTCAAGACGTTGAGATACGACCCCTGCGATCAAGATCATCATTAATAGAAAGAACGAACATATAAGTTGGATGGTATTAAGGTCAACATTATGAGCATCACTTATGAATGATATAGAGGTGTTTATAACATAAAAAGTACAAGCACCCGCTGCAATGGAAAAAGCAATCTTTACAATAGTCCCTAAAGAAAATGTTTTTTCTTTAACATCTGTGCTTTCTTTTTTCTTTAAATACTCTTCAGATTCATGAGCTTTAATTCTAATAATTAGCGCTATTACTATTGATAAAAATGAAAATAAAAAAGGCACTCGCCAATAGAATTCTAAAATTTCAGTATGCGTAAATGTATTACTCAACCAAATATTTGTAATGGTTGCTAACACTGCACCAGCCGTAGATGATGCTGTTATTTTGGCACTAGAAATAAACTTTCTAGTACTGTTTTCTAAGATATACGTGATCATGACAGGAATTTCACCACCAAACGCTAATCCTTGAAATATTCTTAGTAGGATAAATACAATTGGCGCCAGAATTCCTATTGTTTGATACGTAGGTAACACTGCAATCGCTATCGTAGAACTACCTATCAACAAGGCGCTTAGATATAACGATTTTTTTCTTCCGTGACGATCACTAATATAACCAAATAATACTCCCCCTAAAACACGAGCAATATAAGAAATAAAAAATATTGATGTCGCTATTATGAGTGAATTATCTGTACTATATTCTGCAAAAAACAACTCACTTATGTATTTTGCTAAGGCAACATATATGACTAAGTCGTACATATCAGCAACATTACCTAGCAACAGTAAATTTTCTCTTCTCTGTTTGTTCATTTCTGTTATAAGCCCTTTTTACATTTTTTTGTTAACGTTTGTTAACTTACATAGATGCATAATATAAGTTAATGTATATCAACAACCTAGCCAATTGTAAATTTTTACACCTGCGGCTCTGATATTTAAGAGCCGTAATCTTTTCTGATATTTTAGTTAATAAGTTCAACATCGCCGATGGTTATCACCGAGCGTGATAGTGCGATGCACTAAGTACTCATAGAAAATCATCTACATGACGTGTAGAAACAGGAAAAATAAAGCCGCATGGAAGCGGCACATAAAATAAATTTATTTTCTCGCAGAGTTTAGCTACGCGTTGACTACTCATCAAATGCAATTAAGCTATCAGGGATAAGGAGCGGGGGGTAGTAATCGTCGACCACAGTCCAACATAAACAAACGTAGTCTCGACACGTTCGTCAGATTTCCACCCTAAACATTGATTAATTCTACTGTTCAGCTTGTGACCCCCCCTACGATTCATAAAGAATTGATATGAGCATCATTTAATATTAAAATCGACGCCATAGGGATTTTGTCGAAGGGTGAGACGTTGAGAATATTGAATATCATCGCAGGAATCTGTATTTGCCTTGTTGAGATACCCCTTCCAAAATGTCTAAACAGAGCCAGTAATGGCATCAAAATAATTCCCCCCCCCCTTGTTTTGGGGCACTGAAATATACACGATTATTCGCCTGTTAATTTAATTGATGTTAGAGATTAATTCTGAGGTGACAGCCACATAGATACTCTAAATTCATAACCTATGTGTCACAGACGGCATGGCAAACCTATGTGGCGCGTTATTTTTAAATTAATATTTAGTTATTAATTGCTCATAACGATTAATTGATTTTGATAATTAATATGATAGTTTTGATTGGTTTTATTTATTAATGATAAAAACAGACTCTTAATGAAGATTTGTGTGTGAGCTTTAGGGCGGGGAATTGAAATATGTAAATCGGCCAAAATGGTTGCTAATTTACAGGCTGTTTTGAAACCATATAGCTTTAGTTAGCTCTATGAAATTGTATCTACGAGCATTTAAGATGTTCAGATGGGAGTTTTGAGAGTTAAAGTTGGCAATTTAACGTAAAGAGCATAATGACTACCTGATTTTGATGCTAATCGTGATTTTTCTCATTAATAAGGGGGGCGGTGGGTGTGGTCTCCAACTATTGGCTTTTTTCGACAAGTGGCATACAACGATAGACGAATTCAAATGTCGAGAGGTAACCATGAAAGTTAAAGATTTAATAGAAAAACTATCGAAGTTAAATCCAGAAGAAGATCTGTTTTGTTTTACCGATTCTGGAGACAGATTCAATGATGGAAAAAGAGCATTCGAGATCTTAGATCTACAAGTAAAAAAAGGATATAGAGAAAGTTTACATACTGAAAATGTTCATAGGACTTTTACCACAGATGACGTTCATGGTGATGACACCGCAATTTTAATCATTACTAGTGATTTTTAAGGACGTGATTTTCTGAACGATTTACCATAACACCCGTAATGTGTCTCGCGGATAAACAAGCAAAAAGGTCACGCTCGTGGCCTTTCCTCTAACACATTTATGCCCCTAAGTCAGTTAGCCTAGAATACTGACTAAACGTCGGAGTCCAGTTTGCAATACATAAACTAATAGCAGAGAAGAAAGCAAGACGCGCCTTTACTATTTGTTCTTTTGATTATTCATTTTTACCTGCATTGGGTTGATATTGTAAATGCTGAATAAACATCGAGATTTTTTTTGTCACGTGTTTTCTAGAAGCATAAAAAGCGTATAAAACTAAATCTTCAGGTTCATACTCTAACTCTACAACTTCTAGGTAACCTGCATTTATCTCATCAAAACAGGATTCGACTGGTAGTATGGCAAATCCAATACCTGCTAAAGCACCTGATTTGGCAAGACACCCGCTATTGACCTTAAATGCAGACTGCACCTTTTGAATAATCAGCTCGCCTTTTGAGTTTTTGAAAATCCATGGTGTACCATTCAAAGCGGTTAAGCTACTGATGCACGGGACGTGGCTTAAATCAGTAATTTGATAGGGGCGAGCACAAGTTTGAATGAGCTTAGGCGATGCCACTACAGCACTTGGCCAGCGTCGAATCTCCCTTGCCACCCAATTGCTGTCAGGTAGTTTTCCACGATGAAAACTTAAGATTAAGTCAAACCCATCAAGTAAATCTTCTTTTGGACTCAAACTCGTATCGCAACATAGCGATATTGAAGGATGTTGGATACAAAAAGAAACCACAGCTTGAGCTAATGGTGGACTATCTGGCATAAGGACTTTGAGCTGACCCATTACTTTATGAGAGTGTCTGGTTACGTCTTCAAGCGCATCATTAAGTTTTCCTAATAGCGGTTGTGTCGACGAATAGAGCTGCTCGCCCGCATCTGTAGGAGCCATTCGACGCGTAGTCCTTTCAAATAGTCTTGTCTTCAGCTTATCTTCTAGTAAAGCAATATGACGACTGACATTTGATGTTGGTAAATTCAGAAACTCAGCAGCCCTCTTAAAACTATTGTTCTCATAGACACAGTGAAAGCTTATTAGCCATTGTTGCTCTATCTGCTTAATCATCTTTATCCCAAAATATTGGATTATCAAACCCATTTCAGACACTTTATTACTAGAGTCAGCTTTATACAATACCAATGTTACCCAAAGAACTATTCAGGAAAATACTCTTACTTAAGATATTAACTATTTTGGATTATTATGTTTGAGTCTGTTCTTTGTTTTACTTGATCTACTGGTTATTGTCCCTTGTTGTTCAACAATGGTTATGCATATAGATAGTGAGATCGCTTAAAAATATTAGGTTTTCCTTCTCAATCAAGTTGAAAGAGAAAATAGAAAAGGTTTTCCATGAGTTGGCTAGAAAAGCTATTTGAAACAAAGAACATAATTAGTACACGTAAAAAGTCGATTCCAGAGGGTCTATGGACTAAATGCACCTCTTGTGATCAGATTATTTACAGTCCAACACTGGAGGCAAATCTAGAAGTTTGTCCGAAGTGCAACCATCACATGAGAATGACAGCACGTCGTAGATTGGAGGCTTTTCTAGATAAAGACAGCCATGTTGAGATTGGAAGTGAACTTGAGCCAAGAGATATTCTAGGATTTAGGGATTTGAAACGTTACAAGGAACGAATTTCTATGGCTCAGAAAAATACTGGTGAAAAGGACGCTTTAGTGGCTATGAAAGGAGAGCTATTAGGGTTACCTATTGTAGCTTGTGCTTTTGAATTTTCATTTATGGCAGGTTCTATGGGGGTTGTCGTAGGTGCACGTTTCGTTCAAGCTGTTGAAGCTGCTATTGATGCAAATTGTGGGTTAGTTTGTTTTTCTGCCTGCGGCGGTGCCCGTATGCAAGAGTCTTTAATGTCGCTAATGCAAATGTCAAAAACTAGTGCAGCTTTAAAT
>PJEL010003514.1_pt1 | contig 13347 bp, 10 predicted proteins | sample 1853271 | NCBI WGS metagenome assembly PJEL01 (sample SAMN08108733, study PRJNA415343) | Invertebrate metagenome, whole genome shotgun sequencing project. | host: Globobulimina | place: Sweden: Gullmar Fjord | collected 2015-08 | reverse complement strand
TTTTTAAATAATGGTGGAGAGATAGGGATTTGAACCCTAGATAGGCTACAAACCTATGCCGGTTTTCAAGACCGGTGCATTCGACCACTCTGCCATCTCTCCGTACGGCGCGAATAATATGGGTTATCGGGATATTTGTAAAGCTTTAAATGTAAAAAAATAAAATTTAATCTAGTAGCGTAAAAAAACTATCACTTATTCATTTTAAGATTTTAAAAATAGCGATTACTAATAATACTGTTTAGGCCTACGCGCAATCCAAGAACACACTAAGCAAACCAATAAGCTCAATGAGAAAAAAGTAACCCCTTGAAAAATTAAATCAAAACGGTTTAAGTCGTCACTTGGCACAATGACAAACATAAAAGTAGGCAGAATACTTAACATAAGCACATAACAACACACTTTAAATGCGCGTCCAAAATCAAATCGTTTAGATTGTTGCATCCACCAAGTAAGTAGTACCAATACACTGACGGCTGAACCGGCAATAAAAGGGGCAGCATTTGTACTCATTGCTACATATAACGTAACAAACGCACCTAAAAGGCCCCAAATTGACCAAGCGAGCCAGTTTTCTTTTTCACGTAAAAATAAATTTCCCATAATTTAAGTCTTCTTTATCGTTATTATTTTGAGACTCTCCATACATTATCAAAAAACAACCGATTAAAAAACAATCTGCAGAAGAATTATCAAGTTATTTAGCATCCATGCCCTTCTTGCAGTTTCTCACTGACAATAATATTCAGTGGTTAAAATTTACACTCAATTATAAGTGACCCTATATGTATGTAAAAGTTCACACTTATTTATAAATCCGTAAAATAAGTTTCCGGTTTATGTCTTGGTGACTTTTTACAATCGACGGCGGGTGTACCTATATACAAGTAACCCACAATTTCATCTAACTCGTTTAAATTAAGCGCTAGCTTAACCGCATTACTTTGTGCAAAATAACCCGTGCGCCAAATACCCCCTAACCCTTGTGCAAATGCGGCTTGTTGCATTGCAAGTACGCTACACCCTGCGCTTTGCACTTGCTCGATACGAGGAACTTTAGGATGTTGTTGATATTTAGCAATGGCGATGATGATCATTGGAGCACGAAGCGGTAATACTTTAGCTCGGTTTATAACTTTATCTTCTTGTTGCTCTGCCACAGCACTCTCGTGGTAAATCGACCCTAACTTTTCACGCGCTTGCCCTTCAACAACAATAAATTGCCATGGCGCTATGCAACCATGATCGGGGACACGAAGTGCAGCTTGTTTAATAATATTAAGCTGCTCAATTGATGGGCCTGGCTCTGTTAGTTTTGAGTCGGATTGGCGAGTTAATAAAAGCTCAATAGCGTCCATAATTATTTCTCGATATTTAAAACGCTAGGGTAACATTTTAAGTCTGTGTTGATAAATATTGAAATAAAAACGCCAGCAAAAAATAATTTTTGCTGGCGTATATAAACTCACGTTAAATTTACTCTTTGAAGACACTTCTTCTTAGCCAATAGTCAACGCTTACAAAACGCCCACCACCAGTGAAAAATAAACTCAGGAGCATAGCGAAATAAATGGCAGCAAATTCTATCCCATTATTTAAAATTGAAGGTTTACCTTTTTCGTACAGGTAATCTACAAATCCATGCTCATCGACTATTGATCGTATTTTGCCAATTCGCTCTTGTACTTCAACTGAGTTTTCAAGACTTTCTTTGGCGCCCGGTATAGATAACCAATCAAGTACCTGAGCTGCACTCGTATCAGGATTAGTCGGAGCAATTGCAAACCAGCCATTGTGCCAATGTACTGATGTTGCAGCAACAACCATAGTAAACATTAGAGGAATACTTACGAAGCGAGTCAATAGACCTAATAATAAAAACCAACCACCCAAAAATTCGCTCCAACCAGCTAAAAATGCAAGTAAGTCGGGAAACGGTAAACCCAAGCCCCATTCACTATTTCCAAACCATTGCACAACATCAGGTGATGCTAATAAATTATTGAAAAAGCCAGTAGCATCGCCGCTGATGGCGAGCTTATTATAACCCGCGATAATCATCACAGGGGCTAAAATTAATCTAAAAAGTAAAGGAGGTAACCCATCTAAAAATGATAGTTTACCTATTGCAGCTACATAGAAGCGAGTCAGTATGTTCATGCGTATCCTGTGTTTAATGTTTATTTAGTTATAGACTATAAACAACAAAGACCGCATGAATTACTAAACTATTTCAACTTGTCGAAAGGTTAAATACTTCTCGCTATTTGAAGGGCTTCAAAAATAGCGCGCTTAGCATCAATTGCAGCAGCGAGTTTAGCGCCACCAATAACGTGTACTTTAGCGTTTTCAGCATGAGGCTTTACAACTTCATCATTTGAAACTTGACCAATACACGCAATAACAGTGTCGACCGGTAAAACCTGAGTTTCACCACCAACTGTAATAGTTAAACCCTTGCTATCAAAGCTTTGATACTGACAATCTGCAATTTGTTTTACACCATGCTGCTTAGCTACTTGACGATGGATCCAACCTGTTGTTTTTCCAAGTTCACTACCAAATCGGCCAGAGCTTCTTTTTAACATGTACAACTGACGCTCGTCTTTGTGTGGCTTCGGTTCACATTCAATTCCCCACTGCGTTTTAAACTCATCAATGGTTTGTGATTTATGTTCACTTAAAAATGCCACCATATCAAAACCAATGCCGCCAGCACCTAAAATGGCAATAGAGTTGCCTAACTCGACTTCGCCACGAATTACTTCATCGTATGCAAATACGCGTTTGTTATCACCACATTTAATTGACGCCTCACGTGGGCGAACACCCGTTGCAAATACAATATCGTCGTACTGTGTCAGCATTGACTCGTTGTATGACGTTTCGAGTTTAACCGCTACATCTAAACGTTCTAGCTCATTAATAAAGTATGCCAGTGTATGATTAAAGTCTTCTTTGCCAGGTATTTGCATGGCTAAATTAAATTGGCCACCCATTTGCGCTTTTTGGTCAATCAAAGTGACCTTATGACCTTTTTGAGCCAAATAACAACTTGCGGATAAGCCAGCAGGGCCTGCGCCCACAACAAGTACATTTTTTGAGTTTGTCGCTTTATCGAGCGGGTAATCAAGCTCAAAAGCCGCTTGAGGATTAACCAAGCAGGTTGCACGTTTATTTTTAAATACATGATCTAAACAGCCTTGGTTACAGCCAATACAAATGTTAATTTGTTTTGTTTGATCATTTTGATATTTATTAAAAAACTCAGGATCAGCTAATAAAGGTCTAGCCATTGATATGAGGTCGGCTTCACCTGCATTTAAAATGTCATTTGCAATGTCAGGTGTATTAATACGGTTTACTGCAATGACTGGAACGCTAACAACACTTTTTAAGCGCTTAGACGCTTCTTTAAAGGCTCCTGGTGGAACCATACTAGCAATCGTAGGAACGCGCGCTTCATGCCAGCCAATACCCGTATTAAAAATATCAACCCCGGTTTTTTCAAGTTCAGTAGCTTGAATAACCACTTCATCAGGAGTGGACCCATCAGGGATTAGATCCATAACTGACAGTCTAAATATAATTAAAAATTTATCAGATACTTTAGCCCTAACCGCTTTGACTATTTCAAGCGCTAGGCGCATTCTGTTTTCAAGGCTTCCACCAAATTCGTCTTCGCGTTTGTTGGTGTGTGGCGCCATGAATTCATTAATCAAATAACCTTCAGATCCCATTACCTCAACGCCATCATACCCAGCTTTTTCAGCCATATAAGCAGAGTGCGCAAAGTCTTTAATCGTTTTTTTAATTGAGCTCAGTGACATTTCTTTAGGCTTGTAGGGATTAATTGGAGCCTGAATAGCACTAGGTGCCTGATTGAAAGGATGATAAGCATAGCGCCCCGCATGCAGTAACTGTAAACAAATTTTCCCACCATGTTTATGAACAGCGTCTGTGTATGCGCGATGCTTAAAAACATCATAATAACTGTTAAAAGAAGACGATATTGGCGTTAACTTGCCTCGCAGGTTCGGGCTATAGCCACCGGTAATGAGCATGGCTGTGCCGCCTTTTGCACGGGCTTCATAAAATGCACGTAAACGTTTTCTGTTATGCCATCCCTCTTCGAGGCCCGTATGCATTGAGCCCATAACTAATCTGTTTCGTAATTGTGTGTGTTTTAATTGTAGTTGTTGTTCTAACATCTCATGCCCCATTAACTGGTCTAACCTGTGTAGATTCACTAATTCTGCTTTAATGATAACGAATAAGCAATATTTGCATGTATTTAATTAATACTTAAGACACGCTTAAAATACGTACTCATCTCAAAATTACTATTTAATGCGAGAGTGTATCGCATAATAAATCCATTGTTTTCGGTAGCTTGAACGTATTTATAAACACTTCGTTACGATTTAGCAGTTAAATTTATATTTATTCTAGGATAAGATGAAACAAATGTATTAGCTGTACCAAATTAAGGAGCTATTTTGATAGCAAAAATTTTCAAAGGTATTTGGGCTGGAATAAACTTTTCTCGTCGATTAATAATCAACTTTTTGTTTGTGCTACTTGTTATTGTATTTATTGCAGGTATATCAAGCGATGATGATAAAATTATTGTAGAGGAAGGCTCTGTTCTTAGGTTAAACCTAAATGGCCCATTGGTTGAAGAAAAGTTATATGTAGATCCTATTGAAGCGGCTTTAAATGACGCAACATCAGGTAACGACGAGCCAAGTGAGATTTTACTCGATGATGTTGTTGAAGTCATAAACGAAGCAGCAAAAGATAGTCGTATCAGTGTACTACTTCTTGATTTACAAGAAATGCCTAAAGCGCATTTAAATAAACTTAAACAAATTACCAACGCTATTGAAGGCTTCAAACAGGCTGGCAAAAAAGTAATCGCTACAGGTTACTACTACACGCAAGCGCAATATTACATTGCTGCACATGCTGACGAAATAGCGATGCATCCGTATGGAAGCGTTGCTATTGAAGGTTACGGCATGTACCCACTGTATTTTAAAGACGCATTAGAAAAGCTAGAAGTAACACAGCATATTTTTAGAGTAGGTACATTTAAATCAGCTGTTGAACCATTTATCCGTAACGATATGTCTGATGCGGCTAAAGAAGCAAACCGTGTATGGTTAGGTGCACTTTGGAATGAATATAAGCAAGATGTTTCTGCTGTACGTCCATTCGATGAGTCAAACTTTGATGAAACTATGGATGTTTACCTAGAAAAAATGCAAGCTGCTAACGGTGATGCTGGTAAATATGCACTCGATAATCAATGGGTTGACTCGCTTAAAACAACTCAGCAAATACGCCAACAATTGATAGATTTAGTGGGTGCGCAAGAAGATGGTAAAACATTTAAACACGTATCGTTTCGTCAATACCTGAGCCTGGTTAAGCCTCCTGTCGTTTTTGATAACCCAATTACTGAGAAAGTAGCGGTTGTTGTAGCGAGAGGAACAATTGTAGATGGTGAGCGCAGAGCGGGCGAAATTGGTGGTGACTCTACCGCTGCCCTTCTCCGTAAAGCAAGACTTGATGATAAAGTAAAAGCAGTGGTACTTCGTATTGATTCAGGTGGCGGTAGTATGTTCGCATCTGAAGTTATTCGCGCAGAGGTATTAGCTCTAAAAGCAGCCGGTAAACCTGTTATCGCATCAATGAGCTCTGTTGCGGCATCTGGCGGTTACTGGATTGCATCTGCTGCAAACGAAATATGGGCTGCACCAAGTACGATTACAGGGTCGATTGGCGTATTTGGTACATTTATGACATTTGAAAATACACTATCAAAAATTGGGGTGTATTCTGATGGTGTTGCAACCACCGAAATGGCAGGTTTTTCTGTCACTCGCCCACTTAACGAAAAAATGGCTCAAGTTATTCAAATGAGTGTTGAAGAGGCTTACGGTCGATTTTTGAATGTTGTAGCTCAGGCTCGAGGCATGACGCCTGAGGAAGTTGATGCAATTGCGCAAGGTCGAGTTTGGATTGCTTCTCAAGCACTTGAACTGGGATTAATTGATAAGCTAGGTGATAAGCAAGATGCAATTGATGCTGCAGCCGCCCTTGCTAAGTTAGAAAACTACGATGTTAAAACAATCACACAAGATTTGAGCCCGCAAGAAAAAATGCTACAAGACATTTTTGGAAGTGCATCAGTGAAATCGATGTTGGGTCTTCAAACAAAAGCACCATCTGTTTTAGCAACACAAGCTAATTTAAACAGCGTCATTCAACAACTGAGTAGTGAAGTTGAAAGCCTCAAGGATTATAACGATCCACAGGGTGTGTACGCTCGTTGTTTAGAGTGTAAAGTTGCACAATAAAGGTGCGTGATCCACACTCGTTGCTTTATTTACACTAGCGACAGGTTATACTAAGCCCAGTTTTTTTACTGGGCTTTTTTTATGAAACGTAAACGCATTTATATCGCTTATACCGGCGGTACCATAGGAATGAAAAAATCAAGTCGGGGTTACATTCCCGCAGAAGGTTTCTTAACCGAAACGGTTATGAACAATGCCGAATTTAATCGTGATGAAATGCCCTTATTTGATATTCACGAATACTGTCCACTTATTGATTCATCTGACATGTCCCCTGCGCACTGGCAGCTTATTGCAGATGATATAAAAAGCAAATATCAGCAATACGACGGCTTTGTTGTACTGCATGGTACAGACACCATGGCCTATACTGCATCCGCACTTTCATTCATGTTTGATAATTTAACTAAACCCGTTATTGTTACCGGATCGCAAATTCCACTTTCTCAACTACGATCTGATGGACAGGTTAATTTGTTAAATGCGATGTACTTAGCTGCTAATTACCCAATTGCAGAAGTGAGTCTGTTTTTTAATAACCAGTTATTTAGAGGTAATAGAGCTACTAAAGCACATGCAGATGGTTTTGATGCCTTTGCTTCACCAAATTTAGAGCCTCTTGCATTATCAGGCATTAATATTCAACTTATTAAAGGCCAACTAAGTCCTTATGTTGAAAACGAACTTCAAGTAACCACAATAACGCCACAGCCAATTGGCGTACTTTATTTATACCCAGGAATAAGTACCGAGGTTGTGAAGAGCCTTGTAAACGATAACATTAAGGCTTTAGTGTTATTAAGCTTTGGCGTGGGTAATGCACCTCAAGACGATAAGTTTTTATCTGTTTTAAGTGAAGCAAGTAATAAAGGAATGATTATTGTTAATTTAACACAATGCCTAAAAGGCCAAGTCAATATGGGCGGTTACGCAACCGGCAACGCATTATTAAATATTGGCGTTATTAGTGGGTATGATATGACTTTAGAAGCCTGCCTAACCAAACTTCATTGTCTATTCAGCCAGAATCTAGAAATCGAGACTATTCGCCACTTAATGCAAGATAATATGCGTGGTGAATTAACAAGATAAAGAGTTACACATCTGCAGAATCAAAAAAGGCACGCTTATAGCGTGCCTTTTTGTCTAATAAAGAATTAACGAACTTTAGCGTCAATCTCAACTAGGTCAGTCAAATGGCAGGTTTCACCACTATGGGTTTTAATGCCATGCTCACCAAAATAATCACGCTGGGCTTGAACTAGGTGCCCATTACTTGGTGTTGTTAACGTTGCTAAGTAAGTTTGTGTAGAGCTTAATACAGGAAACGCCAAACCAGACATAACAGCTTGTCCTGTTATCTTACGTAGTGCATTCGCCTCTTTATCGAGTGAATCTATAAATTCGACTCCTTGCGCCACGCTATCTAGGTAGTCAGCTCGAATAATACAACCTGCACGCCAAGTTTGTAATGTTTTCGACAAATCAACTTTCCACTGGTGTGTACGAGATGCGCCTTTAATTAGTGCTAAACCTTGGCGATACGCAAGTAAACTAGCAAGTGTAAATGCATCTTTAAGCTCTTCGAGATCAATATCAACGATATTGGTTGATTTTGAAGCGTACGTCATTTCTTGTGCAGCGGTTGTATCGCAGGCATTGGTTAGGTGTCTGGCTTGAACAGCAGCGACAAGTGATGGTACTGCAATTCCTAACTCTAGCGCGTTTTGTGCAGTCCACAAACCTGTACCTTTAGCGCCAACTTTATTATCAATAAGGTCGACTAGTGGCTCATTTTTATCATTTTCAAGGGTTAATATGTGGCTAGAGATAGAAAGTAAGTAACTATTTAACTGCCCTTGTGACCACTCATCAAATATTGCAGCTACTTCTTTTGGAGAACGGTTAGTTCCTGAGCGTAGTAATTGATACATTTCTGCAATGAGTTGCATAAGTGCATATTCAATGCCGTTGTGAACCATTTTAACAAAGTGTCCACTTGCCGATTGGCCAACACGTGCAAAACAAGAGCTACCATTGTAACTTGCAGCTACTTTTTCAAACCATGGTTCAATACGTTCCCAGCCACCTTCTGACCCACTTGCCATCATTGCTGGGCCATGGCGGGCACCTTCTGCACCACCTGAAATACCCATGGTGGCAAACTCAAATTTATTTTGGTATTTAAGTTTACGCGTAATACCATCTTTATAATTACTGTTACCACAATCAACTATAATATCATCACACTCTACGCCTGCGTTTACCAGTTCATTACAAACGGTATCTACTAACTCACCCGCAGGAACAAGTAATAAAATAGAACGAGGTGCTTCTAAACGCCTTACCATGTCTCCTAAATCAGAAACAATGTGAAGTTTGTCAGCCATGCCTTGAGATTTAGCACAACTTATTAACTCTTCACCCGCATGTGGGTTTTTGTCATAAGCAACAAGCGTTATCCCCTTATCTATTAAATTTAGGGCAAGATTTTTCCCCATAACGCCTAACCCGACTAATGCAACTTGCATTTAGTGTCCTCCTCGGTAACAACTATTTGGTTAGAAAATTCAATGTATTCATTCAATAATACCGCATGCTTTATACGTATACAGTAATAAAATACTAACAATGAGCCAATACAAAGTAATATTTCACTACAGGTATAAAAGCCTCGCAATTATATCAAATATCATCGAGCAAAGGGTGACTAAAAGCAAAGCAAATTAAAATTATGATCATTGACGCATTTTGACACCGGTGTCATAATGATGACACAATAGTTTTGTATAAAATAGTGGCAATTCTTTTAGCTTTGCCTACAACTAAAGATATAGCTTTATAAAGCTATATCTATCGTAAACAAAATAACCGTCAACCTGCTTTCACCAAGCACACAGGAGAAATTGATGCTAAGACGCACAAAAATAGTCGCTACCCTTGGGCCCGCTACCGATAGAGATAACAACTTAGAAAAAATTATTCGCGCAGGCGCAAACGTAGTACGTTTAAACTTCTCACACGGTGTGGCTCAAGATCATAAAGACCGTGCACAAGCAGTTCGTGATATTGCAAAACGATTGAACAAACATATTGCTATCCTTGCCGACCTTCAGGGTCCTAAAATCCGTGTATCAACGTTCAAAGAAGGCAAAGTAGCCCTAGAAGTGGGTGCTAAGTTTATTCTTGATGCAAAAATGGAAAAAGGGCAAGGCGATGTAAACGCTGTAGGTATCGATTATAAAGAGCTTCCACAAGACGTATCTCCTAACGATTTACTTCTTTTAAATGATGGTTTAATTCAACTTACAGTTGATAAAGTAGTTGATCATCTAGTTCACTGTACCGTTACAGTGGGAGGTGTTTTATCAAATAATAAAGGGATTAACCGTTTGGGCGGTGGATTAACTGCCCCTGCGTTTACTGATAAAGACAAAGAAGATTTAATCACAGCAGCAGAAATCGATGTAGATTATATTGCGGTATCCTTCCCACGTAGTGGTGATGATATGCGTTACGTTCGTTCTTTAGCAGAAGCAGCTGGCTCTAAAGCGCAACTTCTTGCAAAAATTGAACGTGCTGAAGCTGTAGAAACGCAAGAAGCGATTGACGACATTGTACTTGCTTCAGATGCTGTTATGGTTGCGCGTGGTGACTTAGGTGTAGAAATTGGCGATGCTGCGTTAATGGGCAAGCAAAAGCTTATTATTCGTCGTGCTCGTTCATTGAACCGTACTGTTGTTACAGCAACGCAAATGATGGAATCGATGATCGATAACCCAATGCCAACACGTGCTGAAGTAATGGATGTTGCAAACGCAGTGCTTGATGGTACCGACGCTGTAATGCTTTCTGCAGAAACCGCAGCGGGTGATTACCCTGAAGAAACTGTAGCGACTATGGCGCGAGTTTGTTTAGGTGCTGAGTCACAAAAAGAAACACACGTATCTAAGCACCGTTTAGATAGCCGTTTTTCTAATAATGCAGAATCAATTGCATTATCTGCTATGTATGCAGCAAACCATTTAGACTCTGTTAAAGCTATTGTAACGCTTACTGAATCAGGTAGCACAGCAAAACTAATGTCACGTATTAGTTCGGGTTTACCAATCTACTCACTATCTCGTCATGCTAGTACGCTTGGTCAAACCGCACTTTATCGTGGTGTTTACCCTGTGTTTTTTGATTCAACACAAACAGAAAAAGATGCAATGGTTAAAGCCGCTTTAGATACGCTTGTTGCCCAAGGATCATTAGCGTCAGGTGATACTGTGATTTTAACGCATGGTGATTCAATGGAAACGGTTGGCGCAACAAATACAATGAAAATTGTTACTGTTGAGTAATTAACGCTTTAAAAAAAATGCGAGCTTAGCTCGCATTTTTTATTTCTAACTATAATTTTAGCTCGCTAATGCTGCTTTTACTTTATCTCGGTAACTTCGGCTTACTTTTAACTCTTGTCCATTTTCTAAAACAAGTAAATACTCGCCACTAACCTGTGTTACTAATTTACTGATTTGTTTTGTATTTACAATTGCGCTGCGATGAACCCTAACAAATAAATGAGGGTCGAGCTCTTGCTCAAGTTCTTTCATTGTTTTACGTAATATATGTGTTTGTCCATCTTGGCAATGTAAACACATATAATCACCTGCTGCATCAACCCATTGAATGGTTGCTGCTGGAACACGAATAATTTCGCCCTGCTCTTTTACTGCCAACGACTCTGGGTAACGTTTATCAGCTAAAGTATCACCGGTTGCCAGCTTTTTGAGAATTTCTTCACAGTTATTTCCGGTAATGCCAGCTACAAAACTCGCGAGTTTTTTCTTATGGGCGTTGTCTTGTTGCGTTTTTAAATAGGTATGCACTTTTTCTACCGCCTGTTTTAGTCTGTTATCATCAACGGGTTTTAAAATGTAATCCAATGCATGAATTTCAAATGCTTTTACTGCAAATTGATCAAATGCGGTAACAAACACGATTGCAGGTAGTACTTTAGTGCTTTCACTTAACGCGCGAGCAACTTCAAAACCATTCATGCCTGGCATTTGAATATCTAAAAATACTAAATCTATTTTTTCGTTTTTACACGTCTGTATTGCATCTGCACCTGAACTGCATAATTTAATAACTTCAATATCATCAAATTCTGAAAGTCTTACATCTAAACCTTTGCGCGCTAATGGTTCATCATCAACAATAAGCGTTCTGATTTTCATCATTTCTTCACAGCCTTCTCAAACGGCACTCGCAGATTAACTTTTAATCCACTTGGCGTATTATGTGATAATACAAACGAATAATTATTTTCGTAGAGCGTTTTTAATCTATCTTTGGTATTTGCAATGCCAACACCTTGTGCGTTAACAAGCTTGCCATTTTCTAATTCTGTGCCAGGCCCGTTATCTCCCACTTCAAGGAGTAATTCGTTAGCAAACACTTGGGCTTTGATATCAATTACACCACCTTCAGATAAGTGGGCAATCGCATATTTAATTGCGTTCTCAATAATAGGTTGCAATATAAGACTAGGCACAAGCGCTTGTTTTGCTTGTTCACTTACGTCTATGTTTACCTTTAAACGTTCATCAAAACGTACTCTCTCAATATCAAGGTATAGCTTTAATGCATGTAACTCTTGCTCAAGTGGTACTTTTTTTATGGGATCGGTATTTAATGTGTATCTTAAAAAGTCACTCAATTTAGAGACCATTAAGTTAGCATCTTTATTTTCTTTTACCAAAACTAATGTTGAAATTGCATTTAGCGTATTAAATAAAAAATGCGGGTTAAGCTGATACCTAAGCATTTTTAATTGGGCTTCGTGGGCCATTGTAGTGGCTTTTAATGCTTTTTGACGTTCACTTTGCAATAGCTGATAATATTTAACGCCAAAGTACAAACCACTCCAACACAAAATAATGTAAACAGAATCCAATCCTTGTTGCAGGTAATAAAACCACTCTTCTGGCCTGTAACCATGGCGATATATTTCCCATAGATTAAATTTTTGTACAACAGCCCATAATGTACCTGTGACATAAGATGCACCAAACACCACTAACATCAGCACTATAGGTGAAGCATTCCAAACTGTACGGTAAATATAGCGAAGAGGTACTGTCATAAGACAGCCAGCATAAGCATTTAATAATATAACGAATACGTAAATATCACGCATTTCAAATACTTTAGAACCAATGTAATTGACAAGCGCATACCCTATCCAGCCCGCAATCTGCAAAAGCCAAAAAAAGCGCTGACGGTTATCAATTAAAGATTGCCAATTCAAAATTTACACTGTCTCCAAAATAGTAACTACTTTAAAATCTATTCTTAGCTTGTATTTATTAATAACTAATTAATTTTATAAATAAACTAATTCATATCATCGCCTATTATATAGATTTACGAGGCTGTTTAGCACTACCGCCTATCTTAGTTTTTAATACAATCAACGCAAACTTAACTTACGCGCAATAAAAAAGCGAAAGGTGTTACCCTTTCGCTTTCGTTCATACGTTGATAGTTAGTATTTAAGCTAGCTTATCTGACGCAACTTTATAAGTTGGATCCTCTATTACATTGACCTCAACTAAATCACGCGCTTTGTGCAGTAACTGAGTACAGTCTTTACTTAAATGACGCAAATGAAGCTGTTTACCTGCTTTAGTATATTTATCAGCTAATGCGTCAATAGCCTCTATTGCACTGTGATCTGATACACGGCTATGTTTAAACTCTACAATAACGTTCTCTGGGTCATTTTTAACATCAAATAATTCAGAAAAGTTTTTAACTGAACCAAAAAATAATGGCCCATGTAACTCATATACTTTTGAGCCTTCTTCATCAATGTAGTTAGTTGTGTAAATATGCTTAGCATGTTGCCATGCAAAAACAAGTGCAGACACGATGACACCTACACACACTGCAATCGCTAAATCGGTAATCACCGTTACACCTGAAACCA
>PJEL010003513.1_pt1 | contig 13348 bp, 11 predicted proteins | sample 1853271 | NCBI WGS metagenome assembly PJEL01 (sample SAMN08108733, study PRJNA415343) | Invertebrate metagenome, whole genome shotgun sequencing project. | host: Globobulimina | place: Sweden: Gullmar Fjord | collected 2015-08 | reverse complement strand
GTGGCGACTAGTACTAAGGGATCATTAACCTTTGATTCAGCTTTCGTGTTTGATGGGTTTAATTGGCTTTGGTTTGGAGGTCAGAAAATTGTAACCATACAAACTCAGTTCAGGGCAAAACGAACCAGTTCAAGCACAGGAGAAACGTATCAGAGTTTTCTGCGCCTTCGCATTGATGACCTGAATCAACTGGCCTACAATGCCGGTGTACGTTCTGCGATTGTAACCGGTCCCGGATTCCCAGTCGAAGGTTTGAGATTTGACAGGGATTTTCCCAGGAACCGTTTTTGTGTATATCATTCAGTCTCAGAGTGTATTGATGAAGATTTAATTATTGACGATGATCAGGGTGCTAGCGGAATTCCGGAAAATCCGGAATACACAGTCAAATTATATGATGTTGAGACAGCTAGCGTCTCTCTCAGTGATACTGCTGTGGCAACATATGCTTCAGTGGTGTCGGGCAGACCCTTTTTGCCATCAGAATTGAATGCCACCTTTTTCCCCACCCATAACCCGGAACCGGAATCACATTTTCCAGCCGATTTCGATGTTGGAGAGGAATTGGTTTTCAATTGGGTGAACGGTGACAAGTTTTTCCCTGGTTACATATTTGTCTACTGGATTGACGGTTTTGGCTCCTTTAATAAAGTTGAAACAGCAATTAGTAATCCAACAGCAACGTCTATTGCATTGGATTCGTCGGCAGGGAGCACAAGTGATGTGCAACAAGCAGCGATCCAGCTTTATGGTGGCGATCTTTCCGGCAGGGGATTGGAATACATCTGGGAATTTAACAGACCACCAATGGAAGCTCGGTATGAGGCACATCGAAATAGTTGGAGTTTAGATGATACATATTCGAGTCACCTGAGTCTTTTCATTCATGAATATAATTTTCCTGACTTCGAAGTAGAGATACGCTCAGCGATTGCAATTGGACCCGGATTACCGACTGAGGGCGTGAGGTTCGGCAAAAATTTTCCATATGAAGGTTTTTGCCTGCTTAACGAGAATTCAGAGTGTATGGGTAATATGTTTGAGTTTGCGACGGATGCTGAGGCCGGCAATGTTCCGGAAAACTCGGAATATACATTCTATTTATATGATGTTGAGGTTGCTGACGTTTCTCTCAGTCATACGGCAGTAGCAACCTACACGGTCGTTGCTTCAGGTTCACCCTTTTTGCCATCGGAGCTGGATTCCTCCTATTTTCCGAGTTTTGATCCGGAACCGGTTTCTCATCTTGTTTCCGACCTCTCTCTTGGAGGGGAACTAGTCTATAGTTGGGTTAATGTCGCCGATTTTGTCCCCAAACAATTCAATGTGGGCTGGAGTGAGGGTGAAGCCTGGTTTAATGTCAACACAAACGTTGATAGCCCAACAACAACGTCAGTTGCGTTGGATACGGCCGATGCATATCAAGGTGGAACAGTAACAAACGCAACGATCAATATTTTTGGTCATGATTCTTATGGCAGGTGGTTAAACTACTCCTGGGCATTCAGTGGTCCGCCCATAAACGCTCAATTTCAGGCATATCGAAATAGCGGCAGCGGATATGACAACTATTCGAGCATGCTACATTTTAACATTGAGGGTCATAGACTTCCTGCAGAGATCCAGTCCGCAATTGTAACCGGTCCCGGATTACCAGGTGGGGAGCTAGTGATGATGAAAAGGTCTGAGGACAATTGGTTCTGCATCTATGACGCGCAATTAGAGTGTCACAATAATGCGTTAGAGTTTATGACAGATGGTGAGGCCTTTAGTGTTCCAGCGGACTCTGAATACACATTTCATTTTTATGATGTTCCAGCAGCTGACGTTTCTCTCAGTGATGCGGCATTAGCAAGCTATACGATAGTTGCTCCGGGCACACCTTTTGTCCCCTCAGCGCTGGATTCCTCTGTTTTTCCAAGTTTTAATCCGGAACCCACTTCTCATCTGGCTTCTGATTTCGTTCCTGGAGGAGATTTGACCTACAGCTGGATGAACCCTGCGGGTTTTTCCGCCACTGATATCCATGTGGGCTGGAACGAGGGCGAGGGGTCTGGCTATTTTAGTGTTGACGCGGGATTTAACGACCCAGCAACAACCTCAGTTGCGATGGATTCAGCGGATGCATATCAAGGTGGAACAGTGACAAATGCATGGATCAATCTTTCTGGTAACGATTCATTCGGCAGGCGGTTAACACACGTCTGGGAGTTTAGCGGTCCGCCTATTCCGCCTATGAGTGCTCAATTTCAGGCACATCGAAATAGTGGCAGCGGATATGATAACTATTCGAGTACGTTAATGTTTAACATTGACAGTCATAGACTTCCTGCAGAGATTCAATCCGCGATTGTAACCGGTCCCGGATTGCCAGGTGGGGAGTTGGTGATGATGAAAAGGATGGATGACGGTTGGTTCTGCGTCTATGAAGGGCTTTCAGAGTGTCACAATAATGTGATCGAGTTTACCACAGATGGCGAGGCCAGCAGTATTCCAGCAGACTCGGAATACACATTTGATTTTTACACCGCTCCAGCAGCTACCGTTTCTGTGGGTGATATGATAGTGGAAACCTACACGGTAGTTGCTTTGGGGACACCATTTTTGCCATCAGAACTGGATCTTGTTTTTCCAAGTTTTGATCCGGCACCCGCTTCTCATCTTGTTTCCGATTTCCATCCAGAAGAAGGATTGACCTACAGCTGGGTGAACAACGGTGTTGATTTTATCCCCGGAAATTTCCATGTGTCCTGGAACGAGGGGGCTGATCATTTTAGTGTTGATGCAGGATTTATTGACCCAGCAGCAACGTCAGTTACGTTGGCTACAGCCGATGTGTATCAAGATGGAACAGTGACAAACGCATGGATCAATCTTTCGGGTAGTGATTCTTACGGCAGGTGGATAACATACAACTGGGAATTTAGCGGTCCGCCTATGGACGCGCGCTTTGAGGCACATCGAAGTAGTGGCAGTGGAGGTGATAACTATTCAAGTTTTATAACTCTTAGCATTGACAATAGTAGAATTCCCGTAGATATCCAATCCGCGATTGTGACCGGCCCCGGCTTACCAGATGGAAAGTTGGTAATGAGCAAGAGTGATGATCATTTTTGCATCTTCGATCCGGTATTAGGGTGCCATGGTGGTATGTTTCAGTTTACCTCTGATTCTGACGCCAGCAATGTTCCAGCAAACTCGGAATACACATTTGATTTATACACCGTTCCAGCGGCTACCGTTTCTGTGAGTGATACGGCAGTGGCAACCTACTCAGTAATCGCTTCTGGGACGCCATTTATACCAACAGAACTGGAATCTGTTTTTCCGAGTTTTGATCCGGAACCCGATTCTCATCATGTTTCTGATATCGATATTGGCGGTTTGCTGACCTTCTATTGGATAAATCCTGCTGGTTATATCCCCCGAAGTTTCAGTGTGTCCTGGAACGAGGATAATAACCCTTTTGGTATTGATGCAGGATATATCAGCCCAACAGCAACGTCAGTTGAGATGGATACAGCCGCTGCGTATCAAGGTGGAACAGTGACACACGTATCGATTGGATTTTCTGGCAATGATTCTTTTGGTAGACATTTATTTTTCAGCTGGGATTTTGACAGTTACTGATACCTGTGCTTGGGCCAGCACGGAGTGGGGAAACGATTTGACATGCGTTGGTAGCGATTGTCTGGAAAGCAGCACCAGCCCGGCAATCGTCTGCGTATAGCTAACGTTGGCAGGGAGATTATTATTGCAGATACTGCTGCTTTTATACAATTCGTAGATGGCCCGGGTGTACTTCAATGATCTTCGATAAGCGTATTTGGAAATGAACTGACATATACTGGACCTTCTGAATGCGCTAGTTTTGATCCTCATGTGGGACCTATCATGATTCCCTCTAATTGAGTGTTTCTTATTAGCTATGCCTTTGCATAGATCTAGCGCATTTGCCAAGAAAAGGTACTGACAATATTTATTTGACAAATAAAATAAATCCCGATACATCCTTTACTCAGTTGAAATTAGTTTTTTTCCCTTCAATAACGAATTTAAAAGGAGTTTTAGTGACAAAAACCGATCTGATTAATTTGTTGGCAAAGGATTTAGGAATAACTAAAGTTCAGGCTGGAAAATCCATTGATTCTATTTTAAGCGGAATGAAAGGGGCTCTGGCCAAAGGTGAGGATGTCCAGCTGATAGGCTTTGGGTCTTTTACTGCAGCAAAAAGAGCTGCGCGAACCGGCAGAAACCCTCAGACTGGGCAGAGCATAAAAATTCCCGCTAAAACCGTACCGAAATTCAGAGCTGGTAAGGCTTTGAAAGATGCATTGAACTGATCCGTTTCAGAACAAATCAAACATCTCTGTTCGAACATATTAGACGATAACACTTGGACCCTATTTGGTTGAGTTTCGATAAACCTAACTGTTGACTAAACAGGGTCCTTCCCTATCAAACCCCGCCGATCACATCAGGGAATACCCTCCTTTCTTTCGCTCGTCTCGATGCACTCCGTACAAATCATAACACGACAAAATAACCATCAGTGGTAACATGATGTAGCTGCAACAGCTCGTTTAATGCTAGAAACAGTGGGTTTTAAAAAAAATCGCGATTTTTTGAGGTTTTAATTGTATTTACTCTGTATGTAGACTATTATGTTTTACATACAAAATTAAATAGTGTAGATGTAAACTAAAGTACTTTACATGCGTAGTAACCAGGTTTGTCTCTCTTCACAGAGAGATACGCGTGTTTAGAAAAGAACGGATATCAGAGAAGGTGGGCGTATATGGAGCATAAGCAGCTGTTTTTTCTAGTTCAGCGGGCGCAACACTGTTTGAACAAAATGGGGGACAAGGTTTTTCAACAGGTTTTAGGTGTTTCCTCGGCTCATTTATCAGCACTGTTTTATTTAATGAGGCACAATGATTGTCTTTTGAAGGACCTGAGTACTGGTCTGGACCTGAATAATTCGGCAGTTACAGGGCTCATAAGGCGTATGGAAGTAGTAGGGTTGGTCGAAAAGCGGTCTTGTGAACTGGATGGCCGAGCCTTCCGCGTCAAACTAACAGAAAAAGGATTGAATGTGGCTGAACAAGCCAGTCCTGTTTTGCAGAAGATTCATAGACTGCTGTCCAGTGATTTTACGATGGGAGAAATGGACACAATCATCCGCTTTCTGGCAACGATTATTGCTGTCAAAGAGGTTGAAGAAGTGTCAATCCTGGAGTCCTTTTAGAGCTATTGTTATTCCCGCGTATGCTGCTTATGATTTTCACAACCACAGGAAGATGTTGGAATCCCAAGAGCTGAAGTGGACATCTGCAGCAAGTGACAGTAGCACACTGTGAATTTCCTAATGAGGAATCCTTTCCCCTCGACTTGAGAAACTATCGTTCAGGTTCCCAAAGCAGAAACCCCACATTACAAAATATACAGCCGGCCTTTCGAGTAGATCCAGGTTAGTCGCTGGCGGATTCCCCTGATGTGTAAATAAGAGAGATGGCTTCGACAGGATCGGAAGAATCCGAAACGCTCTTGATCAGGCTGCCATCCCGGTATACCTTGATTTCAAGACTGGACATGGTATCATCACTGGCATCTTTCGGGGAGGCGTCAATCTCCAGTTGATCGTCGACATCTACCGTTTCCTCATAGATGTAGTCACTGGTGCCCAATGAGTAGCTGGAAATGGACACGTTAGTCGCACCGTCAATCGAATAAGAACCTGTGAAATCGCCACTATAGCCCACGACTTTAAACTTGATCTCTTCTGTTTCAGTTTCCGCGCAGGAAATCAAAAAAATCAGGCAGGAGAAAATACCGATCAGTAAGGGCTTTACCCGGGTTTTCATCAGGAGGGCTCCAAGGAAGAATCAGTCAGCTGAATTGTTTTGAGTGAGCTGCAATCTGTTTTAAATTTTAGCTGTGTGTTGCTGATATACTTACAAAGACATTGTGAGCTGTCAACTGTTTCAACCCCCCTGTTGCCAATCCCTGGTCCACTGTCAGAAGTGCCAAACAGATTTATTATCAAAATCGTGTCGAACAGGAGCTGTCTCGAGTTCTGAACAGGGAAGTCGAGGCTTTTGCCACTTCTGTGAATACACCGGAACACTGGGAGGCTGGGGCGGCATTTACAGAAAAACGAAAACAGGATTTCAAGTCTCTTCGAAACGAGCGAGAATAGAGAATGACCGACTCCCTTCAGTTGATATGTTATGGGAGTGAGCATATCTGGAAATAGTCACTAAAAAATTAGAGCTCGATGCTGGCTGAATTGGCAAACATGGGTGAATTTTTCATCAAAAAATGAATGGGTTATTTTGCAAAAAAATATTGACATTTCGGCTTATCGGTAAATAATAGAGGTGTGTTCTGTACTAATGATGAAAAGCGGATTGTGACATTTATTCCATTGTAGGCCATATTCAAATTAATTGAGAAGATAACGTGCCCTCATAGAATCGGGCCTCAATACCTGACATAGGCACCTTTTCATTGGATATAAAATGGGTTTAAATCGGATCTATCAAGATGATAGAAAGTATCAAATCAGAGAAAACGACGCCCAGTTAAAGAAATGTTTGTCGTGCGTTGGCCATCAACAATATCAGTATGCAGAGGATTGTTTTGAGGAAGCGATACGATATGGACTGGAAGTCGTTAAAGACAATGATCAGTATTATCTACAGGAGATGTTCAATACCTATCGGAAATACTATGCCGCTTTTAAAAGAATCAAATATTATGAGGCGGCAAAATGGTGTCTGCTGCAAGACGTAACTTTTTTGAGGCGACTGGCAGTACCAGCGGAAGAAAAGAAACGAACACTGGCTGATATCAGAAAAAAATATGAGATCGTAGGCGGTGATACGCATGATATTAGAATTCAGTGGCAACATAAGTCAGGTTAGTCGAATAGCATTGCTCACGTTTAAGAGGCGTATATGGACAGTTTTACCTTTCAGACGACTGGAACTATCATTAATGAAAACGGATCATCAGGCAGACTCGGTGACTCCATCAAAGGCATGGATGTGCACCGTCTTCTACTGGTTACTGATCCCGGCCTTGTCAGAGCCGGGATTGCAGAGAAAGTAAAAACCGGTTTACTCACCTCTGACCTTCAGATTGAAACCTTCGCAAAAGTTGAGGCTGATCCTCCAGAAATAATGATTCTGGAGGCATTAAACCTGGCCAGAGAATTTCAGGCAGATTGCGTGATTGGTCTGGGTGGTGGCAGTTCATTGGATACTGCGAAACTAGTCGCTTTTTTGGCAAATTCACAGCAAAGTCTGGATGACATCTACGGTGTCGGCATGGCCAAGGGGGCACGCCTGCCTTTGATCCTTATTCCCACAACTTCCGGTACCGGATCAGAGGTGACACCAATTGCCATCGTGACCTCGCGAGAAAGTCAAAAAATGGGGGTGGTATCACCCCTGCTGCTACCCGATATAGCAGTACTGGATGCTGAACTGACAGTGGGCCTGCCGCCTCATGTCACCGCTGCCACCGGGGTCGACGCGATGGTCCATGCTATAGAGGCCTATACAACTATCAATCGAAAAAATCCACTTTCCGACATGCTGGCACTGAAAGCCCTGGAACTGCTGTCTAAAAACATACGACAAGTAGTTGACGATGGCCAGAACCTGGAATCCAGATCCGGTATGCTTCTGGGCTCAATGCTAGCCGGTCAGGCTTTCGCCAATGCCCCGGTTGCTGCTGTGCATGCTCTGGCTTATCCGCTGGGTGGAAATTTTCATGTGCCCCACGGCTTAAGCAACTCATTGATGCTGCCACATGTCATGCGATTTAATGCTGCCATCATCCCAGATCAATATGCAGAACTGGCGCGGATTATTCTTCCGGAAGTGAGTAGTGGATCCAATCAAGAACTTAGCAACCGGCTGATAGACTGGATTGGAAAACTCACCAGCGAGATCGGGTTGGAAACCAAATTGAGCCAGGTCGGTATCAGGGGGGACCATCTGGAAATGTTGGCTAATGATGCACTCAAGCAAGAACGCCTTCTGGTGAACAATCCCAGGGTAATGACCCACGAGAGTGCGTTTGCCATCTACAAAGCAGCCCTTTGATTTGACCATCCAATTTTTTCTGATTTAAAACAACTCTAACCACATTATTAACTGACGATGACAACATATAAAATCCATCCGATTGTGATGGGGACCAAAGTGTTTGATAAAAGCATGATGACCTACCAGCATGGCGGTGGCGAAGAGTTCACCATCGCAATCTACTGCTGGTATCTTGAGGGCAGTGGTCAGAAGATCCTGGTTGATACCGGTGAAAGTCACCCCATTCAATCGGAAGCTCGGGAAAAAGCGATTGGTGGCAAGATTTATACGTTTGAAGAGGGCTTGGCGAAATGGCACCTGAAACCGGAAGATATCGACATTGTGATCCATACCCATCTCCACAATGATCATTGTGAGAACGACAACAAGTGTGTCAATGCCAGAATCTATGTGCATGAGAAAGAACTGGTCCGGATTAATGATCCCCATCCCCTTGATTATCGGTACAATGATGCTCACATCTGGGATGCGGAAGACAATGGTCAGTTTGAAATCGTTCAGGGAGATCAGGAGATTGTACCTGGGATCCAGGTGCTTCATACCCCGGCTCATACTGAAGGCGGGTTGACCGTCTTGATTGATACAGAGGCAGGTCAAGCGGCAATCACTGGTTTTTGTGTCATCAAAGAGAATTTTTTTCCGCCAAAAGCGATTCAAGCCATGGAGATGGATGTCATTCCTCCCGGAACCCATGTCGATGTTTACAATGCTTACAGTATCCTGGAGGAGATCAAGAAAAGGGCCGATATATTGCTGCCCCTGCATGATCCGGAATTTGCAGGAATCGATACAATAGGCGACTCGGCGTAGGCCCTCTTGGCTCTGCCCACATTTTCTATAGGGATTGCTCCTTAAGCTTTTTTTGGATGGATCGAGGCAGTTTGGGATTTAACTTCTTCTCAAGATAGTCTTTCAAATCGACTAACACATCCTGTTGTCCTTTGAGAAAGCAATAACGATCGGATGTCTGCGCTAGTCCCGACAGAGATTTATCAAGGGGGGCAAGTCGTTGATCAATCATTTGATATAGTTCGAATAAGTAAGTGTACGACATATGAGATTCCTATTGGCACTTATTTTTAGCCGATCCTTAGTAGTAGGTCTGGGTATTCAAATCAAATTTGGTGGTTAAGAGCTTCCTAATCTCCTGTAACTCGAACTGTTGGCCTTTACAGTACTGCTCATCAGCAAGAGGTGACTTGCCCGCACCTTTTATTTTAGATTCGATCAATTCTATCTTTTCGCTCAGATAAGCGTGAATATCCAGTGAAAATTTGTTCGTCATGGGTTATCCTTTGTCTCTTTCCCTCATGTTGCAAATATGCTTCTTTCATCCAGTATACGTTTTTGAGTTGATATTTAAAAGACCCCTGTTTATCATTTCCGTCTTTCAAATTTCAATGATACGGTTTCCCTAAACAGAAGATAAACCTATCAGCTCGAGTTGTGCCATGATTTCGACTCTCCATTTGTAGTCAGTATACAGAACAACTAAGTAATCAAAACAACTCATAATACCCGCTTTTACAGACGTTACAAATCCCATGACAGCATCAGACCTACCCACGATATACGTTTAACAGTAATCTACACGAACATAGGGATCGTTTATAAATAACTTCACAGAGATCGTTTAGAGATAATTTCACATAGTCTGTTTGCAAAAGTTCCAATTGCCGGACGTTTTACAAACAGAATGTGAACTAGTTTCTAAGCCGAGTCATACATAATCCTTTTGCAAAAGCCCCAGAAACACTGGACATTTTACAAACAGAATGTGACAGCAGCGTGTTTCCTTTTCCGGCGACGTGTTTCTGGCGAAACACTTAATTAATTTGTGATCCGATCCATGGTAGTGCTTCCACAGAAAGGATCTAAAATGATAAAGACACGCAAAACAGAACTCTTTGGAATTGAACGACCCATCCTGCAAGGCGGGATGATGTGGCTGGCCAGATCGGGGTCGGCTGCAGCCATGGAAATTGCCGGAGGTATTGGGTTTAAAACCGCGTTGACTTACCCGGATGCAGAAGGCCTCCGGGATGAAATTCGTAAGACCAAAACCATGACCGATAAACCATTCGGGATAAACCTGACTTTCCTACCAACCCTGCGGCCACCTGATTATCCATCTTATATCCAGGTCTGCATTGATGAAGGAGTGAAAATTTTTTAAACTGCCGGAAGAAATCATTAGCCTTATATGTATCAGCCGAAATCTACCGGTATCACAGTAATTCACAAGTGCACGTCGGACCGACGCGTGGTTAAGGCTGAAAAAGTAGGTTGTGATGGTTATCTCTTTGATGCTACATTGTAAATTCAGCGTCATGTGTTTTTGGGTAATCTCGATTAGATTTTAGAAAAACGAGATACGGGTATCTTTATTTCAAGTTTTTAATAACTGTTTTATGGGTGAGGATATGAGTTCACAGCAGCCTAAACTGGTTAAAGTTGCAGATCTGAAAGATAATATGACAATCTTATCATTTGTTCATTTCAGTAAGCGATATCAGCCCATGAACACAAAAACCTGTGACTGGATCAAACATAATTTCAAAGGCGCTCTAGCGGTCGTGAAGCGAAATGGGAAATTGTCTAAAGTAGCTATTAATCTAATAACGGATGGTGATTCACTGCATCAGGTTTATAAATTCCCTGCCAATCTCAAAAAACTGACTACGGTTAATAAAAAACTCAGTAAGGCCCTGGGAGATCGTGGTTTCCTGGCCTTCAAGGTAGCAGAACGTCGCCGGCAACCAACTGCTAATCAGCAACAGCGAAAAAGAGACATCAATTTAACTCAGGATTTTACGCAACAGGTGGGTGAAAGCATTGAGATTAGAAACAATGCAGCCACGGCAGTGGAAAAGCTGATGGATAACACAAGGACAGGTACCGTCAATATAGTAGATGTCTCGGACTATGTAGAGCAGATCACAGAAAACGCCTCTGCAGAAGTTTTGAGTGTGGCGGCTGGGCTGAGCGAGAGTGACCATACATATGCCCACTGTGTTGATGTCGGTGCCATTTTTCAGGTGACCTACAGCAAAATTGTGCAACGCAAAAAAATGAAAAGTAAATTCAAAGATGAATTTGAAATGCTACTGGGAGCGTTTATGCACGATTTTGGTAAATCAAAAATTCCCAAGGACATTCTGGAAAGCAAGGAACTGTTTGAATTTGACAGCAAAGAGATGCAATTGATGAGAAAACACCCTGATTATAGCGCGGAACTGCTGTACCAAATGATGATGCCGGACTATATTATTAATATGTCCAAATACCATCATGTGAAGCTGGATCTGGACCTACCGGCCAGTTATCCGCAGGTGGACGGATATCATCAATTAACGATGGAGACTCGTCTTTTGGCTATCGTCGATATCTATCAGGCCCTGGTCGGCAAACGAGCCTATAAAAAATCCTGGGCAGCCCCCGCATCGATGCAGTATATAGATCAGTTAGCCGGGATTGAATATGATCAAGAGGTATGGGATGACTTCTATCAGGTCATGGGGCGCTTCCCGATCGGATCCCTTGTTCAACTCAATGATGGATCCCAGGCCTTTGTTACCAATGTTCCAGAACAAGACCTTGACAGGCCCCAGGTGGTGATTGTCAAAAATGCCCAGGGTGAGGATTTGACCCATCAAACCTTTGCCGATCTGGAGGTCGAGAAGGATCTGTCCATTAAAAAAGGGTTGGATAATCAGGCTGTGTTCGGGGAGGATCTTTTGGATGTTTTTACAAATCTTCGTATCTCATAAATTTCGCGGCCACACAAGTCCCCTACCTGACCCCGAATCCTAGTTGTGATAAATAAGCCAATAAGCAAAGCCTGACCCCAATTCTTAGTCACATCTCAGAGCCCGTCCGGGTTTTTTGTCTTTGAGATATTGTCCATTTTCCACGACCCACTCTCCATTCATCATCACTTTGTCAATACCGCTGGGCCGTTTAGCCGTTTCCTTCATGGTGGTATTGTCCGCAATAGTATCTGGGTCAAAGAGAACCAGATCCGCAAAATATCCAGGTTTGATTTCACCCCGATCTTTAATTCCCATCCAGGCGGCGGTTTTTCCGCTCATCTTGCTGATTGCCTCGGCCAGACTTAGTGTTTTTTTATCCCTGGCGAATTTCCCCAGTATTCTGGGGAAGGCACCATAGGAGCCTGGATTCGGGAAACCTTTAGAGAGCAGGAGGGTGTCAGTCTCAAAGAGGCACAACGGGTGTTGCATCATTTTCTCAATCACCCACTCATTCTCATCATCACCGCTATACCCCCATGTCAATTGCAGGGCCTTGCCTTCACTCTCTTTAACAATTTTCAGCATGGCATCCATCGGTTCCATGTTTTCCATGGCTGCAATTTCTGCCATATTCAAGCCATTGTATTTCTCGCCGGCCTTGTATCGAGCTTCCATCACCTGGATCTGTGACAAATCAAAACCCAATAGAAATTTGGCCATATTCAGTTCGAACTTCACTTTTTTAATAGCTTTCGGATTGTTGATGTTGTTCTCCAGATCTTCCATGAACCAGGCTGGCAAAAATACAGAGAGATAGCTATTGCCACAGAAATGGGGATAGATATCCATCATCACCTGAAGTCCCTTATCCCGTGCTTTTTCAATCATGGTCAGAGTTTTGTCGACCGTCGACCAGCTTTTCCTGCCCACAAAAATCAGGTGAGAGATTTGGAGCTTAACGCCTGAGTTTAGTCCGATGGTCAGCATCTCCTCCAGGGCCTTTAAATTATGTGCTCGACCAAAAAATGGAATAATTGGATATGCGGTGGAAATTCGGGAAAGGGCTCTGTTGTGCACTGTTAATATCCGATCTTTTTCAGCGACTGCCCGGGCTACTTTTTCTAGATCTTTTGAAGATGAAAAAATCCCTGGCGGGTACATCAATCCTAATGAACAGCCGAAAGCCCCGTTTTCCAACTCTTTCTTGGTCATTTCGATCATCTGCTGCATTTCATCCCCATTTGGTTGACGCACCATGTCCTTCAAAGCAGATATCTGAAGTGATCCATGGCCTACCAATTGAGCATTGTTAAACAGCAAACCGTCCGAGTTATCCAAATAATCGAAAAAACCGTCCAACCCGTTCCAGGAGAAATCGAGGGGTTCCTCCAGTAAAAATTCAGAATACTCCTGAACTTTTTGTCTGCTGGAATCATCAACTGGTGCCGGGGAGAATCCGCAGTTGCCGGTGACAACGGT
>PJEL010003511.1_pt1 | contig 13350 bp, 23 predicted proteins | sample 1853271 | NCBI WGS metagenome assembly PJEL01 (sample SAMN08108733, study PRJNA415343) | Invertebrate metagenome, whole genome shotgun sequencing project. | host: Globobulimina | place: Sweden: Gullmar Fjord | collected 2015-08 | reverse complement strand
CTACAATCCTGCGTGCTAAGGTCGCCATCACACCACGTTTCGTCGTAAACGCCGCCAAAGGGACTCGAACCCAAATCTCCCCACTAGTAAGGGCGTTTTGCCATTAAACTATAGCAGCATAGGAGCGACACAGGGGTGGGCCTCTCAGGCTTAATTGTTCAGCACCAACCCCCTAGTCGCATATATCCCCAGTATCGGGTCTTCCGTCAGAACGTCTTCCATCGAAACCACATGGCAACTGAATTCGCAACAAGATAGATACCAGAGTATGAGTCCGACTCCTCTCGCCACTGAGGCCACTTACCGGGGATAACCCTGAAATATACACATTAATATAAACATGTCAAGAACAATCTCCAAATATAATATATATACCATGTAAATTCTGATGGACTGGCAGCCTAATGAGTCTAACTTTACATTATGTAAATATCAGATAATATGAAAAATGTGATATATGTCAGAGAGGGTTAACCGGGGGCCCCGTTCTCCTTTGGGGGTGGGGGGTCGGGGGAATCTTTATCCTGCTGCTCTGTGTAAGGATTAGACGCTGCTCTACGGCTGGTGATGCTCCATGCCTGCCCAATAACAGGCCGCTGGCGCCTATGCTATGGCCTTGTGTGTCCATGCCACGAGGGGGAATGATATGCTTGCATGGTAGGCTATACGCCACTGATATCGGCTATTGTGCCACTGTGAAAAGGTTAGACTCTGGCCGACACTCGCGGGAATGGTTGGACCTGTCGGCTTGGTTAACCCTACCTGATTGAGTGTCGGGCCTTGGGTATTGTGGCGTTGCTGGTGTTGCTGCTGGTGCTGCCCTGCCGGGCTGTTCTATGCTTTATCTATAGGTTGTAGGGGATACAATGAAGGGTGAGAGGGAAGCGGTCAGCGTCTTATGCAATGCTTGCCAGTCTAACGGATCCGGGCTGTGGAAAATTAATCTTTGGATAATGGAATATTTAGACTATTTTGGCTCAAGACCCCTTGCTATTTATTCCGATATCGGTTCTAATGACTCTTTATGGGGCTTTTGTATCGTTACTCTATTGAATCGGAGTTTATCCCATGAACATTTGCGAGAACTGCACACGACAATTTACCGGGCGAATCTATTGGACTGAGCAAGGCCGCTGTGCCTGCTCTATTGATTGTCGGGAGGCTATCAACAGCCCCCGCAAGAAGCTCCACTTTGGCAAGTTCTACCGGATCCGCTACGGCACGCAGGCAACGTATTACGGGCAAGTAGTGGGAATTGCCGACAATATCTATGTTAAGGATGAAGTGTACCCACATATTGGCAAGGGCGACATCCTTACTACGCTCTACACTCTCGACACGGGCAGTGGTAAGCCCCACCAACTGGCCGATTGCCATATTATCGAGTCTGAAGAGTTTACCCCTGATCTGGAACGACCACGCAAGAGTCATAAGCACCCTATGAGCTACTGTAGCCACTGCGATAAGTTCTTGGACCCCGAGAACGACATTCATCGGGAGGACCTGCTGTATTACTGCTCAGAGCATTGTCGAGACGCTGGCCCCTACACTGGCCGTTGTGCTGGTTGTCGTCTGCCGCTGGCCCCCGAATCCGAGTGTATCGCTATTGATGGCCGACTGTTTTGCTCAGAGCAGTGTGTCAAGATTATTTGCAGTCAATAGGTGATAGAACACCGGCCATCGGGCAGGGGTGGCCGGACTTGTGTTACCTGTTTTTTGTTTCCCTTTTAGAATCGGAGTATTTATTATGTTGTCAATCAACAATCCCCGCTCAATGGAAAGCTTGCTCCAGACCGAAATCAAGCGCCCGGATCGGGCTGGTAATCGGTGGGCGCCCGTGCCACATTTTGACGTAGTCAACGGGCTGGCCGTCGAGATGGATCATCGGGGGTGGAAATTCGATTCCCCCCGCTGCCAATTGCTGGCCGATGATCAAAACATGGTAGCCGAGTTCCCCGGGCTGAAGATTCCCGGGCAGGAAGCCCCAAACGGGCAGGACTTCCGGCTGGTGGTCCGGAATAGCCACAACCAAAGCTTTGCACTGTCGGTCAGTGTAGCGTCTACCGTGCTGGTTTGCACCAACGGGCTGACGTTGTCGCAAGAAGAGATTGCCTTGTGTAGAAAACATACTACCGGGTTCAGCCTGTCCGATGGCATCGACAAAGCCCTGAATGACTACGTAACGGGCGCCACTAAAATCGGGCATATGACAAAGGCCCTTGAGCAGATCTATTGTGACGATCAAAGGGTTGTCGATAACGTCCTTCTGGCCGCTGGCCGGTCCGGGCTCATGCCTTGGAGTCATATCGGGCTCGTTGATGACGAGTACAAAGCCCCCCGCCATCCTGAGTTTAAGGGTCGAAACGGTTGGTCTTTGTATAACTGCTTCACCGAAGTGCTGAAGAAAAGCCCGGTCATTCGTCAAGTAGACTCTGGCCGCAAGCTGGCGCAAGTCATCTTTGATGCCCCCGCCGCTGTCAACGGTCAGAGAACGCACGGGCTGGCCGCTGTCTGATTTTTACATTATCCATTTTTTGAGGGTTGCCCGGGTAAGATCCGGGCGCCCTTTTTCACGTTACCCTATCACTAGAGGTTTTTCAAATGTTACCGGTTACCTACTCACGCAAAGAACGCCTTGATTTTCAGACCTTTTTCGGTGTCGATATTCGACAATATTGGTGTAATATCACCGGTTTTGACGTTATCAAATTCGACGATTTTCTACTGCCACCTGATGGAACGTCCAGCGCTGACCACTTGCTGGCAAAATTTGGGGATAATGCCTTTCATTTGGTTGTTTCCCTAATGAACAGAAAGGCAGGGTAAAAATGAAACTATTAAACACCAATTCCAAAATGGCTAAAGGATCCGACAAATACATTGTAACGGGTCTATCACTGGCCCCCCATACGCTGGCAGGTGGGCCGTCCTTGTGCCCTGAGTCAACCCCGGGCTGTCGGAGTGCCTGCAATCTCTGGTTTGGCGGTCACGCTGCTTGTGGGGACGTCAACCCGGTGCGTACTAACATGATAGCAAAAACGCTATTGCTGCAATATCAGCCCGAAGTATTTTTTGCACAACTCGACAACGATCTGGACGAACATGTTCGCCGCGCTGGCCGGTTGGATAAAATTCCCCTTTGTCGGCTTAATGTGTCTTCCGATCGGTGGTGGACCACGGTTATTCGTCGCTGGCCGATGATCCAATTTTATGACTATACAAAAGTTGTGAATCGTATGCACTACTCGGTATATGGTCCGGGCTTCGATAATTACGCTCTGACCTATTCACGCAACGAGAATAGCAATCAATCACAAATGGCCGGTTGGTTGCGTCGAGGTTTTAATGTCTCGCAAGTGTTTGACGTTGAATACAACCCGGCGCATGATCGGCTTGGACCCCTGCCCGAGTCTGTTAAGATACAAGGCGAATACTGGCCGGTTGTCGATGGCGACAAACACGATTTGCGGATCCCCGAATGTGATGGCCGGGGGGTTATTGTCGGCTTGCGTCTCAAAGGAACGAAAAAAGCCCGGGCCGCTGCTCGTGCTACAAAGTTTGCCCTATAAATAGAAAGGTTTTATTATGTCAGATTATACCCCGGGCCCTTGGGAATTCTTCGACGCTAAGGACGAGTACCTTGTGCCAACAATTTCAATTCGCGGCAACGCTGAATTTATAGCCACAATGGACACTTGCGCGGTTGACGGTGGGCCCTTCCATCTTCCACCCCGGGCCGCTGCAAATGCCCGGTTAATTGCCGCTGCTCCGGAACTACTGGAAGCGCTCAAATCATTTCTTCGGGCGCCTTCTATTGGCAGTGATGGCCCCGGATCCTCTACAATAGTAATTCAAGAGTACAACCGACGGGCCGCGCTGGCTGCTGTTGCTAAAGCGGAGGTTACCGAATGATTACTTTTTGCAAATTGGGCGGCTGTATGTGTCTGGTTACCGGTGGCGTTATCCTTGCGAACGGGTCGATCATGCCCGGGTGGGGTCCTCCGCTGGCCCTGCTTGGCGTCGTGATCTGCTTGCTATTCAGAACTGGGTAAAAGACGCGCCGACTTGCGGGTCGGCGCCCTTGTGCCCTGTTTATCCGGTTACTCTGTTTGAAAGGTAAAACGCATGAAAGAACAAATATCACTATTCCCCGAGACGCTGCCCGGGCTGGCCGGGCGCCGATGGTTCATTGAATCATCGGGCGATAAAGAGGGGCTATGCTATGAAGGAACGTGCGCCCTTGGTTTGCCCGATCCGCTGGCCGGTGGCGAAATCATTTTGACGCTATCTGATGAACTGGATTATACCGCTGATATGGTTATGGTCCGGGCTTTCCCGGGGGAATCCATTTACAAGGTAACAATTCAGCACGATTCGACTGCCCGGGTCTTTTACGTGACGCGAGAACTTCCGACCCTGTTTCAAGCCCTCGAAAAAATCGCCTGCCCTCAGTGCCTCTTGTGGCTCACTTGGCAGCATATTAGAGAGAAGGTAGTCGTATGATAGCGAACACACTACCCGGGCGCACCCTGCAACAGGCAATGCGCCCGGTTCGGCGGGCAGAGATAAACCCGCAAGGATCGAGTATTGAGCTTGCCCGGTATAGCGTCCGGGTAAGATCCCGAGCCGATAAGCTGGCCGCTGGAACTGCTTCGGTCCTGATGGTCCCCGATGGACTTGGCGTCTCGTTTGATATGACTATTCTGGCGTCGATGGATCGAGTATCGCAAGAAACGCTTTTCGTTATTCTGGGTGATATCGTGATGAACCTCAGAGCGCAGAAAGAAACCGTTTCGGTGGTGACCGCATCGCATGAACAATTTGGCGAAATCGCCATTGTCGTCAAGAAAGTTTAGAACCCGAACCAGTCTGGCCGGTAACGTTCCGGTCAGATCGGTTTTTTCGAGAAACAAACCTGCATGACCGAGTTTATATATTAGGCTGGCAGTGTTGCGAGCCCTCTCGGTGCAAGTTTACATAATGGAGAAATTAGACATGAGAAACTTTTTATCAACTGAAAAAGCTGCGAAAGAACTTGGAATTACTTCCCGATCCGTTCGCAGCCATATTTCCCGTGGCAACCTCGAAGCGATTCAGGTTGGCCGGGCTTACATCATCGAAGAAACCGAACTTGAGCGATTTATGATTGGTCGAGAGGGTCGTAGGCTTGGCGAGCCGCACCTCGGGCGACCTCCGCATCCTCTCCCCGAACAAAGATCATAGACTCAACTTCAGCGGCAACGCTGCAAATACGAGCCCTGACCTTCGGGTGAAAGCTTCCTATCTTATCAGCCAGTTCGATGTTCAATAGATCCTCGAAGATGACAACACCAACATTTTCCAGTTTCTTGGCAATGCCCTTCAAATCTGGATGCCGGGCAATGGGCGTAACAGGTAGCCACTCCTGTACGCCCTCCAGCCCGTATAAATGCCGCTTCATCTCCTCCAAGACCTCATGGGCTCCGGCCCAGTTCGGCGGCTGACGCATCACCATCGCTCTGATACGTCCTAAATGCTCATCTGCATGAGATACACCCCCGGGGCCCTCCTCGGCCAGCAGGTTCTCTCTGGAGCCCCTAGAAGGGGAGGTCCTCCGGATACTCTTCCACGACGGTTTCGCTGGTTCGCTGTCCATAGCTTTCTCCGCTGGATTGATTGGATTGACTGGACTGACCATCCTTCCTCCCCTGTAGTGTAACAGTTTGAGAAACTAATGCAACTTTCTTCCTCTTTTGACCAGTGTCCCTGTCGTTCCACTCATCCATCTTCAGTCTAGCGAACACAGTAACAGGCTGTCCTTTATAGCCATATTGGCCGACGAACTCTGCTTCCTTGCCAAAGATCGTGACGTTGAAGAAGTTGACTTCATCAATCCACTCCTCGAATTCCTTCTTGCGACGATTGACGGCAATGCCGATCTCACAGATAGCAGTGCTACCGTGAAACTTAACCTCTGGGTCTTGGCTTAACTTGCCGGTGATATGTGCATGAGCAATGTCCATGAATTAGCCTTTCTTTTTTGGTGGTGGGCCATCCCAAACAGGGCCCTCGTTGTTTTCACACATGACCTCCAGCGATACGATACGGACCTCAGTCCTCTCAGTCCCGGGCCAAGTGTAGCGTTTCTTCATCATGCCCTCGACGACGATACTGTCATCATGCCAGATAAACTTGGTAAGAGCGTCCAGCACGAACTTGTAGTAGTTGTCCAGATCCGGTGTGCCAAGGGGGAACCAGTCTGAAGATTTCTTGATCAACTGGACGTTCTTTCCAGTTCCGTAGTGACCCTTGGGCCGTGCGATATAAGACGTAACGTCTACTCGCAGGGGAACACCCTTGATCAGGTCGTCCGGATTAGGCACGGTGATGCCAAGGCTTTGGATATGTAACCTGAAAGCCTCCTTCACTGGAGCTGCCGGGTCGAAACTCCCCCACTTCCCTCGACCAGCTCGGGGCTGACCCTTGGGTGCATGGGGAACCGTGAATTTATATAACAATCCCACTCTCTCCCTCCTCTTTTGGTTGTGGCCGTTCGTCTGCGACCAGATCGCCCTTGAGTTGGACCTTGCACAACTGGAGCCCGTGGATCTCTCCAACCTTTACAGGCGGGGCTCCCTGCATGGATGACTGTTGTAACAGATCGCCCTTTTGAGGTTCTCCGAAGAGAGGACACCAGTGGCCGCAAGGGACGTAATTATCTTCATCCGGATAATTCTCTCCCGGAACATCTTCCTCGGAAGGAGGAAGCACATCAACAAACGGGCACTTCTGCTCCGTCATTGTATCCCCTCTCTCGATATGCAAGGCCCCTGCTCTGTCGATCTTAAATCTCATGTTTGTCCTTTCTGACCCATCGGCCAGCGTTTCATGTTATGGACTACCGGGCTATCAGAGCCCTCGATGTGGGCCCAGTCGTGATGGTCCCGGCACAGTCCGATTAGGTTGTCGAACTCATCGCTTCCACCGTGGGAGCGATATTTTATATGGTGTACGTCGTCAACAGTCCCTCCGCATACATCATGTTCGCACAGTGCTATATCCTCTTGGCAAAGTCCCCAGCCGTCAAGGTAGTTCTGGATGTACTTGGGAAGCTTTCTCACCGCTTAACCCCCAGTCCCCCGAAGAGTTCTTCTTCCACTCTCTCATACAGCCTCCTCTCCATCTCCTTTATGACCTTGGCCGCTACATCCAGTAGGCTGAACCGCTCCACTGCGTAACTATACCACATTGGGCATTGAACCCAGCGAATCGGGGGCCAGTGTGAAGGCGGGGGCCTCTTGAACTTCAGGGTATACGTATGATTCTTTCTGGGAAGCTTTCTCATCTAATAATCGCAATCAGTAAGAGGTATGCCGTCCACAGTATCCCGTTCACGGGGTCGCCTCGTGCTATCCTTCCTGACAGCTTCCTCGTGGCACTCCCAGCAACGGGGTTGTTTTAACTTGCAACCACGAAGAGATATGCGATACATGTCCTTGGACGGAAATTTCCTCCCGCAGTCTCGGCAAGTTTCCATTATTCCATCCTCATGGCTAGTCCGTTCTCAAAGCAAAAGCCTTGGACGAATCGGATAAACTTTCCCATCATGTCCTTGTCCAGATCGGCAAGGCTGAAGGGGTTAAACTCGTTCCAGTGTGGAAATTCGGCAGTGTGATACTTGGCGAACTCCCTTTTCATATACAGGTGGATCTGTTCTTCGTTCATCGGGATAGGCCGAACCAAGCCGTCTTTCCCTTGGTGGTAGCCAAGTTCATCCCAGCCCAAGTCCTCTAGCCCGATGATTAACTGTTCGAGCATGGGGCCCCGGTAGAGCCGCATCTGAGCATTGCTCTTGTTGACGTACACCCTTTTAAGTGACTGGTCAACGATACGGCCCTCCTGAAGCTTGCTGGCATAGTGCTTGAATAACTCACGAGAGTTTTTATGAGTGAACTCAAACAGACCGCCAATGCAACCGCCATCGAGACGGACCAGCTCAGAGGTCTTCTGAGCCATCTTCTTCCTCCTGCAAGAGTAACTGATCGTCTTCTTCAGGAACAGCCTCGGGGTCGCCTCCCTGACCGCTGGCCGTCTTCTCGATGCAACCATCGGCCCAAGTGGGAGTGCTGGTGTTCAGGAACTTCACCACATCAGGCTGTTTGGCAACGATCTTCACCAACAACTGTGCCGTTGCTTCACGGAGATGTTCGGCATCGTTCCTGTATGGGTTGCCTACCACATTGGTAAGCTTCTCAGCGAAGTCGTAGATCTTCTCCAAGTTCCGGGCCTCGGACGCTGAAACAGTGATCTCCCACTGGTTGTTTTTAATATCAAGCTTCAATTTACTATCTCCTTCTGAAAATTACATAATGTAAAACTAGACTACGACTTCTGGTAAACGTCGAAAAAAGCCTGTCGGGCCTCCTCGTCTCTACCGAAGTGATCCATCAGGGTGGCAATACGTTCCCTGAGAATGTCGGTGGTGTTGCGTTGCAGGTTGTACGTCTCGTAGTGTACCTGCTTGAAGTCGCAAACAACATAGCAAAACTTCGCGTACTGGAGTGGTTCCATGCAGTACAGATAAAAGTGGTGCTGGTTCTTTCGCAGGTATTTGCCGATGTCATAAGACCCGGTGGTCTTCAGATCGACAATTACCAATGGCATAAGGAAATCTATATACCCGTGGATCAGGTACTTCCCGTCGAGAACTCGCTCAACGTGTACCTGACAATGTTCTTCTGACCGGTACAACAGATCGTGGCACTCAATGACACAGTCGTTATACCGCTCTTCTGTTACCTTCAGCTTCTTACCTTCATCAGGCTCGTACTGGTTGCAGGCAACGACATCTTCCTCGAAGGTGATCCCCTTCTGCATTGCTGCGGAGGGTGGAGTTTTCTTTCGCAAGAGCTTGTCCATCCACTCCTCCCGACTCCGCTCGAAGTCCTCGGCACAGTCAAACCACGCAAAGGCATCCAAGAGAGTCGGGCTGATACGGATGTACTCCATTAAATTTCTCCTTCGTCATCGTCCACGGGCTCCTCGACTACGGCCTTGGGGTCGAAGTATTTCTTCGCCTTCTTGTCGTACTCAAACCCAAGCTTGATACGCACGGCCTTCAGGACCGGGGTAATCAACTGCTTGCTGTCAAGGATGTGATCGTCCGACTTGAACAGGCCGAAGATATCGTCCATGTCCTCGGGAGTCTTGGCTTCCTTGCCAAGCTTCTCGTACTTGGCAACCAGCAGGTCACGGGCAGTGAGCTTGCTGTTATCTTCCTTGATACCCTCGTGGTACTTGCCGACCTGCTGGGAAAGGAAGTCGTTCTTGACCACATCTCCATCGACGGTGGAGCCGATGACGGGCACGTACAACAGTGGAGCGAGATCCAAGCTGTTCTTTCCGTACCACATGTCACAAGGGGTGAAGGACACCAAACGCTGACCGTTCTTACCGGCGTGACAGAACCCGATCAGGTCCAAGTCCCGGTAGACGGCAGCTCCAGCCGCTTGGCTAATGTCCGGACGACACTCCTTGATATCGCCACTGGTATCTTCCTTGTGGTGGGCAATGAACACGATATTCTTCCCCAAGGCGACCAGTCCGGCGATGTAGGCACGGAAGCGGGTGTTTCGCTTCGTCCATACCGCTTGGTTCGTCTCGGTCTTACCGCCCTGAACAGCGGCCAAGCAGAACTCCAAGAGCCTGCCGACCGTGTCGATCACGACGGTATCGTAGTTGACCAGCCCGGGATCCTTGAGGAAAGCCTCACAGTCGCCCATCGAACGGGCCTGTACGGCGTGGGGCTGGTGTTCCTTCTTCATGCGGTGAATACCACTGTCGGTATCCAGCATAACGGTACGCCCAAGACTGGAGCCAAGTGTTGACTTGCCTGATCCAGCTTCTCCATAAAGAAGAATTTGGATCGTAGTTGGCACTTCCAGTTGATCCGGGCTTTTGATAATTGATTCTGACATTTTGTCCTTTCTCGATAGGTTACTGTAGTTACTGGCAAGCAACAAGCTATCCCAGTGGTTGATGGCGGGTAGGGTCTTCAGGCCCTTGCATCTTCGTCCATGCTTCTTGCCATCGTTGTAAAAAACGTAATCTCCGTAATCGACTTCGATCATGGGTTATCCCCCGGTCGTATTAAACGGCGGCTCGTCCGGGTGAGGTGACGGGGCTGTGTCTTCACCAGCATAAATCCCGCATGGCCCTGTCTGGCAAACGTCCGGTTCCTTCAGCCGGGCAACGGCAGTGAGATCCTCTTCCTTGAGAACCATGAGCTTCTCGCCACCGATCTCGATGTGGCACACTCCGTACTGCTGGAGGTAGACCAAGTCGCCAACCTTGACCACCGGCTCAAGCAGGTCGCCACAGTCAAGTCGCTGGCCTGTTCCAACGGCAATAACAACCGCACGGGTCGTAGCCGTCTTCTCTTGTGCAGCCTCGGGGATGACAATGCCACCCTCCGAGATCTCTTCCTTGGCGTCAACTGCTTGCACAACAACTCTGTCCCCAAGGGGAATCAATTCAAAGTCTTTCATCAAATCTCTCCATAATAAGGTTTTCTTGTGGAACATCCTTTACCCGTCTGTTCCAATCAATATCTTCGCTGGGCACACGCACCAGCTTATCAAGCGGGGGAGCTGTCCCCGACTCTTTCCTGTACAATCCACGGACCTGATTAAACGTCAACCGGCCAGATGCTTTAGCCCGGTAATAGCAACTGTCCCACATCTTCTGCTCGTCGGTCTTGTCGCTCTTCTTTTTCGGCCCGTTCACTCTCGTCTGGAGAATCAGTTCACCGCGCTCTTGGATAATGCGTCTGAACCGCTCTCTCGCAATATGCTTGCAGTGAGGACATTCCTTTCCATACTCGAAGTCAGGAAATACCTTGTGGCAAGCTTTACACACTGTTGGCTCTGGAGCTTCTCCTTTAGACTGTTTCTCCTTATGTCTACGCTCGTACTCCGCTTCATCCATGTCGAGTTCCCATACTCTATCCATGTTGGCAGAGCCAAATCTCCAATAGTTACCACCAAAATCCAATAGGCGGCAGTGGTCGTCATGACCATTCGCCCTCATAAAGCGTCCTGCACTTTGAATGTACGTCTGCACTCCGGTGAAAATAGTAGCCAAAATGCCCATGTACAACTCAGGGATATCAATCCCTTCCCTGAGAACGAATCTATTTGTGACGCATTTTATCTCGCCACAGGACAATTGATCCTTTAGCATTGTCCTTGTCTCGGAGTTCGTCTCTAAATAGATCGGATCTCCAGCGGCAGTCCTTTCACCATAATAGATCGACTCACCGTCGATATGCGCCGACTTTATCCCAGCGGCGTTCAACATCTCGCACATCCACCGGCTACTGTTCACTGATGGTGCATAAGCAATCATCGGCTTGAGTTCCGAGTTTTTGTCGCGTATCTCCTTAACGATGTCACCAACCACCCTCCGTAGCTTCATAAAGCCTTCCACTTGCTTGTCCGACATCGAAGTGGAAACTCTCCTGCATCGTCTCAGGTCTGGCTCTGATGGAGCGAACGTCTCGCACGGCAACAGAAACTTGCCCTTGATCAGTTCGGTGTTGGTTGCTGCCACAACCTGATGTTCGTATCCCATCTCTGCCAGCCCCAGAGATGTCCCCGTCAGCCCAAGGAACTTCGAGCCGTGTTCTATCTGCCGTCTGTGCATCATCTTGTGGACAGTGTTCCCCCGTTGGATATGAGCTTCGTCAATGATCACTATGTCTGCCGGGAAGTGATCCCACTGGTATTTCTTTGTCTTGGAGTCTAAAGTTTGCATCATGGAAATCTGGAGGTTCTTCGTATCGTCGGTATAATGACCGGACATCCGGCGACCGAAGTGGAACCCTGCATTACCGAAGACATCTATCAACTGCTCTGCGAGCATCTTCCTGTTAGTGATCAGCTCTACCCGCTTGCCAAAGTCCAGATAGTCCTTGGCGATCTCCATCGCTGACCGGGTCTTACCTGATCCAGTGGGCGAACAGAAGACAACTCTGTCGAAGTCCCTGAGTGCAATCATGGCCTTTGGGTGAGCAGCTCTTTGATGCGGCCAAAGTGGTGGAAGTGTTAATCTCATAGCAACCTTTCTATGTCTCGAAGTTCGCTTACATGAAGCGAGTAGCAGTCCATTGTGCAAGGCCAGTCATTCCCGGGCTCCACTTCCCCCTTTAGCCTGACCTTGGATAGATCCATAAACTCTTCCTTGCGGAGGTAGCCGAGAACCCACCCACCACTCATGTTATTGAGTACACGGGCAAACACATACATGTCACACTTTTGATCTTTTTGCAACAGAGGCACGGCGGCAGCATAGTTTTGCCTTGGGACAACCGTCGTACACTTCGTTTTGACATCTATCGTCCTGCCCTTGTACAGGATGTCGTTGTCTCTGGTATTGGTCAAGACCGAACCGGGCAAGCATCGCATCACCAGTATTTCACCAAGGAATCCATAGACGTTACCAGCCCCTTCTCTAATGGAGTTCCTGATAGCACCCATATCAGCCGCACGGGCCTTGGCTGCGTCTATCTCGTCAGTTGTGATGTCGAAGTACCGCATCACCCCAGCACCTTTCTGATATGGTCACACATCGCCTTGGATGTCATCTCGTACTGGCCGGTAATCGCACCCCATCTGTCATTCTCCTCTCGGGTGTACGGCTGGTAGAACATCAAAACCAGCTCCAAGGCTTCCCTTAGATGCTGCATGTATACATACGGGTTGTCCTGCGGCTTCTCACCGAGCTTGTTCACCCGGTACATGGCAACCCAGTCATTCAACTCCATGAGCTTAGTTGAGTCACCTTGGACGACTTGACCACCCCTGAAGATTGGGCCGACAGAGATCACCCGTGGATGTAGCATGGCAGTAGCCTCGACTTCTTCGAGTAGTTTGTAGATGGCTTCTTCCATCCCAGCCTCGTCCTGAAGCTGTTCGTCGTTGGTCGAAAAGTCTTTTTCAGCCCTGCGAGCAACGTACTTGGTAACGCACATTGGACAGCAGAACAACTCACAGTCGTACTTGTAACAGTCAAAGCCCTCTTTAATGACCGAGCAGCAAAACACACACGGCACATCACAATTGCACTGTCGGACTTCAGTATCTTTCATGATTTCGGCGTTCATCTTTTCGTTCTCCTCCATGCGATCATAGGTCGCATATTTAGCTGCGAAGTTTTTGGTTCGATCCCGATCACCCTTCCCGTTCATCGGTTTCCTCGCTTTCTTTGCGTTTCTGGTCTGCCAGCCACTTTGACCGCCAGTACCGGCATGTATGGTTGTCGTCGAACTCTTGCTCTTTGTGCCACGGCAGAAAGCAACCGCCTCCGATCCGA
>PJEL010003510.1_pt1 | contig 13350 bp, 24 predicted proteins | sample 1853271 | NCBI WGS metagenome assembly PJEL01 (sample SAMN08108733, study PRJNA415343) | Invertebrate metagenome, whole genome shotgun sequencing project. | host: Globobulimina | place: Sweden: Gullmar Fjord | collected 2015-08 | reverse complement strand
AACTTTTGTCAATATAGACCTATTCTATATTTAGATATGTCTGGGTTGTCCAGATAAATTAAAAAAATTCAATATTATGACAGTAAACGACATGGTTAAGAAGTTGAGAGTTATGCTCGCAGCAGACAAAGCAGTTGTAACTGAGACTAAAATGGCAGATGCTGAATTAGTTGATGGTACTATCGTATATACTGAAGGCGAATTAGTGGTTGGCGCAACCTTACTTGTAAAAGTAGACGAAGGCGAAGAATCACCATATGCACCTGAAGGTATCCACGAGACTGTAGACGGTAAGTTAATTGGTGTTGGTCCTAATGGTGAGATTATGGAAATCTCAGAAGTTGAAGCAGAAGCTAAACCTGAAGAAGTTATCGAAGAGGTAATGGAAGAGGTAGTAGTAGAAGCTCCAGTTTCTGAAGAAGCTATCCCTGCAACTGAAGAGTTATTAGCAGGTATCGCTGAAATGATTGCTCCATTCACTGAAGAGATCGCAGCATTAACTACTGAAGTAACAGAACTTAAAGCTAAGTTCTCAAAGCTTGCAGATGAACCTGCAGCAAAACCAATTAGAAACACATTTGCGGAAAACAAAGCTATCGCAGATGATAATCTAGCAAAAAGAATGGATGCACTTAGAGCTATCCGCAAAAACTAACAAAATTAAAAAAACTATTTAAAATTATGGCATTCGGATTTGATGTTTCAGCTTTACCAGCATATACGGACCAATTATCATTGGACCTTATCTCTAAAGTTGTATTAAAAACTGATCTACTTGAATATGTAGATCTTAGAAGCGGTTTCACTAGTGGAACTGTAGCAATTAACCTTGTTGACGCAGACTTACCTGTATCAGCATTATCATGTGGATGGAGTTCAGATGGTCAAGTAACTTATTCTCAAGTTAACGTGACTATTGAGTCTCTACAATCTAAAACAGAAATGTGTATCGAAGACTTACGTGCTAAGTACACTTCTGCATTTATGAACGCAGGAACTGGTAACGATTTCTTACCATTTGAAAATGTAATTTCAGAAAGTTACACAGACAAATTGAGAAAGTACAACGAAGGTTTCTTAATCAACGGTTTCGGAACTACTTTAGGTCTTAAAGGCCAAATTACTTCTGCTAACGGTGCAAACTTACAAGCGGGTGTACCTGCTGCATGGACTGCAACAAACGCATACGAACAAGCATTAGACTTGTATGATGCAATCGACGAGTCTGTAAAAGACAGAGACGATTTGATCATGGTAGTTTCTCCTGATGCATACAGAGCATTAGTTAGAGCCCTAGTTGCTCAAAACTTGTACCACTTCAACTCAGTTGAAGGTAATGACATTATGATCTTACCAGGTACTAACGTAACTGTTGTTAAGTCTTCAGGTCTTGTAGGTTCTAACTACAAATTTGCTGGCCCAGGTAAAATGATCTTGGCTGCAACTGGTTTGACTGACGAATTGGATACTTTCCGTTTCTTCTATGACGAAGCTGCTGACGTAATGAAGTTCAGAGCTGCGTGGAGATTAGGTGTTGGAGTTGGTGAAGTGAACTTGTTCGCTACTAACGACATGGCGTAAATTAACTTAGACTAGGAGCTTCGGCTCCTAGTTTTTAACAAATTAAAAAAATCAATTAAAATATGAGTTGTTCAGCATTAACAGCAGGTTTCTTGGATTTATGTAATGACGGTACTGGTGGTATCGAAAAGATTTTCATTGCTAATGGACCTGTTCAATCAATTACAGAATCAGCAGGTGTTATCACCGCTATCACTGTAGGCGGTTCTGCTTTAATTCCTTCTGATTTTTTCACATTCGAAACTCCTCGCCAACAAAGTTCAATAACGGAGACAACTACAGTTTCTCAAGAGAACGGTACTCTATTCTTTGACCAACAATTAACTATGGTTTTCAATAAAATGGAAGCTGCTAAGAGAGATCAATTATTATTGATGGCTCAAGCTACTACAATGGTTGTTGTTGCAAAAGACGGTAATGGTAAATATTGGTCTATTGGTGTAGAAAAAGGTGCCTTCTTGGTATCTGGTTCTGCTACTAGTGGTACTGCATATGGAGATAGAAACGGATATGAAATCGTATTAGGTGGATTAGAAGCAAGCCCTATCTTTGAAGTTACATCTACTATCGTAGAATAAACTTTAAATATTATAAAATAAGAAAGGTAGTCAGAAATGGCTACCTTTTTTTATACAATCTGGTGTGGTGATTTATAGGTCTTTCCTTTGCATTTATTCATTGGATACTTAGTAGATTTTAAATAAAGACCATCTACTAGTTTACTGTACTCAAAGGTTGTACCATCAACAGTGATACGTCCTCTGTAACACGCGTATAATATTTCTTTAGTTGTATCTATGTTGGGATCATAGAGTTCGTTAGACACACTGTATTTAACGTCTATGAGCGTCTTCTCTTCAAAGCCTATACGAACTAATGTCTCAAGTATAACTCTAATACGTTTAGGATCCATCGGACCAATTACAGTCATATCAATATCCCATGTGTCAGTACCATTTAAGATTGCACCATGCGCCCACAACTGATAACCAGTCCAATCTATTTCTTGCTTACATCTTTGTATAGTAGACTCAACAGATTCTAAACCATTTAGTGTTTTCCACTCAGAATTCTTAAATCTACCATACTCTATTGCTTGAATTTTATATGCCATGTCAATTTACAGTGTTTTTATATTTATATGTATACAACCAATATTAACTAAGTTTATGACCATAGTAGTACCTGAAACCTTATTGACACAGCAGTTTAGTGTAAACCAACCTAATTTATCGGGTAATTGGACTTTTGTATTAACTTCACAATGGTCACATCAACCAATTGAAATGGCTGTTACTATAATTGAAACTAATTCTAGATACACCACATTAGAGGTTACCTTTCCTACTGGATTTGGTGACGCTCACAAAAACGGGATATATAACTGGAGGTTAGTTCAAGACTACAGAACATTAGAAGCTGGTTTAGTTAAAATTATAACAGAACCAGGTGGAGGTTTAGGAACAACTAACTTTACAAGTACACCAGCAACAGAAGAAAGAGTAGCTGACGTGTTCTATAGACCAAATTATTAAAATAAAGATATGAGATCAACACCAGAAGGAATTTACGCAGTTAACGGAGCACAGTTCCAAGCAGTAGAGCTACCAGATATCAAAGAAGTACGTGGGAAGGAATACATGTACTACGGTAACCTAAACCTATTTCCACAATCATTAATAGAATTATATGACACTTCTGCAATGCATCATACTTGTATTGACGCTATTACAGCTGGTATTGTTGGCGATGGTATTGAAATCATCGGTGATGAATACGTTAATCAAAAAGGCGAAACAGTTGATGAAATATTTGAAAAAGTTTCTTTAGATTATACTCTTTATAATGGGTATGCTATTAATGTAGTATGGAATAAAGAGCGTACGAAGATTGCAGAAATGTATCATTTACCTTTTGCTAACGTAAGATCAGGTAAACCAAACGAAGAAGATGAAGTTGAAGAGTACATGTACTCTGCTGATTGGGCTAACTTAAGAAAGTACCCTTACCAAACATACAGAGCATTTGATGCTACTGATAATAAAGGTGATAATGCTTCACAAGTATTCTATTTCTATAACTACACACCTGGTAATCAGGTTTATCCTCTTCCTAATTATGTGGCTGCAATGAATGACATCTCATTAGATGCACAAGTTTCGCGCTTCCACGCAAATAACATCGCGAATGGTTTAGCACCTTCTATGTTTGTACAATTTAGAAACGGTGTACCAAGTCCAGAAGAAAGACGTGATGTTTACAAAGAAATTGAAAAAACATTTACAGGTACAGAAAACGCAGGTCGTTTCTTCTTAGCATTCTCAGAACCTGGTAAAGAAATGCAGGTTACTCCTATTGATAGTGCTAATGATGACTACTACTTGTTATTAGAACAACGCATCTCTTCACGTATTTTAACTGCACATAGAATTACATCTCCATTACTTTTGGGTATCAAGGACAGCACTGGTTTTAGCTCTAACGCGGAAGAAATCAAGGTTGCATACGCACACTTTGAAGGTACTGTAGTAGAACCTAAAAGAAAGAAGATTGTAAGTGGATTCGGATACATGTTAAGATTAGCTGGTTACAATGTTGGTATAAAGATTAGACCTAACAAATTAGTTAACGAAGAAGAAGTAACTGATGTACAACCTCAAACAAATATCGAATCACTATAATGGAAACAGTATTATTAGTATCAGAACAAAGAATGAAGCAATGGACTTCGTTAGATAACAATATTCGTATTGATGTCTTAACACCGTCTATTTTACAAGCTCAAGATATTTACATTCAAGATACATTAGGTACACCTTTTTATAAAAGACTTAAAGAGGGTATAGTAGCTAATGATTTAAATGCAAATGAGTCTGCTTTTCTTAAAGATTATATTGGACCTACCCTAATTCAATATGCTTTATACCTCTTATTACCTAACTTAAAGTATAAGATGGTAGAAAAAGGTATCTTAAATGGTACTTCAGAAGAGACTGGAGCAACTACATTAGATGAAATGAAGTATCTTAGAGATGCTGCTGTGGACACTGCAGAGTTTTATAACAAGAGAATGTTAGAATACTTGCAAGATCATCCTCAGATGTTCCCATTATATCAGAACCCAACGCCTAATGATGGCATGACACCTAACAGAAGAAACCCTTATTTCAGTGGATTACAAACAAATATACCAATCAGAAGAAATGACTTATGGATCTATGCGGACTGTGGAACAGACTGCGACCCCGATTGTAGCAGCTGTAACTAAGAGTACACAGACTAACATTAAAAAATTAAAAGTATACTTAAGTAATGAGACAAAAGATAGACGAAATACTAAATAAATACGTAAGTAGAAAGCTTATGGTATTTGTTGTGGCTTCAATAGGTCTCTTCTGGGGAGCTTTAACCAGTTCTGATTGGGTAACTATAGCTGCAGTTTATATCGGCACACAGGGAGCAATAGACGCAATCGCTAAATTAAAATCATAGATATGCAATCAGTACAACAAACATACGTATTTAATCAATCAAACGGAGCTGTAACAGAACCAGTAAATGGTAACTGGTTACAGGCTTATTGTGAATACTTAGGTGTTACACAACCAGTTAATTCATCATGGTTACAAGCACTTTGTTATCATTTTGGTATTACTCAACCTCTTTATGGAAGTTGGACTATAGCATTAGCAAACTATTATAGTATCACTGCACCAGAAAATGGTACTTGGTGGTACGCTTTATCACAAGCACCTATTCCATTACCAGCATTTATTTGGAATGAGAATACGGTTGTATGGGAATCAGAAGCAAGAACATGGTCATTAACTTAAATCAAATAAACAAATAATAAATTATGGCAACATTAACAGGAAACGCGATTAATACATCATATCAAGGTCTAATAAAATTCGATGATAATGGTGTAGTTAATCCAACCACATTAAAACAATTGACTGATGGAACTGGTGGGTCATTACCCATTCAAGTAAGTCAAATTGAAACTAAATTTCAATCACTAGTAGATTTTACTGGTGCTACAGTAACTGGTTTACCAGTTGTAGAAGCTGGTTTAGAAGTAGGTACAGGAACTAACTCATTACAAAATGGTATTGGTGGAGCATCTACTGCATCAGGACTAAATTCTTTAGCAATAGGAAATGCCTGTACTTCCAATCAAGAAGCCAGTATTAGTATTGGGGATAGAGCATCCGCAACAGGTTATGGTAGTTTTGCCGCTGGATTATTTGCACAAGCCGCTGGATTTGGTGGATTTGCACTAGGGCAATACGCTGAGTCATCTCAACCATATGGTTCAGCGTTTGGACCATCTTCTCGTTCTACTGCAGAATCCGCTGTTGCTTTCGGACAAGCAACTGTAGCAACACACTCGGGTGCAGTTGCAATGGGAAGATCAGTTTCTACAGTTAACGCAGATACTACTCACGTTAGAGCATTATATATTGTTGCACCTGAACTTGGAACTGGAGGTAATGGTATTACAATGTTATCACCAGATGGAACAGCGGGAGTAATTACTTTAACTAATGCATCTGAATTAGCAATCGACGGTACACCAATTGGTGGTGGTGGAGCTGCAGGTTTAGTTAGTGGCGCCGCAGCAGACTCAATGATTTCTGATGCATCACTAACAACAAATCCAGCGTCAGCACTGATGACTAGAGGTATTGCACTTGGTGATAATGCTAGAGCGGCAGTATATGCTAATCAAGTAGATGGTATAGCGATTGGAACAAATGCACTTTCAGAAGCGACAAACTCTATAGCAATTGGAAAAGATGCTTATGGACAATCAGGTAATGAAATCGCAATCGGTACTAGTTCACATGCTAGACTTGGTGATGGTATCGCAATCGGCCGTTCATCATACGCAGGTAATACTGGAAATATTGCAATTGGAAAATTAGCGAATTGTGATTTCCAATATACAGGTGTAATTGCACTTGGAACTGATACAGTATGTGGTGCTAATGGAGCTGTTGCAATAGGTGCTTCAGTTACTGCATCAACTGTAGATACTGTAACTATCAAAAAGTTACAAATGTTAGACTACGCTACTATTAACTTCGCAGATGATACTGCAGCAGCAACTGGTGGAATACCTTTAGGTGGTGTTTATCATACTTCAGGTACATTGAAGATTAGAATTGCATAATAAAAGGAATATATAATTTGTTAGAGTCTTAGTGCCATTTGGCTCTAACATCATAGGTCAAGAGGGATAGCAGTAATGTTATCCCTCTTTTTTTATACAAAAAAGAACCCACTGAACGATCAAGAAACAGTGGGTTCTAAAAGAAAAATAAAATAAAAACGTAACACTATGCAAATGTCACAATTTATATATCTAGCCATTTTTGTAAATTTGCCTGATATAATCTTTATACTCCGTGCTTTTACTATGTTTCAAAAAACATAAAAGTTTTTAGAGTGCTTCTATCATTGTTTGCAAACGATGGGCTTCACGGTAGTCATTTGCCTCAACTGCTGCTATTAAATCTGTATGGATAACTTCAATCAAGTAGTCTCGAGCCTCGGTAGCCTCTATGTCAATGTCGAATTCTGCGATGTAGTCTTGTAGTGTCATAGTTATTATTTATTATTATACGGTAGGCTGAAGGTACTGTTTCACACAATCTGACTTTTTTCTAAAATTATGTTGATATATATTAAGAACCACATGAAACATTTGGATTGTGGCTTATATAATAACTATATTAACTTAAACAAAAACAAGAAAACATGGAAACACCAAAAGGAAGAACACAAATGAATGAAACTGAAAAAGCAATGATCCAACAGTATAGAGCTCAAGGATACTCATTCGAACAAATTGCACGATTCACAAGAAGATCTACTTCATCAGTAAAGAGAGTAGTCTATGGTTGGAATCAAAAATAAAAATAAACGTAACACATGAATTTTAACGTAGATGAAACATTATTTAAACATACCCAGATATGGGACGGATTGACTAATAGTCGGCACAGAGCTATGATTATTGTTTTAAATCAAATAGTGCATTGGTCAAGAGTTAGAGGATATTGTGAATTAAGGGAAGGTAATATTGAACGTTTATATAAAATACCACGTAAAGATATTGTTGCATCCCGCAAACGTCTAATTGATCTAAAACTAATAAAATGTATTAAAGAATATGATAGAGCATCTAGTCAACCAGCTGTATACTCCTGTACCACAGCCCTGTGGCAAATAACACCAAAGGCTGTGGTAAATAACACAAAAGGTATGGTCCCCGGTACCATGGATAATAATTATAATAATAATTATAAAGATGGGGGTGTCTTTAATGACACCCCATCCGATGACAAGAATGACCTTGATATATTTCTGGCAAAACTTGAACATTAAACAAACTTAAATAAAAAGATATAAAATAAAACTTAACATTATGAAAAACCAGTATTACAACAAATTTGCAATAGGTCTAATAGATGGACTACTTATTAAACTAGATCCAGACTATTCTATGCTTGATACCATAGAAGGTGAAACACGCAATCAAACTAAAAAGGTTAGAATTAGAGATGGATCTGTATTAGAAAAAAATAAATGGGTAGGAGAAAAGTGTGGACATATAATGAAACAACCAGAAGTATCAGTACATGAATGGATATGTAAACAAAACATGATAGCGGTTATAAATGATATTGATTATGAATATGAATATCCTAGTCCATTTAAAGATGGTGTTACTAAATCTTTACTTATGCTGAGATGGATAACTGGCCTTCAAGCTATTAATAAACAAAATGCAATCGATATAACTAAAGAAGACCTAAAAGAAATAGGTCTAGACCATACTAGCGTAATGGATTGGAAAATGACTTTTGATAAATTATTTAGACCAGTAACATCTCAATACCATGAAGGTACATGGACAGTTAAAATAGGCGGTAGAGATGCAATACCTGGAAATGGACCTGGTACTATAAAAATTAAAACTACACAGTTTACAGGATTATACAATATGATATTAGATCATCATAAAAAAATGATTGAATCGTTACCAGAAAAAGTTTAATACATACCTAAACAAACGATATGACAATAAAAGTTCCACACTGGATTACTGAAATAAAAGATGACCACTTAAAGGTATTCTTTTGGTTTTGCGATAGAATGGCTAGACAACATGGATGGAATGATATCTATACTATGCATATAGATGATGTAGTCCGTATCTGTGATAAAAGAAACCAGGGTCTTGTACACTGGTTGCATGCAAAGACCACACATACTAAACGTATTACTATTGGCCATATGTATGATAATGTTATTTGCTTTAGTTTACCAGAACCTAAGATTGCGCGTCAACCAGGAGAAAGAGGTAGAACCAGAGTAGAGAAGTTTTATGAAGTCGAGTTAGAGGACCAAAGAGCACGTTACGTTTATATCTACTTATTAGGTTGTCTTAACCAGAATTTACTTGAAGATAATTCACGTAGCATTAATAAGTATAACACTAACGCATGGGGTTTAAAAGAATTCCACTTAGGCAGAGAAATCCAGGGCTATATAAAAAAAACAAAGCCATGCGAAGACGAAAGCTAAATAGAATGGTATATGATAATTACCCTACTTGTTCTCAAGCTGATAAAGAAGAGGCACAAGAAAGGGTATTTGAATACTACTATGATCGAAATGATATGGACCTAGATCTTGCATTAGAAGAGATAGCATCAGATCTTATTAGGTTAGAAGATACTGAGCAGTACGAACGCTGCCTCATGTTAAAAGATATACTAGAAAGATTTGAATAAATTCCTATCAAATAACTACGAGCAAATTATTACCATGTCTAAGAAGATTTGTCGCTCTAGTCCAGAATCAGAAGAAGTAGCACATTTTGCTATAGCTGAATTCATGGAACATGAAAGAGCACAGGAGCTTGTCGATGCTGGCAGAGCGATGAATTTTCTTAGCGGTATTATACATAGATCATTTCATTCATCTACTAGTAAGTATCATACAATCTATAGACAAAAGAATAGAATGCATGGATTGCCCCAGTCACACGATAATATCCAAGATGATAACATATATGACTTAGAACAAGATATTGCAACAGAGGCTATCCAAGGCGTTCTGGAAGATATGAAGGCAGATACTATAGAACTCTGGTTTAGAGCTGTACTATTCGAGATGTGGATTAAGGAACCAAACTTCTCAGAATTGTCGCGCCAAACTAAAATACCAAGAACAAGTATTGCTAAAGCAGTAGAAGAAGCAAGAGCATACATACAACTAACATTACAAAATAATAACATATACTATGAGTGATTTAATATTACAGATAATAGGCTTTGCATGTCTAGGCCACTTAGTCACAGACTTTATAACACACTTCCATTTACCAGAGTTACCAGAAAAACCATTTAAGTGTGATATGTGTATGACCTACTGGATTTCAATCATACCACTAATGGTTCAATTTGGCTTTAAAGGTATTCTTTATGCAGCCATCTCTTCAATTATTGCAAACATTATATTTAAGTATACATTATGACACTACAAGACAAACAATGGTTAGATGCACGTCCATACATTTTAGGTAATGTAAGGATAACACCAGAAGACAATAGAGAACTATTTGCAATCTATAATAGATTAACTGGTGAAACAATGAAAGTAACATCATGCGGCCGCTGTGTAGCAAATGTTAAAAAAACAATTAAACACTATTATGATCAAACAAGAAGTAACAATTAGTGGTATTACGTATACCGTTAGAGCAACAACATTAAAAGGAGTGGAAGATGGCATTAAGATGCTAAAACGCGCGCTCAAACAAACTAAAAAAACAGAAGACAAAGATGGCATTTAAAGGAGGAGACGAAAACATTAATAGAGAGGGTAGACCAAAAGGTGTACCTAATAAGACTACTAAGCAAATCAGAGAAGCCTATCAAAAACTAACAGAAGACAATCTAGATAGAATGTCAATCTGGATATCACAGGTGGCTTCTGAGGATCCTGCTAAAGCAATGGATATAATGATACGTCTTTCAGAATACATCATCCCTAAGTTAGCCAGAACAGAAGTAACTGGTAATGATGGTGAAGACCTATTTAAAAATATCAAGTTTCAATTTGGTCCTGATGTTAACGACCAAGACAAAAGAGAAGACTAATGCAGTTTACAGGATTTACGCCTCACAATAAACAAAGACAAATGATTCAATCTATATTAGAGAGTGAATCAAAGTTTCATGTAGCCTGTGTAGGTAGACAGTTTGGTAAGTCCTTAATGGCAATGAATCTTATCCTCTACTGGGGTATTAATCATGGACCAGTTAAAATACTGTGGGTCAGTCCAGTCTACTCACAAACAGATAAAGTCCAGAAAGAACTAATGCAAGCCATTGGTGAATCTGGTATTGTAAAATCATGTAACTACTCATCAAATGAAATTATTCTTAAAAATGGTACTCAAATTCTTTTTCGCTCGGCTGAAAGATACGATAACATCCGTGGTCTCACATGTGACTATGGGATTATCGACGAGGCTGCCTTCTGTAAAGACGAAGCCTGGCAAGAGGCAATAAGACCAGTCTTTATGGTTAGAGGTAAGAAAGTCTTATTCATCTCTACACCAAAAGGTAAAAACTGGTTCTATGACTTATATCAATTAGGTCAATCAGAAGACTACAAGCAATACAGCAACTACACAGGTACATCCTATGACACTCCGTATATAGATCCAATAGAGATAGAGGATGCAAAGAAAACCCTGCCAGAGAATGTATTCAAACAAGAATACCTAGCACAATTCATAGACAGTGGAGGTGAAGTCTTCTCTAACATAGATAAGAACTGCTTCGCTGCATGGACAGCACCACAAGGCCGAGTCTACTGTGGAATTGATTTAGGTAAACAGAACGACTGGACAGTAGCCACATTTGTAGACTCTACTGGTAAAGTAGTAGACATTTACAGAGCTAACTCACAAGAGTGGACTCAGATGACTAATGAGATACTCGCAAGACTACGCAAGTGGAATGCAACTGCAATGGTCGAAGTTAACTCTATTGGTGATGTTATCTTTGAGCAAATCAAAAAGCAATGGCAAAACACAATACCATTTGTAACCACATCAAAGTCTAAACAAGAAATCATAGAAGGCTTAATCTTAGATATGAATGATGATGTGATTCAGATACCTGGAAGAGAACTATTCTCATGGCTCTACAACGAGCTTCAGATATTTACATATGATTATAATCCTAAGACAAGATCGATTAAATACGGACATCCAAGTGGCCAGCACGATGATACTGTGATGTCTCTAGCAATTGCAAATTACAATCGTAAACAAAACAAGACTATAGGTACCTATGCCGTCATGGGTAGACTTTAGTAATTCATAATTCATAGACTTTATATTTAATACTATATGGCAGTAAGAGTAAACATTGGAGACACCACGTGGGAAATACCTGAAAGACTTACACTAGAAGAGTGGAAAGCCTTACAGCAGTGGGAGTTTGAGAACGAGGCACACTGGCCTTGGATCATTAACACTATTAGTGGTATACCTGCACATGAGTTTAATGGTGCCGCTCCAGATAGTATGCAACTGTTTATAGGCTTTATAATCTCAGCGATGAATCTAAGAACTCTGAAACATCAACCAGATTTTGACAAGATTAACTTTGGCCAGTTTGTGGACTTAGATTGTTTTGTGTCTCTTGGTATTGAGAAGCACATAGAAGCCATACTTGAGATACTCGATGTCGACACGCCATGGGCTAATGAAGCGCTGGCCTCGGTAGAACAATATATAAAGTGGAGAACATCTATCTACAAACAATACGCACAACTCTTTGGTATTAAAGAGGGTGATGAGGCCTTAGTAGATGTAGCAGAGTTTAACCCTAAAGATGTGAGCCGTGGTTGGTATCAGATTATAGTAGAACTTGCAGGTGAAGACATACTTAAAATGGATCAGATTACAGCAGAGCCATTACATAAGGTCTTAACCTTCTTACAAATAAAGAAAGAGAAAGCAATAGCAGCTGCACAACAAGCACGCAAACAAAAGTTAAAATCATGACATACAAACAGATTATAAACAGATTCAGAACCATCGTTAGTGAACACCGCATGTTGAAAGACTTCGGTTATGGACAACTGTCAGACCTAAAGACTCAATCACAATTGGGACCTGAAGAGCAGGGTGTAGATTACCCTTACTTGTTCTTATTGCCTGGTACAAGCACAAGAAACCAGTCAGTAATGAATTACCAGTTTAATGTGATCATAATGGACATGGCACGTGGCGAAGAGGGTGATGAGTATGACAACTATATCTCAATCCAATCACAGTGCCAACAATACATTGATGATGTGTTAGCAAGACTCTACTACTATTACAGAGATCAGCCTGAGGTAACCTTAACTGGCATCTCATACACTCCATTTAAAGAGAAGTACCAAGATGAATTAGCAGGCATGACTGCAACTGTAACTATCCAAGTACCAACACCACTTGACGAGTGCATCGCGCCATTCCAATCATTTAATCAAGTAGTCAGTGTTACTAACTCTCAAGAGTACACAATAGGTGGTGATCCAGGTGAAGATGACGTGTTTGTATACAATGTTACACTCTTTGACCCAGCGTTTGAATGGAACGTAAACAAATACACCTCAACAGTACCAGGTGAATATGAGTTTGTCATAGATCAGCCTATAACCTTAAACCAACCAGCGGCAGGTGAAACA
>PJEL010003509.1_pt1 | contig 13355 bp, 13 predicted proteins | sample 1853271 | NCBI WGS metagenome assembly PJEL01 (sample SAMN08108733, study PRJNA415343) | Invertebrate metagenome, whole genome shotgun sequencing project. | host: Globobulimina | place: Sweden: Gullmar Fjord | collected 2015-08 | reverse complement strand
TTGCCGGATCAGCGTTTTCTTGGGTAGTCATTATCTCTCCGGGGCAGCTTCGTAAATATATGGTGATGATGCTTTCTATGGCACCACTTTTCTCACCCCAAAAAAAATCTTTTTAGTTTCAGTTGGTTAGGTGAGCGAATAATTGTTCTCTCAAGCAATAATAATAATTTTACAACGAATTGAGATTCATTTGCAAATATCTGTAGCAAAAAAAATAAAATTACATAGCTTCGTTGATGCTTTTGCGATACATTTTTTCATTTCTATGGGGTTTGAGTTGGACTCTTTTGAAGAGTGATAATTTATAAAGGAATAGCCAATGAATATTTTAATTTGTGGTGGTGCAGGGTACATCGGTTCTCATATGGCAAAGCTCTTGTTTACTCTAGGACATCAGATTACTATTTTTGATAATTTATCAACCGGGCATGGAAAAGCTGTGCAATGGGGGAGTTTTTGTCAAGGGGATTTGCTTGATAGGTCTTTTTTGGATTCGATATTTAAGAAAAACAACTTTGAAGCTGTAATGCATTTTTCCGCAAGGTCACTAGTTGGAGAATCCATGCTGAATCCTGCTCTTTATTACACAAATAATGTTATAGGTACTTTGAATCTTTTAGAAGTTATGCGCCAGTATGGTGTTAATAAGTTTGTTTTTTCTTCATCTGCAGCCACGTTTGGTAATCCTATAAAAGAATTAATTGATGAAGGGCACCCCCAGAAACCTATCAACCCTTATGGTCGCACGAAATTAATGGTTGAAGATATTCTGCGCGATTATGGAGCATCATACAATCTGAACTCAGTAAGTCTGCGTTACTTTAATGCTGCTGGGGCTGACCCCGATGGCCAAATTGGCGAATCGCATCTGCCTGAAACACATCTGATCCCTAATGTTTTAAAGGCAACCTTGGCAGGAGAATCAAGACTTAAAGTATTTGGCAATGACTATGAAACCAAGGATGGAACCTGTGTGCGGGACTATATTCATATCAATGATCTTTGTGAGGCCCATCTTAAAGCTCTAGATTACATGGAAGTTACTCCAGGTGCGCATGGTTTTAATCTTGGGAATGGAAGCGGCTTTTCTGTTTTGGAGATAATTAAGGCCGCAGAGCAGGCAACTGGCTCGGATATTTCTTTTGACGTCGAAGGACGAAGAGTTGGCGATCCCCCTGTTTTAGTAGCAGATAGTAGACTAGCGCAGGTTGAACTAAGCTGGCAGCCAAAGTTTACTGATCTTGACGGAATTATTGAAACAGCCTGGCACTGGCATAAGAATCAGAAATTTTAATACGTTTTTAAATTAGCATACAAGAGGTGAATATATGGTGAAAAGAGCATTGATAACAGGTGTAACAGGCCAAGATGGGGCTTACCTTGCAGAGTTTCTTATCAAAAAGGGCTATGAAGTGCATGGATTAAAACGACGGACTTCGTTGTTTAATACCAACCGTATTGATCACCTTTATCAGGATCCCCACGAGAAAAAGAGGAATTTTATACTGCACCATGGAGACATGACAGACTCATCAAGTTTGATTCACATTGTCCAACAAGTGCAACCCGATGAAATATATAATTTGGCAGCTCAGTCGCATGTAGCGGTTTCCTTTGAAGAGCCTGAATACACTGCAGATTCAGATGGGCTTGGAACACTGAGACTACTTGAAGCTATTCGGATTTTAGGCTTGACGGAAAAGACTAAATTTTATCAGGCATCAACATCTGAGTTATTTGGCAAAGTCCAGGAAGTCCCCCAGACCGAGAAAACTCCTTTTTATCCACGTTCACCCTATGCAGTTGCTAAGTTGTACAGTTATTGGATTGTAGTCAATTATCGAGAGGCCTATGATATGTTTGCCTGCAACGGAATTTTATTTAACCATGAGTCTCCAATCAGGGGGGAGACCTTTGTTACTAGAAAAATAACCAGGGCTTTAGCTCGACTTTTTCTTGGTCTGCAGGATTGCTTATACCTGGGGAACTTATCAGCTAAAAGAGATTGGGGTCATGCGCGAGACTATGTTGAGATGCAGTGGCTCATGCTGCAGCAAGACCATCCAGATGATTTTGTTATAGCGTCTGGTGTTCAGCATTCTGTTCGAGAATTTGTTGATCATGCAGCACGTGAGCTTGGTATTACCTTGAGGTGGCAGGGGGATGGCGTTGAGGAGTGCGGCGTTATTGATCAGATTGATAAGACGGAGTATGCAGCAGCCTGCGAACAGAGATCTCAAAATGGAAGTGGTTCTAATATGTTAAAGCCTGGGGATGTAATTGTACGTGTTGATTCGCGATATTTTAGGCCAACTGAAGTTGAAACATTACTAGGTGACCCTTCCAAGGCAAGAAAGCTTTTGGGCTGGCAAACAAAAATTACATTCGAAGAAATGGTTAAAGAGATGGTTTGTAGTGATCTTGAAGAGGCTCAACGTGATTATCTTTGTAAAAGCGAAGGGTTTAAGACATTCAATCACCATGAATAAAGTTCCGTTCTTTGTTTTTTAAAGATGTTCCTGCCAGTAGATAAACGAGTTTTTCAAAATAATACTATTAATGACGACAATGAACTCATCAACAATACAGCAATCCTCCCGAATTTATGTGGCAGGTCATCGTGGAATGGTTGGATCAGCCATTATTCGAAAGCTCAGGGAAACAGGCCATCAAAATATTATTACGAAAACACATAATGAATTAGACTTAACGGATCAAACTGCAGTCAGTTCGTTTTTTAAGAATCAGGCAATAGAGTATGTGATTTTAGCAGCAGCCAAGGTTGGTGGAATTCACGCTAATAACAGTTTTCCTGCCGATTTTATCTATCAAAACACTATGATCCAGTCAAATGTTATCCATCAGGCATATTTAACGGGCATTGAGAAATTACTATTTTTAGGCAGTTCTTGCATCTATCCTAAACTTGCCCCACAACCTATGAATGAAGAAGCTTTATTGACCGGTACTCTTGAATCCACAAACGAGCCTTATGCAATTGCAAAGATTTCCGGTGTCAAAATGTGTGAGTCATATAATCGACAGTATGGCACGCAATACAGGTCTGTAATGCCAACTAATCTTTATGGGCCTTGTGATAACTACCATTTAGAAAATAGCCATGTGTTGCCAGCCTTAATCAGAAAATTTCATCTTGCAAAACTGGCAATGCAAGGCGACCTTGATGGCATTAGAAAGGATGAAGAATCTTTTGGGTTTATTCCTAAAGATGTAAAAGAAGCAATTGGGGTAGACCGGCAGTTTGTTTCTCTTAGTCCCATATCTAAAAAGGCACAATGTGTTGTCTGGGGGACTGGCCAGGTGAAAAGAGAGTTTTTGCATGTTGATGATATGGCTGCAGCTTGTATTTTCATTATGGGTCTAGGGCAAGAAAAATTTGGAATTAACTGCCCATCTTTCCTTAATGTCGGGACAGGGCTGGATATTTCAATTTTTGAAGTTGCTAAGATGGTAGGCCAGGTTGTGGGATTTGAAGGTGATATAGTCTTTAATAGTGAGAAACCGGACGGTACCCCAAAGAAATTACTCGATGTTTCAAGGCTAAACTCTCTCGGGTGGAGTTACCGCCTTTCTCTACGGGAAGGGTTGCAGGATGCCTATAATTGGTATTGCGCCCAAAGCAAAAAATAATTGGAACTTTGTGGTCAATAGTTGGGGAGTCCTCAGTGGATATATTAGACCGGAAGGATTTATTTGAAAGATTGGCTGGAGAGCGAGAAATAATTCTTGATGTAGTGGATGCTTTTCTTATTCATATGCCTGCCAAGATTGAAGCATTGCAGCAAGCCGTGATAAGGAGTGACGCATTACAGATTGAAGAGTGTGGCCACGCAGTCAAGGGCGCAGCTAGGAATGTCAGCGCTATTGCATTGCAGGAGGTTGCTCGGCAGATTGAACTGGCTGCGAGCGAAAATTCATTGACCAAAACGAATGGATTGATGAATGAACTTGTTTCCCAATTCACTAAGTTACAAGCTGAGTTAGAGAAACTAGCAGAAGAGCTGTGAAACTAAAAAACGTCCTATCAACAAATCCTGGGCAAGGGTTTGCCCTGTAGCATATCAATTAATCTGGTTGTACCCAGCCCGCTTTTCATGACCACCTTGCCAGGATTATCACTAGTTACTTTGCCGATAACGCATGCTTGCTTGCCAAGTTCATGCTGGTGAAGAATCTCAAGAATATTTTGGGAAGATTCTGGTGTAACAAAAAGCAACATTTTCCCCTCGTTGGCAAGGTATAACGGCTCCAGTCCCAGTAACTCACACGCCCCACTCACATCAGGACGCACTGGAAGGTCATCTTCGACAAGTTCAATGCCAATCTTAGAAGATGCGGCTATCTCATTTAAAGTTGTTGCCACTCCACCCCTTGTTGGATCACGCATTACGTGAACTTCTTTTCCATGTTTATCTAAAACACTCATTGCCATATGATTAAGAGAAGCTGAATCACTGGTGAAGTCACCAGTGATTTCAAGTCCCTCTTGTTTACAAAGAATGGTTACACCATGATCAGCCATGGTTCCACTCAGGATAACATGGTCGCCAGGCTGTGCATTGGCCCCGGATATGTCAAAATTATTTTCCAGGACCCCGATACCGGTTGTATTAATAAATATTTTGTCGCATTTACCCTTGGGCACTACTTTCGTGTCGCCAGCCACTATTTGGACTCCGGCTTGTTTAGCACTAGTATGCATGGCATCAACAATTTTCTTTAAGTCGTCTAACGGGAGCCCTTCCTCCAGGATTAAACCAACAGAAAGATACAGAGGTCGAGCTCCCCGCATGACCAGGTCATTTACTGTGCCGTTGACTGAAAGATCACCGATGCAACCACCAGGGAAGAAGATTGGGTCCACAACAAATGAGTCGGTTGAAAAGGCCAGTTTCTGGTCGCCAATTTGTAAAAGAGCACTGTCTTCGAGTTGGTGCAGGGTTTTGCTGTCGAAACGAGTCAGGAAGATTTGCTCAATTAAGTCGTGTGATGCTTTGCCGCCACTGCCGTGGTCGAGTGTAATTGTTTTTGACATGTAATTTGTATCCAATATTATTTGAAATTTCTATTTATCGTTTATAACGGTTATAGGCGGCGCATGATCCTTCTGACGAAACCATGCAGGGCCCGATTGGGTGGTCAGGTCTGCAGGCCTTTTCAAAGAGTTTGCATTGGGGAGGCATGATAATGCCTTTTAGTACATTACCACATTGACATCCGGGGTGCTCCTTGCCTTTTTCTACTTGTAAATCATAGCGTTGTACTGCGTTAAATTGGCTAAATGCGCTTCGTACCTGCAAGCCGCTTTCCGGAATTTCTCCGATTCCCCTCCACTCTGCGCTGCAGGACTCGAAAACTTGATTCATTATATTCATGGCCTGCAGGTTGCCTTTTTCAAAGACTGCTCGCTGGTAAGAAATTTCTACCTTGGGGGGCTCACCATCAGTGATTTGTTTGGTAAGCATAACGATGGCGTGCAGGATGTCGGCAGCTTCAAAGCCGGCGATCACGCATGGGATGTGATAATTATCAACCAGGGGCTGATACGCCTCAGCGCCGATCATGATCGAGACATGGCCGGGGCAGAGCAGGCCGTCAATTTTCACTTGCGGATCAGAAGCCAAAGCGTGTAGGGCCGGCATGACCAGTTTGTGGGCTGAAATAACTGAGAAATTTTCAATGTTAAGGCTTGCAGCCTGGAGAATAGCTGCGGCAATAGTCGGGGTGGTTGTTTCAAAACCAACTCCTAGAAAAATCACCTCTTTGGTGGGATTCTTTTGGGCGATTTCTAAGGCATCTAGTGGAGAATAGACAATTCTGACATCAACCCCTTCTGCCATTTCCTTGGCCAGTGATGTTTGACTGCCCGGGACTTTAATAAGATCTCCAAATGTAGTGATAATAGCATTGTCAATTCTGCCGGCGGCAATAAATGAATCGATTTCAGAAATCGCTGTAACACAAACCGGGCAGCCTGGCCCGGAGGTCAAGGTCACGCCTTCCTGCATCAACTCTCGAATGCCATTGCGGGCAATGGATACGGTATGAGTGCCGCAAACTTCCATAAGCCGCATGGGGCCGGGGTTAATATCATGAAGAATTCTGACCAGTTTTAGGGCGACCTCACTGCTGCGAAAGGTTTGTATCCATTCCATTTTTCTTTGTCCCATTGTTATATATGGCTCTGCCAGCAATAGCCTGTCCAAGGGCAAGGCCCCCATCATTGACTGGAGTGTGTTTGTTAGTAAATATCTCAAGTTTGATTTTAGATAAAGAGGCGGTAATACCTGTCATGATCAGCTTGTTTTGAAAGACCCCGCCAGAGAGAACCACCTGCTTGAGTTTGGTCTCTTTGCTGATAAGGGAAATTGCCGTTGTGATAGACTCGATAATTGTTTCATGGAAACGCCGGCTGATTTCAGCAGAAGGGATTGAAGCGTTAAGATCGTTTATAATCGCGTCAATTGTTTTTCTAAATGAGCAAATTCGTAATCCATTCTGATTAACATTGAAAGTAAATGGATATGGCTCTAAAGATTTTGGAGAGGCAAGCATTTCCAGTTCAATGGCGGCTTGTCCTTCATAGGTAATCTGATCTCTGATGCCGATCAAGGCTGCAACGCCATCGAAAAGCCGTCCGCAACTTGATGTGACAGGTGTATTAATAGCTGATTCGATCATTTGACAAATTGTATGAATATCTTGTTTTCTATTTTTTAGTACTTTGAGATCGAAGTTTAAAAAGTCTCTTCCATATAGCATATGCAGAAGCCCGACCGCAATTCGCCATGGCTGCCGAACAGCCTGGTCGCCACCAGGCAGGGGTATTTGTGCAAAAGAAGCATGTCTTATAAGGCAATGCGGTTCAACCTGAAGAATTTCACCGCCCCAGATTGTTCCGTCGACTCCGTAGCCGGTTCCATCCAAAATTACGGCAAGTACCGGACCTGCAAGGTTGTTTTCCGCCATACAACCAATTGCATGGGCGTGATGGTGTTGTACTCCTACTGAAGGCAATGTACTGTTCTTTGCGTATCTGGTCGATGGGTAGTCCGGGTGTTGGTCGTGGACTATTAGATCAGGCTCTGCCATCAGCACATGACGCATATGGTCAATTGTTGACTCGAAATGTAGCACAGACTCAAGATGTTGAAGGTCTCCGATGTGTTGACTCATGAAATACTGTTTTGATTTTGTAAGGCAAATGCAGTTTTTTAAAGCGCCGCCAACGGCAAGAGTTGAGCCGGCATCATAATCAAGGGTTATGGGGGCCGGGGCATATGACCTGGATCGGCGGATAAAATGAGGTTGGTTGTTGATCACTCGTAATACTGAATCGTCATTGCTGGTTAAAATTGAACGGTCGTGCATTAAAAAGTAATCAGCCAGGTGAGACAGTTTGCATAAGGCCTCATTGTTGTCGATGGTGATTGGTTCTTCGGAAAGATTGGCGCTGGTCATTACTATAGCGTTGTATGTTGTCTCATGAAAAAGCAAATGGTGGATCGGCGAATAAGGTAGCATGGCGCCAATGCTGTTTATTCCGGGAGATATAGAAGGTGCCAGTGGAAAAGGCATCTTTTTATCAAGCAGGACAATTGGTTTTTGTGGGCAGGTTAACAACTCTTCTTCTTTTTTGTTGAAGAAAGCAATATCACTAAGTGCAACCAGGTTGGATACCATGATGGCGAATGGTTTATCAGCCCTGCCTTTGCGATGACGAAGCATTTCAACAGCGTGTTGGTTTGTCGCATCAACCATCAAGTGAAAGCCGCCTATTCCTTTAATGGCGAGGATTTTCCCGTTTTCTAAAAGTTTGCGCGTCTTAGTTAGTGGAGGTCCATCAATTTCTATATTATTGTTGTCCACAAGTTGCAGACTAGGGCCACAGTCTGGGCAGGCATTGGGCTGTGCATGAAATCGTCTGTTTAATGGGTTTTCATATTCATGGCGGCAACTTGGACATAAATCAAAATCCTTCATGCTGGTTTCTGGTCTGTCGTAGGGCAGGTTCTCAATTATGGTATAACGGGGGCCGCAATTAGTGCAATTAATGAAGGGGTAGAGAAAACGTCGATTCGTTGAATCAAACATTTCAGCTTTGCACTCATCGCAGATGTCAAGATCAGGTGATATTAATACTGTCCTGGTGCCGGTATGAGCGCTGGTCTTAATTGTAAAAGTACTAGGAGGAGTATTTTCAGTAGTTGGGTGAGTGCTTACTTGAAACTCAGTGATGGTTGCTGCTGGTGGTTTCTTATGCGGAATGTTGTCAGTAAAGGTCTTTATGTTGTTTTCTAGGCCATGTGCTTCGATCAAAACACCTTCAACTGTGTTAAATATATGGCCTGTAATGTTATGTTTTTGGGCAAGCCGATAAATAAACGGCCTGAATCCTACACCCTGGACAATGCCACCAATGTTTATTCGGATCATCAATGGGGCTTGCCCCTTAATCATTTTTTGCCTTCAAGCTGTTCCAATACCCAAGCATGCCATTCGGCCAGGCCTTCTCCTGAATATGAGGAAATTTCAAATATCTTAATGTCGGGGTTAAGAGATTTTGCAGCTTTTCTAATATTAATAACATCACATCTGAGATGAGGTAGTAGATCAATTTTACTGATTAAGAGAACAGCTGACTCTTTGAACATTAAAGGGTATTTAAGGGGCTTGTCATCTCCTTCTGTTACGCTTAAAATCATTACCTTGCAGTCTTCACCAATGTTGAATTCAGCGGGACAGACCAGGTTGCCGACATTTTCTACAATTAATAGTTCTAAATCAGCTAGTTGGAGATTTGCTAAGCTTGATCTGATCATGTTAGCGTCAAGGTGGCAAGCTCCATCAGTTTCAATCTGCACAGCATGAATGCCGGTTTTTGCGACGCGTTCAGCATCAATTGTCGACTGAATGTCACCTTCAATAACACCAATACTAATCGTATCCTTCATTGCCAAGCCGAGTTGTTCCAAAAGGGTTGTTTTGCCTGCCCCGGGAGAACTCATCAAGTTAAAAACAAATAATTTATTTTCGTCAAACAGTGCTCTGTTCTCTGCTGCAATGCGGTCGTTGGCATCAAGAATGTTTTTTACGACAGAAACTTTCAAATTGGGCCTCATGTTTTTAAATTATTGGAGGTGCTGATGATAGGTAAAGGGGGTTCAATTTAGCCATGTTGGCAAGGAAAGTCAACACTGGAAAAGTTGTAAGTTCGGATGGTTAGACAGTGTCTTCCATAGAGCGGAAATCGACATACTCTTCCATCACAGGCTGGATGTTGCCTGGCAGGTCAAAAATGATACCAAAACCATTGGTTCTTCCCTTGTTATCTTCAGCTCTTGCAACCAGTGCTTCTGGAATATGTATAGGGGTCTCTTGATGGTGTTTGAATCTTTGAAAAAGGCTTAAACTTATAGGTATTACAGTGTTATTTTTGTTGATTATCGTTGGAAAGTCGCCGTATATTTTTGCGCCGTTCATGGATACATTCTCAACTTTGCCATGGATAACGCGATTTCTATTCATTAAAGAGAAAGATGCAACAGATTGATTTGGAGTAGTTACACGTGGAAATTTTCTGCGTTGTATTTCAAATATTTGATTGGGCAGATTGACTCCAAGGTATTCATCTGTTTGTTGGGCTGGAGTGCAATAAAAACCCATAATGGGGCACCCTTTTTTGTGATAATAGCAAAGGCATTTCTTGCTAAGGTCTTCTATCTGTACAGGATAATCAATAACCAACAGATTGCTTGATTTTGTTCGGGCCATTCCTTTAGCACGTGCTTTTTTTGGAGTGCCTGAATGATTTACAAAAATAATCTGTGATTTGTTGTTGATAAGAGCTTGGATTTCATCGGTGATTTCTTGGGTGTTTTTTGACCAGAGTTTTTTCATTTGGAGGCTATTCATTCAATTTATTTGTCAAGTGGAGTTGTCTGCCACATTGTGGTGATTGCAATGCAAACTCATTTACCTTCTTCTATTAAGAATTTTTACTGTTTTGTCAAGGGTTATTTCTAGTAATAGGCGCTTTTACAAGAGGATAGAACAATAATTACCTGGAACTAGCAATTAATTTGTAAAAAATGGGAAAGAGAAAGAAGTTTTACTAGGTAAGTGACCAAGAAATTCGCTAAAAAAGGCGTGAAGATTATCTAATTAAAAAGATTTTTTTGAATCAAGCATTATAGTAATTGGGCCTTGATTTGTAAGGTTCACCTGCATCATTGCTTGGAATGTTCCAGAGGCCACAGTGATGCCAAGCTTTTTCACTTGCTCCATGAAAACAAGGTAAAGCTTGTTTGCCTGATCGGGACTTGCGGCTTGTGAAAAAGAAGGGCGGCGACCCTTGCGGCAATCACCATACAGAGTGAACTGTGAAACGACAAGCATTTCACCATTGATGTCAAGGAGTGACTTATTCATCAACTTATCTTTGTCTGGAAATATACGCAGACCAGAAATTTTTTTAGCAAGGTAAGTCGAATCACTTTCGTTATCTGAATTTCCGACTCCAAGCAGCACTAATAGGCCTGTGTCGATCCTGCCAACGATATTATTTTCTACCACAACAGATGATTGGCTAACTAATTGAACAACTGCTCGCATGTTTTGTCTCTTATTCTGATTTGTTTAAATTGCCTAAGAGGAATTGGATTATTGAAACTGCGGTAATCACAGCTGTTTCAGATCTGAGAACTCGGGGGCCAAGGCTTATTGAGGAGAAATAATTTTTTCGTGCAAGAGCGATTTCTTGTTTGGTAAAACCGCCTTCTGGGCCGGTGGTTATAAGTAATGAAGTGATTGGAAATAATTTTTCTATGTTTGCAAGTTGTTGATCTTTTTCTTCTTCCCAAAAGATAATTTTTTTCTCCGGCAAATTGTTTTGAGTAATTAGGCATGAAAAATCAATGCACTCTTTGATTTGCATTGGAGTTGGTCTGCCACATTGTTTGCAAGACTCGTGGGCAATTCGTTGCCACCTCTCTAACATGTTAGGTTTTACTTTTTTTAATACACAATTGTCGGATATAAATGGGTGGACAGTTGAGACCCCAAGTTCGCAGGCTTTCTGAATGATTAAATCCATTTTTTTTCCTTTGATTAGCGCTGGAGCCAAGGATAAAAAAGGAGGATTGTTGGGCACTTTTCTTTCAGAAATTATTCGTGCACTTGTTTGGAATTTATCTAAAGATTGGATTTCTGCCAGATAGGTTATACCAGTTCCATCAAGGAGTTCAATAATGTCACCAATTTTTAGACGGAGAACTAGGCTAAGATGGCGTGCCTCTGGCCCTGTAATGGTTGCCTGTTGGTTATTAATCTGGTGCGGATCAATAAAGAATCGTCTCATTGCATTTTATGTCTTGATAAAAGAAAAGGCAGTCCACTCACCCTGGGCAGTAGAGTAAGTCTGGGTAAAGCCTAGTGAAAGGTAGGTTTGTTTTACTTCGTCAGCTTGTGGCCCTGTAAGAATGCCAGAAAGCACGAGTTTACCTTTGTGGCCTAGGCGTTGGTTTATCTCGGTTGCCAGAACTTTAAGGACGTCTACAGTGATATTGGCGATGATTAAATCAAAGGTGCCGGGGATTTGTTCTAAGTTGCGATCATCAATTTGCATCCTGCTGCTAAGTTTGTTGTTCTTTATGTTGTCTTGTGCTGCTATCCGGGCATCAATGTCATTATCGATGCCAATTACGTGGGAGGCACCATATAAAGCGCAACTCATTCCCAGTATGCCGGTTCCTGTTCCCACATCAAGTATTTTCTCTGGTGATTTCTCATTTTCAAACAGTTGGTCTATGAGCTGCAAGGCAAGCTTAGTGCTGGCATGTTTTCCGGTTCCGAAGGCCAGACCTGGATCCATTTCAATGACGGTTTCATCATTCTTGGAAGAGTATTCTTCCCAGGTAGGCTTTATCACTAAACGTTTTGTTAAATTGAATGGTTTGAAAAATTTTTTCCAATTTTTGTTCCAATCTTGTTCTAGGATGTATTCTGTGCAAAAAGTAATCTGATTTTTTTGATCTAGGTTAGCGTTAAGTGTGTTGATTCCATGGAGTAGTTTGGTGTTTTTTGCGGAATATTCGGTGTCATTTTCAAGATAAAAGATGCATCTTTCTAGTGCCGGTCCTTGAGGTGAATCTATAGTTATTTGTTCCATGCCACCCTGGCAGATAGTTGCCATTAAAATACACACTGATTCAATTTGGTGGGGAGCTATGTCGATGGAGACTTTGTACCACGACCTAGCAGGGCGATGTTTGATATCTGAATGATCAGTTTGGTTGTTGTTCATCTGTTTAGATATTTGTCTTGAAGGCTGAGGTGGTTTGTCTATAAATTAATAGCCTATGGGCTATATATAATGATATATGATTTAGTTTGGCTCGGTTGTTTTAGTCAGCACGGGTTGTTGTGTATTGATACAAACACTATCATGTTCTTTGTATTCATGCAAATTGGCCTAGTTTAACATATATGATATGTATCCAGGCATTATTAAACATACTTATATATTGATCCCGTTAATAATTTTATTAATTAAATTCATACAGAGATTTGAAGAAATGGATGCTGTAAAACTTGAAAAACTTTTAGTTGATGTGAAGAATGGTAATGTCGAGATAGGTAAAGCTGTGGATTGCCTGCAAGGGTGGCCTTCTGAAGTTATTGATTGCGCACATTTAGACCATATGCGAATTGTTCGTACTGGAGTGCCTGAGGTTATATTTGGTGAGAATAAGAACGCAAAACAGATTGTCGAGATTGCAAAGCGTATGGTGAAAAAAAATTATGTTGTCATGGCCACTAGGGTGGAGAGGGACAAGGCTGATTTTGTTTGTCAGGAGATAGATGGATTTGTTTATTACGAACAAGCTAGAATGTTAGTTGCCAATCAGGATAAAATTAAAAAGGCAAAAGGGCGGGGCGATGTGGTTGTCTTGTCAGCTGGGACATCAGATATCCCAGTTGCTGAGGAAGTTAGCGTAACTGTAACTAATTTAGGACATACAGTAAAAAAGGCTTATGATGTTGGAGTAGCAGGTATTCATAGGCTTTTTTCTCATAGAGATATGTTGGAATCTGCCTCGGTTTTAGTTGTTGTTGCTGGAATGGAAGGGGCGCTTCCAAGTGTTGTGGCTGGGCTTGTGCACCAACCTGTTATAGCTGTTCCAACCAGTGTTGGTTATGGGACAGGGTTGGGTGGAATTGCGGCAATGTTGGCCATGTTGAACGGCTGTGCTCCTGGTGTAGCTGTTGTGAATATTGATAATGGATTTGGGGCAGGATGCATGGCTGCGGCTATTAACAATGTATAGATCTGC
>PJEL010003508.1_pt1 | contig 13359 bp, 14 predicted proteins | sample 1853271 | NCBI WGS metagenome assembly PJEL01 (sample SAMN08108733, study PRJNA415343) | Invertebrate metagenome, whole genome shotgun sequencing project. | host: Globobulimina | place: Sweden: Gullmar Fjord | collected 2015-08 | reverse complement strand
GTTTGATGGTATGGGGCTTTTAGATTCGACTAAGGATAATTAATGCATAATTGTATTATATCTACCCCCAAACCTCTTAATTTGTATTAAAAAGGAGCAGGACTTGACCTTTAATGTTTTAAAATAGTTTTCTAAGAGACACTATTTAGTTTATTATTTTTCCATGTAACAACATCTATGATTGTACAATCTAAATTATTAGAATTCCAGTTTTCTCGATCAAGAATAGTAAAGTTTTTACCTGCATCTATAGTATATAATACATTGCATTTCAATTTAGTTCCATCAAAAGGGAATATAAAACAATAACTTTTACTACCCATGTTTTTTATCATATTTATAGTATCAGCACAATACCTTGTATTGATATTTCTCAAAAGCAAATCAAGAAGTTCTTGCCTAGATATGATATTGGCATTAAGAATATTTTTATAATCTTTTCTGATTAAGTAACTATTTTGAAGTCTCCCTTTAGCTTGAAAATTAGCATGAATATCATAATTAAAAATAAACTCATAAGACTCATTACAAAAGCGATATTCAATGCTGGGTTCCTTATTTTGATATGCTTTTTCTATTTTTTTAGAAATTTTTTTATCTAAAACAGGATATAACTTGCCATCATGTCCTCCCTTATATATCCACAAAATATCTTTAAAATTAATTTGTTTTTTCTTATTCCACTGATTTATAATCAATTCTTCTTCTTTCGCTTTTTTTTTCATCTTCATCAATTTTCATTATATAATTTTTATCCAATTCACATAACCAATATATGTGTATCCATTGGCTTATATATTTTTTGATAGTTTCTTTCAATTTACACACTTTCTCTTTTTTAAATAAATTTTTTATATCTTTTCTACAAACTGTATCGTATATTTCCTCTATAAGTTTCTCTTCATCTAACATGATTTTATAATTATTTTTGAGAATATTGCCAAAGCAATCGATTATAATATTTGAATCTTTTGGATCGATAAATTTTACAAAATATTTACGATTTAGGACATTTTGCATATCTAGTGCCTTTTTGATTTTATTGAATATCTTTTCTTTACACCTCAAGACTTTATTGCTGCAATCTATTTTAATATTAAGCAAAATTTTACCACAATACCTCTTATTTTCCATATCAAAATCATAATTAAAACAAGGATTGTCACAATACTTTTCATCAGTCTCCATGCATTCTTTTAATACTTTTAAAGTAGCTTCATATGATCCTCCTCCTTTATAAATATTAAAAAACTTATGCCTGAATTCTTCAACAGTAGGAGGGCGGTTTTTGTTTATCCCTATAGTTGTCATTTCCAAAAATGTATTTCGAGCAGATTCCAGATCTTGTGTTAGATTTTTAATTTCTTTCTTACATTTTGTATGTGAACCTTGCGCATTTAGATCATTATTAAATTGCTGCTCATTGTTTTTTATATCTAGACTGGCTTCGGTTTTATTGTATTTTTCATCATCATTTTTATCATCCAGATCGTTATTAGTAGGTTTTTTAGGTATTTCCCGTTTTCTTTTATGATATTTAATATTCTTTATGCATTGCATTTCATGTTTTTTTCGTTTACCAGAAATGTTATAAAGTCTTTCTCCTGAAACAACATCTATTCTTTGATCGCCTAAAATAAAACCATTTTGTACAATAGCTGGCCACTTATAGTATACAATTTTTTCACATCCCCCCCTATCGCTGCCTAACACCTTCCGGTGTATTCCTTCGTCAAATTTCACATTATTATTTTCTTCCCATATAATTGGCATTATTTCTAACACAGGATCCTCCAGTACCATAATCCTGCAAACACTCAAACATTTATCGATATAGCTCCTTAGATTATTTTTTGTATCTTGTAATAAATCTGTTTTTTCATCTTCAAATAGGTTATGTATATGTTCACTAAATAGTGGTGTACAAATTTCTTTCAATACTATTTCTTCGAGTTCTTCTTTTTTTAAAATGCTCTCATAATTTTCTTTTAAAAAACAATTAATATTAAGACAGTTAGTTAAAATCTTCATACAGTCATTATCCACACCGACATATGAAATCACAAGAGATTTTATTTCCTTTGGTATTCTGTTATCATCTTTTTGAGATATTTCCATCATATAAAATCGATATATATCGTTGTTTTTTTTTAAAATACCTCCCACTTTTAGTGCATTTGCTATATTGTTAAACATCTCTTCTTTGTATTTCACAACCTCGTTGTAACAAAGTACTAAAGTTTCAAACATAATTTTATGCACAACCTGGCTAAGGTAATTCTTGCTGAGTTTTTTACTTGCTTTATTGTTGATGTATTGCTTTAAGCTCTTACTAGCATCGGCATGTTCCTGATCACAGATGCTGCGAAATCGATTCAATGTTTCTTGCACTGTGGGAAACTTTTGTTGTACACAAACAGCATTTGTTGCATTAAGTAGTTGTATGTGAACTTTAGTCAACTCTTCCCTTAATTTTGTTATTTGTGATTCGCAGTCCTCGTGACTAACTGGGTTTCTGGTGATAGTATCTTGTGTTTTATTATTATCATTTTTTTTATTTAGCATATTAAGCTTAGGGTTTAGTATTGGATTATTAGCAGACCTTGTTACTGATGGCTTTTCAGGCTTTATTTTTGGGGGCTTGGCAGGTTCACTGGCAGGATTTATAATTGAATTATTAGTACTAGTATTATTAGGATTATTTTTGGCATTATTATCTCCAGCAATGCGTAGTAATTCATCCAATTTGCCATCTTCATCTTCTTCTGATACATCTTCTTGTGATAGAATGAGATTATTTAAATTGTCGTTATCGGTGACATTGTTATTAGTTGTTAGGTGATTAGCAGGTTTTATTGTTAGGGGCTTGGCAGGTTCACTGGCAGGATTTATAATTAAATTATTAGTGATAGTATTATTAGGATTATTTTTGGCATTATTATTTCCAGCAGTGCGTGGTAATTTATCCAATTTATCATCTTCATCTGATATATCTTTTTGTGATGTAATGAGATTATCTGAATTGTTTCTAACAGCCTTTTTAGGAATGTTTGACATTTTACCATTTGTTGTATTATTATCGTTGTGTTGTTGTATTGGTGGATCTATTTTCCTAATTGATTTGTTATTGATTATATTATTACTTTTTTTTTGTTCATTATCATCTTGCGTTAGACAATCTTTAATATGGGATGTTTTGTTGTTGCTTACGTTTAATGCAGCATCATTTCCACCATCACCTCCGGCATTTTCATTTTTTTCTTGTTTGCTGGTAGAGGGTTTCACATGCCCACAAGACGCAAAGCTCAAAAGTCCACATGTTAAGTATAAATATATATTTTTCATAAAATAAATGGGATTATATTAATAAAATCCTGACTTACGTAAGTTGCACTACAACCTTCCAATATCACGTTGTAAATGAATTCCTGTAAAAGTATTTCTGCAGTCACTTCAACATCACGAGTTTATATTAATTTATAATGGATAAATATAAATTGGATTATAATATTTCATGTCTTTGAAAAAAAGGTAGTTATACATAAATTGAAGTCGCTTATATAGCAAAGCTATATGAAAATATGAGGCAAATAACCATTTGTGTTATTATTTTGCTATCATTTAGAAAAATCCTCATCTGGAATTAATATATATAGATTTAAATAGACAAAAATATGCAAGCAAAATTATCAAAAAGAAGCGAAGATTATTCCAAATGGTATAATGAGTTGATAAAAGAATGTGGTATAGCAGAAATATCTCCTGTAAGAGGCTGTATGATTCTAAAACCTTATGGATATTCTATATGGGAAAAAATAAAAGAGGGTTTAGACAAAATGTTTAAAGATACAGGACACGAAAATGCTTACTTCCCTATTTTTATTCCTAAGTCGTTTTTTAGTAAAGAAGCGGCTCATGTAGAAGGTTTTGCGAAAGAATGTGCAATTGTAACTCACTCCAGACTTAGAAATGCTAGCGATGGTAGTGGGATAGAAGTGGACCCTACATCAAAACTAGAAGAAGAGCTTATTGTTCGTCCTACTTCAGAAACTATAATATGGGATGCCTATAAAAGATGGATAAAATCTTATAGAGACCTACCACTTCTTATAAACCAGTGGGCTAATGTTATACGTTGGGAAATGCGAACCAGAATGTTTCTACGTACAACAGAGATATTGTGGCAAGAAGGGCACACCGCCCATACTACAAAAAAAGAAGCCATAGAAGAGGCAGAAAAGATGCTTGGAGTATATGTTGATTTTATAGAAAATACTATGGCGATACCTGTTACTAAAGGTATCAAAACAGAAAACGAGAGGTTTGGAGGTGCAGAAATTACATATACCATAGAAACAATAACTCAAGATCGTAGAGCTTTACAGGCAGGTACATCTCATTTTTTGGGAACAAACTTTGCAAAAGCCTTTGATGTTAAATTTGCAGATAAAGATGGTAAATTAAATTATGTATGGGGAACTTCCTGGGGGGTTACAACTCGCCTTATAGGATCTCTTATAATGTCTCATTCTGATGATCAAGGGCTTGTATTGCCTCCAAAATTAGCCCCTATACAAATAATTATTATACCGATTTTTAAGAATAAAGATTCTAAAAATATGGTTATTGAAAAAGCTCTTGAAATAAAAAAGCAACTCTCAAAATTTACTGTAAAAATAGATGATAGAGATTATTATAGACCGGGCTGGAAATTTAATGAATATGAATTAAAGGGTGTGCCTATAAGAATTACGGTAGGAAGTAGAGACATAGAAAACAATACTGTAGAAATCTTTAGGCGAGATAATCAAACCAAGAGCACAGTAAGTTTAGATAATCTATCTACTACAATAAGCAATACTTTAGATGATATACAGCAAAATTTATTCAATAAAGCATTAAAATTTAGAAATGATAATACTCATAAGGTAGATACTTACGACCAATTTAAAGAAGTGCTGAAAAATAAGCGAGGGTTTATCCTCGCACATTGGGATGGAACTTCTGAAACGGAAATCAAAATAAAAGAAGAAACAAAAGCTACTATAAGGTGCGTCTTTTTAGATGAGGATGTAGAGGAGGGTAAATGCATTTATTCAGGAAAGCCTTCGAAGAGAAGGGTGCTATTTGCAGAGGCATACTAAGAAATCGTATAATGTGAGCAATTCGGTTCAACACGATGTATTTTATTAAGTCACTTTTTGGCCAAGATTACAATGTACAATAGAACCATTAAAGGAAGGGGTTCTTGTAACCATTAGAACTATTTTAGCTATTTCGGATGGATCTATAAGACGTCCATAAGAAACTTTCGATTTAATAAATTCAGGATCAATGATACTATTTATCATAGGAGTATTTGTAAATCCTGGACATATACAAGTAGTATGTATTTTTGTGGCAAATAAATCTTGTGTTATTGCTCGCATTAATCCAACCACAGCATGTTTACTCGCAGTATAACTCAATCGGCCAGAGACTCCTATTTCTGATAAGGTTGACCCTATAAAAATAATAGATGAGCCCGGAGCCATATAGGGTACAATTTTTTGACTTATAAGAGTAGGAGCTATTACATTTATATTAAAAGTATCTGTAATTGTTGTCTTTGAAACTGGGGTCGGCGTTTCTTTTTGAGTTGTTTTTATAGTATCAGTAGAAATTAATGCGTCTGAAGTATGTATACCTGCATTATGAACCAAGCATATTTTATGCTTAGATTTTTTTAATTGATTTTGTAATTGAGGATAGATTATTTTCTAAATTATCGATATCATTTAAATCGATAATACAGCTAATAACACCATCGATGCTACAAGGTCTTCTCGAGATACCATAAACATTACTCCAATTACTGCTTTTTAAAAATTCCCTAGATATTTCTTCCCCAATACCAGATGATGAACCCGTGACAATAGCTATTGAGGGATACTCCCAAGATGTATTGGCATTGTTATCCATATATTTATTATTTTTTTATAAAAAAAGCCAATAATAACTCACGTTATGCCTTATTAAACAAACACACCGATATAGCAAAGCTATTTGAAGATATAAGACAAATCGTCATTTATAATATTGTTTTGCGAACTTTTGGAGACTTCTTCATCTAGAATCATATAAATGCTAGTTTTAACATTTATACCAAAGGTATTTGAAGTTACCGGACAAATCGTCGTTTACGTAAGTCGAGTAAACAATATTCTAATTTTAATAAGAAAAAACAACATCTGTAGTATATTTGGAAAATTGCCCCGGGCCTGAAGACACTATCACAGTAAGCTCTTTTATTTTATGTTTTTTTAACACCTCTAGATAATTTTTTGTTATTTTTTTTGAAATTATGCACGAAAGCTCTTCAATTGTAACATTGTGAACTGGAAGAATACAGACATCTGAGACAGGAATATAAAACAATCCTTAGGATTGCTATCTCCGAATGTTATCGAAAAATATGGCTTGATATTTTTGTTTGGGGAATCAACACGAAGTATTGATAAATGAGGAGATAAGCCAGGTAGTAGTACTAGTTCATCGTATTCTTTACAAATTTTCCTTACAGCATCTTTGTAAATATTATAATCTCCCATTAGCCCATTTTCATCGACATATCCTACTATTTCTATCTGTACATAAAATTATGCCCATGTAACATTTCTCTTGTCGAAGAATTAAAAATGGTAAAATGAGCACTGCTAAACTTCATGTCTTCCTTTAATAAAGAAATTGTGTTTAATTTTTTTTTAGAATCACATTTTGTCGTTTTTTTAATCATAATTAATGTTACTAATCCGACCTACGCAAAACGAATTATCATAAATGATGATTCTCCTAATATCTTCATAAGCTTTGATATATGAAATAAACTATTGCAAAGAAAATGGGCTTAAAAGCTAATATATCTCATCCCAGATGAAGAAGTCTCCAAAAGCTTACAAAACAGTATCACAAATGATGATTTTTCTCACACCTTCAAATAGCTTTGCTATATAACATCAGTTATAAAATTATTCATTTAATCATCTTCATAAACTCTAATCTTTTATTTTGGTTATTTTTAAACTCTCCCGTCATAAAAGTTGTTATGGTAGATGAATTTAATTTCTCAACCCCCCTCATTGTCATACAAGTATGAATAGCTTCAATATAAACAGCTACTCCTTTTGCATTTATAATATTTGATAGCTCTTCTGCAATATTTTTTGTAAGTCTTTCTTGTACTTGTAACCTTCTAGTATACATATCAACAATACGAGCAGTTTCAGAAAGGCCTATTATCTTTGATTTCGGTATATATCCAATATGCACCTTCCCTATAAATGGCAACATATGGTGTTCACAAAGAGAGCAGATATCAATATCTTTTACAATGACTATTTCATGATAATTTTCTTTAAAAGTAGAATTATTTATGATAGAACCAATCTCTTGTCTATAGCCTTTTGTTAAAAATAATAAAGATTTCGCTACTCTTTTTGGCGTATCTTTTAACCCTTCTCTTTCAATATCTTCTCCAATACATTTTAATAATACCCTAACAGCAGATTCCATCTCGAGTTAATAATACCCTAACAGCAGATTCCATCTCGAGAAGCAGTTCTTCATCCATTTTCTTTTTTCTTTTTATTCATAATCAAATTCTTTCTTTACTAACTCAGATGAAAAGTTCTCCAAAAGCTTGCAAAACATTACCATAAACGACGATCTGTCTCATATCTTCAAATAGCTTTGCTATAGACTGATTCTGCTACAAAACAAAATCTATTTATTAATTTTTTAAACCCTGCCTATCTCATCGCCTTTAAGTACTAATCTAAAAAATAACAATGATATTTCAAAAGAGAAGTTGTTGCCTCCACTCTTCTACTTCGGTATCATTATGCTAAAAATTATATTAGAAATTAATCCCATTAAATAAACTTCATAAAATTTTGCTTTAAATAAAAATAACCACAAAATATATCGTTGGCTTATGTTCTTTGTATAATCTTTATAATATGAAAAATAATAAAGATTTATTTACACGTCCTAGCAAATACACTTTGTTAGCAATATATGTTGGATTCTTATTCTCTTGCTCGCATGTTAGCGGTAAAAATATGTTTGGGAAAATATCCATAAATGAGATTCACAAAGAAAACAGTGCTCATGATACTGTACCGCCAGACTCTATAGCAAAGCTATTTGAAGTTATTAGGCAAATCGTTGTTTATGATAGTATTTTGCAAGCTTTTGGAAACATCTTCACCTGGAATCAGTATAAAAGCAACTACCGTGAATCATCGGGAAGAACGAAAATAAAACCATATTTTATTCTGATGTATGCTCTAGGTTTTTTGACAAGTAATGTCTCTGCTCAATGCTGCAAGTGTTTCCAAAACAAAACAGAATTACAAACTGCTGTTGATATTTATATTCCCTCTCCTATTCCTTGCCCAAACGCTACTGCTCCTGCTCCTTTTGTTAGTGTAGTTGACACATACGGCTGCATTGCAGGTTGGTGTACGGGGTCTGTTGATGGATATGTCTTTTTTGTTTGATAGTCAAGGCACCTTCAACGAACCTATTGGCTCTTGGAATGTTTCTAATGTACAGGATATGGAATCTATATTTGATATTGCCACTTCTTTCAATCAAAATTTATCTTCTTGGGATGTTTCTAAGGGCAGGATATGAAAACTATGTTTCAATCGGCCAATTCTTTCAACCAAGATATACCCTTTTGGGATGTTTCTAAGGTACAAGATATGTCTTTTATGTTTTTGGAGGCCGATTCTTTCAATCAAGATATATCATCTTGGAATGTTTCTAAGGTACAGAATATGGCGGATATGTTTTCTCGTAGCAATTCTTTCAATGGACATAGATCTTCTTGGGATGTTTCTAAGGTGCAGGATATGAGGAGCATGTTTAGTTTTGCCACTTCTTTTAATCAAAATATATCTTCTTGGGATGTTTCTAAAGTGCAGAATATGTCGAATATGTTTGCTGACGCCGATTCTTTCAATGGAGATATATCTTCTTGGGATGTTTCTAAGGTACAGAGTATGGCTCTTATGTTTTTTTGCGCTAAGTCTTTCAATCAAGATATATCCTCTTGGGATGTTTCTAAGGTGCAAAATATGGATTTTATGTTTGAGTGTAGCCCTACCACTTCTTTCAATCAAAATCTTTGTACATGGGGAGAAAAACTCAAAAACGATACCAGTGTAGAACTTATGTTTGATAGTACTAATTGTCAAACACAGGTGATCCAAACTTAAATGCTAACCCACCCTGGGCCTTTTTGTGATGAGTGTACTGCAAGCCCTACAACAGATCCTACAAATGACCCCCACAACAGATCCTACAAACGATCCCACTATCGATCCTACAAATGACCCCACAATCGATCCTACAAATGACCCTACTATAGATCCAACAACAGATCCAACTATAGATCCTATAATCGACCCCACTATAGATCCCACAATCGCCCCCACTATAGATCCCACAATCGATCCTACAAACAACCCTACGCTTCCTACTCCAACAAACGACCCAACTACAGATCCTACTATTGTGGCCCCACAAGTGATCCCACTTTTGCACCTATAAAAACTACGACACTATTATCTACCGAAGGATTGGCTCCTTGGACAGTAGCTATAGTTATTGTAGGAATATCCCTTTTTGGTGCATGTTTAATACTTTGCTATTGCGTAAGAAGAAATTCCAATAGTAGGAATTACGGAAATATTCCAGATACAGAGAGTCTTAATACTGGGTTATAGATTATTGAACTCGGCATATCTGCTTTGAAAAGCTCGTTGTGGGTATGTTTCATTCTTGGTGTTTGGTATTGGTATTTTCTTTCTATTCTTTCATTAGTTGCTTCCAAGCCTTAGCTTACGTTTGGTACTTTTCCTAACTAAGAAACCTGTCAAGAAGCGCCAAGAAGCTACAAGCTACAAAAGATAAAAACTGTTTCCGGAAAATATAAAAGTTGACTTAAAAATAGCTGTTAATATTAATGAGTATTTGTTCAAATGTTAGTTTGCTCATAACAAAATAGAGATGCTACTTTTTAAAGAAGTTACAAAATAATCTATTTCTTCTATTGTATTATATTTACTCAGAGATACTCTGAGGCTGGGCATTGTTAAATCGTTTCTTATCGTTTTTAAAACGTGTGATTCATTTATAGTGCCGCTAGAACATGCACTGCCTGCAGATACTGCTATTCCTAACATATCTAGCTTTAATAATAACATATCTATAGGTATAGAAGTCGGTATTTTTATGTTTACCAAGTTATATAGGTTCTTGTCGGGGTTTAAGCTACCAGAAGATCCATTAAATTCTATACCTTCTATATTATTTTTTAGTTTAGTTATAAGATTATATTTTAACGAGATAATATATTCTCTGTCTTGTTTCAAATTATCATAGCTTATTTCTAATGCCTTTGCCATTCCAATAATACCAGAAATATTTTCTGTGCCTCCCCTAAGCGCAGTTTCTTGCTTGCCTCCCAATATATATGGCAACAAATTTGTGCTTTCTCTTGCATATAGGAAACCTATTCCCTTTGGACCATGAAATTTGTGTGCAGAACAAACGCAAAAGTCTATATTTACATCATTTAAGTTTAAATCGTAGTGACCTATAGTTTGCGCGGTATCAGAATGAAATAAAGCTCCATATTTTTTACACAAATCTCCGATTAGCTTAATATCACTAATATTACCTATTTCATTATTGGCATGCATTAAAGATACAAACGTGTTATTTCTTTTATTTTTTCTTAAAGTATCCTCCAAATGATTATAATCTATGATTCCCAAAGCTGTGGTATTAAGATAGGTTGTGTGTATATGGTTTCTTTTTGTAAGATATTCTTCTTTAAAACTAGGAAAAGATTCAAAGTCTTGTTTTTCATTATTATGGATTGATGAATCTTTTATAAGAAAGCCCTCCATGGATGGTTCTATAGGATTTAAAACAGAAGGGTGCTCTAGCTTTGATGTAATAACGTATTTTACACCATTATTTATAATATTATTTATAATCCAGTTGTTAGCTTCTGTTGCACTAGAAGTAAAAAATATTGTTTGTTTATCGACATGCAAGATGTTGGCAATGTTTTTTCTAGCATTTTCTAGTAATATTTTAGCTTCTCTGCCATAACTATGCAAAGAGGAGGGATTACCATACACACCAAAACAAGATGTCATGGCTTCTAAAACTTTTTTATCTAGTTGTGTAGAAGATGCATTGTCGAGATATATAGTTTTCATCTAATTTTTTTTCTTAAAAATAATCAAAAATAACTGGAGTTTATTAAAAATATTAAAATTATCGATATAATAAATACTGTTTTGTTAAAAAAATCTCATAGAATAATTTTTTTAGGTATTTTGTGTGATTACATTTGTGACTCTCGTTGGTGCTATGTAAAAAACATGGAAGATATCCGGGCAATTTGTGTGTAATAAATTAATATTATGAAGGTTGCATGGAAGCATAAATATTTTGTGATCTAATAATTATATATTATATTAGCAAAAGTAAATAACAAAGATCACTTAATTAAATGAACGAATATCGCATAGTATTTCAAAGCAAAAATCTATAAGGGACTTATATAAATGAAGAAATTATATCCTCAGGAAAGATTGAAAAACCAAAAGGAATAATAAATTTAGGACTTCGTCATAAAAATCAAATAGAGATATTGCAAAAAATACAAGACACTCTTTTAAATAAACAAGCTAAATTTTTAAAAGAAGATATTGTTTATTGTCCAAAATGCAAAAATAAATTAAAGAACGCAGGAACAAATAAATGCTCTTTTACGCTGTATTTACAGATCATAAAGTACCAGTACAACGACAATTATGTGGTAAATGTAAATGGTCCAGTGTACCAAGTATAAATTCATTATTTGGAAGTCATCTTCATCCAGATTTAGTAAAATTATAATGCGAAGAAGGGAGTAATCAAAGTTATAGCAAAGCAAGCGAAAGTTTAAATAAAAAATCATATAAAAAACGAACAGTAAATAATACTATGACAATTCATGGAGTAGTAGAAAAAGTAGGAACATATATAAGTAATAATCCATCAGAATTTATTCCAAATACAGAAAAAGCCAAGGAATTAATAGTTCAAGTAGATGGAGGTCATCTCAAATCAAAAGATAAAACAACAAGAAGTTTTGAAGTGCTAACTTCAGTAGTTTATAAACCAGAAAATATAAAAAAAAGTGATAGTAACAAAAGAGGAAGAATACTTCAAAAACATAGTTCAGCCTCCTCATTAAATGATAATCAAGAACAAATTAAAAAATTAACACTATTATCCTCAAAAAAAGAAGGCCTTACACCTAATGCAAAAATAGTAGCAATTTGTGATGGAGCAACTAACTGTTGGAAAGTAATAGATTGCTTAAAATCATACTGTAAATCAATAACTTATATACTAGATTGGTTTCATATATCAATAAGATTTCAGAATATAGGAATTTTAACATCTAATCATTTAAATGAATTATTAAAAAGTAGTAAATGGTCACTTTGTAATGGCAAGCCACAATTATTCTATAAAAAGATAGAAAAAATAATCACGGAAGTAACAAATAAAAAACTACTTAAAAAGCTTAAATCTTTGTGTCAATATATAAAGAATAATGAAGAAAAAATAATAAATTATAGTTTAAGAAAGGCAAATAACCAAGTATTTACCAGTAATTTAGCAGAAAGCACAGTAGAAAGTTTAATCAATCAAAGATGTAAAGGGAAACAACATATGCAATGGAGCAGAAGGGGTGCAGCCTATTTTACAAATTAGAGGAGCCTCTTCTAGTAATGATTGGAATAAGAACTGGGAGAAATATATTTTAAATGCATATCTTAGGGATTGTGCAAAAATAAACTATCTATTTAATTTCTATTATTAATAGATATTTCCATAGAAACAATAATTGTACAGATATAAAAACAAGTTATTTATGCACATTCCCTTAAAGCAGCATAGGTCACAAAATATTTATGCTTCCATACCAATATCATTAATGTATATATATAAGATAGAATCAAACAGTTATACTCATCACCATTGAAAATGAAGCTAAAATGATACGTAACTGCCTGATCATCAATGTTATGTTTATTCAAAATGATACCCTTTGAGTATAGTATTACATTATGGATCTGTAGAAAGGTTAGAGATAGCTTCTAGGATGAAAATAAATAAAGTAATAACTCACTTTCAGAGGATCCAAAGGATCTATAATCACTTTTATTTGTCATATATTTTATAGTCATTGCAAGTTAAAACAATAAACAATATTTTATTAATTATAAATTGAAAAAAGCA
>PJEL010003507.1_pt1 | contig 13364 bp, 13 predicted proteins | sample 1853271 | NCBI WGS metagenome assembly PJEL01 (sample SAMN08108733, study PRJNA415343) | Invertebrate metagenome, whole genome shotgun sequencing project. | host: Globobulimina | place: Sweden: Gullmar Fjord | collected 2015-08 | reverse complement strand
CGCGATACTTCCAAGGGATCGCTATCAATCAAACTGAAGCGGGCGGGATGGGATGACACGTTTCTTCTCAACCTTCTCAACCAGTTAGACAGAGAATAGGCCATATGCGATTGCCCTGCGTGTGCCCAGAAACCACTTCTCTTGCACTAACAAACTCACGAAAGAGCGCGGTAATATCGGACGGTTCATAGGTTATGCGAACTGATAGAGCACCACCGCGCCACCCCAAATCCGGAAGGATGTCACGGACTTTATAAGCCTCACTCGCTTCCGCTGTGATCTTGATGTCTAGACACGGTAATAAACCAACAAGGTCATCCGATAGTCCCTGCATTTTCTCACTAGCAGGAAATTCTCGCTCTATCTGTGCGCCCAGCGTTTGGACTTTTTTCCAATTCTGCTTTGATATATCACGAACTCTAAGACTATCCGGATTTTTAAGGAATGTGTGAAGCGCGCCTATGCAAGACGTCTTGCCACTATTGTTGGCGCCCACAAGAACAGCTGTTTTATCATCAAGTACCAAGCCTACATCAGCAAGCCGACGGTAAATTTTTAGAGCGAAAGAAGAAATTTTCATAAGCGGACAATCCAAAAGTGCAAATTTGTTAGACACTACGACAATCTACAAAAACCACAACCTATGCGCGCACCCCGAGCAGGGAATCTTGAAACCGTCGATAAAAATCTGATGTAGTGCCCGCAGCGAACGACTGCACTCCGCCCTTATTGTCGGAATGTGCATGGTGCAGCAATTGAACCAATTCGCCCGCCCACAATTGTCGCGAACGGCCCTGAGCTGCCGCTCGCTGGTCCGTCCGTCGCTGCGCTGCAGCTTCCCCAAACCAGCCATTCCACGGCAGTGCAGCACATTATCTGGTCAGAATCTACCCTCCGCTATGCCTCTGACAGCCAATCCCGCATGAAGCTAGCCAGAGATGGGCTCACGTCTTGTGCTTTGCTTTCGCAAGCAACACACCGAGAACCCAAAACTGAGCGGAGATTGTAGTGTCGGTTCTTGCACATTCGTCCTGTGAAGAAAAAATCAGTTCCAGCCTTCAAGGCCCTGGGTCGTGTGCGCGGATATTCCATCCACTCAGGATGTCCGGCCAGATGGGCTCTCCTCTTGCGCTGACCTTCTTTATGATGTTCCGCCATGCGCGCAGTATCGGCGGTCAGGAAGCCGACTTCAACAATAAGCTGATTGCCGCCCTACTCTCAACTCGCCGCTCAGAAACGTCGTTCACGGCCCAAAGCTGCCGCTCAACCTTGCGCCAGATTCTGCGACGCGGCCGGTCAAACAGGCTATTCGTGAGGCGTGCAGCATTCCAACCGCCGGACTTTGCAGTATTTCGCTCTTCCTCGATCCCAAGACTGCTGGCAATATTCGCCTACATGGATATTAATGGTGTGGGTTTCCCCAGATCCGATTGCTCACCCCATAACTGAAAGAGCACATATTGCCTGAAGACAAAGCAGAAATTGTCGAACGCCGAAACGACTTGGAATATCAGCTTGAACTCGCAGAGGAATGCGTCGCCGAGAACTCAATATGGCCTTACGTGTTCGACCGTGTTGTGGTGCTTTTGGCCAAAGCAAAGCGGTATGACAATGCACTGCGCATCTGCCTTTATGTTGGGGATTACTGCAAGCGCGAGGAATCCCGGTGGGATGGAAGTTCAGCGCAAGTCTGGAAGTCACCAAAACTCGAAAAGTGCATTGAGCGAATACCAAAGCTGGAGGCAGCGAATGCAAAAGCGAAAGGGGACGCGAATTCACCCAACTATTCCGCCCCCTATTATTGTTGGGAACGTATCGGTGCACTACCTTTGATCGATCAATGTGCAGAGATCGGAATTGCCTACCAAAAACTTGTAGGGCTGAACTTTTCCAAAAGTCCTGAGAAAGCTGCGCTCGAGCATTTCTCTGCTCAAGGTTGGCAGGGTTCATACTGTGAGGGTGGGGCGATTTTGTTGCTGATCCGAGCCGCAGCGCTGGATGTTTTCGAAGCACTCAACACGTTCGGATCGCGTGAGGATGCGTGTTGTCGGTTCACCGAGGCGCAGCTTGAGATTCAGCGCAATAACTTGGAGATCATCTGCGATACGATACGGAAAGCAGGACCTGAGCATGTTAGGAAAAACTTCCGCGAAATCTATCGATTTGATAGCAATCAACAGTATTACCCGGGATTGCAGGAAGATGTGATTGTCGACATCTTTGACGCCATAGGCGGCGAAGGTTTATCTAAAATAACCCAAGAGATTGGCATCGACCCATATAAGTATCGAAAAGGCTGGCCCGATTTGACGCTAGTGGATCAATCCGGTCGCTTGAGATGGATTGAGATCAAAACTACGGACAAGTTGCATCGCAGTCAGATAGAAACATTAACGCATATGTTGCCGGTCTTGCCAGGATCGGTCGAAGTCCTGCAGCTAGTCTAACTCTGCGGTGAGTGAACATCCGGCCCTGACCGGCCATTGATAGACCAACCACCCGTGCGGTGCAGCTCCCCCGAAGCGGTCACTGGATCGGATCGCTTGCCGCGCCCAATATATCACATCAGCTTGAGCGCAATATAGGGGGCAAAGGCGAACACCACCGCCATAATTTTGTAGTTCCCCACCCAATTGAAATAGGCCAGTTTCAGGTCTTTTTCATCTATCCCAAGCATACGTTGATGAATGCCAATCATCCACGATTGCATTCCCAACACAGCCACCGTGGCAAACGCCAGGTAGGCGATGTTTATCACAGCCATCCAACCAAAGAATGTGGTAAGCGTTTCAACGGTCATACTGGTTCTCCTAATTATTGCCGACATACCCTAGGTAGAATGCCAATGCGGGCAATTTGCCCCTGCATGGCATTTCTGACAAGTCATTTATTCAGCGCGCAACGAACGTCCGCTTGCCGCCTAGTGTCGAATGCGCCACTTGGATTTGGGGCGCGAACGGCCCACACCTGCCGTTTAACCTTGCTCACGATGCTGCGACGCGGCCCGTCAATGCGGGCATTGGTGCATCGCGCAGCATTTTGGGTTCCGGAGTGGCAGCAATGCGCAACATTGGCGATGTTCGATTTCTCCACTCGATAACCCGGAACCCGCCAATTTCGTTGGAAATGTGCGCTTGATGTAATCGGCGGAACAATACTCGGCCAGGATCGTCCTTTCCACAACAACCGGAACGGCCAACAAAGGAAACGTCTCAAGACATGCATCCCACTGCAAAAATGAAACGTCCAAGTTTATCAATCCTGCCTGCAATCAATAAGGACGAAAAAATCTGATTAGCTTCCCAACTGCTGCGCGGGGCGGCCTACTTTGTCAGCGCAAGCGAACTCTCAATGAGTTTCAATGACACTGATTGAGGGCGGCGGTTATGCTGGTCTCGGCACTCAAAACCACCTGTCGCGACAATTCGAATGTTGATGTGGAACCTACGGATTTATCATACAATTCACTCAGCTTCTGTCCAAGCACCTCGCATCCGCAGATCTCTGCCTCTACAATAGCGGTGGCTAAGTTCTCTGTTATCTCGGCAATTGCAATTGAACTGCTTGCTTCCGCTGAAGGCAAATTTTGGCGGGCGGAATAATAGCTATCAAGTGCAGGTAAACAGTGACGATCTGCCAGAACCGGAGTTGCAAGAAAAAACATCAAAGACGAAAACATCAGGGGAAGAAATACCAGGAGTTGTGCGTCATTTTTCATGCGGAAATACAAATCAAGTTGAAGCACCCCTCTGCCGTTTTGATGAAGTTGTTGCCTTATTTCGGATTAAAGCATAGCATTTTCCCATTGTAGCGACCGTTCCGGCTTGCCACACAAATTAATAACGACATTTTGGCAACCCGCCCGGCGCGCGAATGGGAGGCATATCAGATGGACACCTACGGACCGTATGATCCGACGATTGACTATGCGCCGGGGCCAGCGATCAAAGAAATTGGCCCCGAAGGTCAAAACATAAAACCCTGGAAGCCACTTCACATGAACCGCCGGAATTTTCTGCGGGGCTTTGTTTGTTCTGGCACGGTGATTGCCAGCGCTGGGTATCTATTCTCAACAACATCTGCTGCACGCGCCGACACTCGGGCGGTTGAGCGGATGGTTTCGCTGTCTGTGAACGGCAAGACCCACAAATTGGACGTGCCGCCGAATGAGACTTTGGCTACGACAATTCGCTATCGTTTGGGTCTGACTGGCACCAAAATTGGCTGCAACCAAGCAGAATGCGGGGCCTGCACCGTGATGTCTGAAGGAACGACGATTTATTCTTGTTCGACCCTGACACATCGGGTGCGCGGAAAAGCAATAACCACAGTTGAAGGCATCGCGTCGCCGGATGGAACGTTGCACAAAGTGCAGCAAGCCTTCATCGACGAGCTTGGCCCACAATGTGGCTTCTGCACCCCTGGCCAAGTGGTCGCGGCAGTTGCGTTGCTAGATAAAAACCCCAAGCCGACCGTTGATGAGGCGCGTCAGGCAATGTCCGGCAACCTTTGCCGATGTGGGGCATATGATCACTATTTGCGTGGCGTGATGACCGCCGCAGAGAGGGCATGATCGATGGCCTACAAACTTATAGGAAAGAATTTCACCCCACCGGACTTAGAAGCCAAGGTAATCGGATCGGCAAAATATGCCGAGGATTTCCGGGCCGACGGCATGGCGCATGTCAAATTTTTCGGATCACCTATGCCGCACGGTAAGGTCAACTCGATTGATCTAAGCGAGGCGGAAAAAGTGCCGGGGTTCCTTGCAGCATTGGTGCCGGATGACATCAAACAACCCAATCCGACCGGATTTCCGATATTGTCGTCAGAGCCCGCTTGGTTTGGCGCACCAATTGTCGCAATCGCGGCGGAAACAGAACAAGCGGCATCCGATGCAGTAGCAAAAGTTAAGGTTGATATGACCTTGCTGCCCTTTGTCATTGATCCACTGGAGAGTTTGAAACCAGATGGACCAGACGCATTAACCGGTGGCAATGTCGCTGGGCGCGGTGTCGAATTTCAGACGATCAAGTGGACAGGTAAAGACTTTGCACTGGCCGGTGACGACACACTGCCGATGGGCAAGCCCGCTGTTGAATGGGGCTTTGGCGACGTCGATGCAGGTTTTGCGGCCTCCAAAGTAATCGTCGAGGAAAGCATGGTGCACGCGACGAACTCGCACCACGCAATGGAGCCTCGGTCTGCCGCAGCCTATTGGGAAAACGGCAAAGTGCATGTCTGGGGCTCGACACAGTCGACGTCATTTGCGCAGCCCGGTCTGGCCAAGATGATCGGCGTGGAACCCAAGGATCTGGTGTTTGTGGCTGAATATTGCGGCGGCGGATTTGGCGGCAAGGCGTCCAGCTATCCTTTGATGGCTTTGCCTGCCTTGATGTCCAAGAAAATTGGTGGACGGCCCTGCCTATTGCGGGTTTCGCGCAATCAGGAATACGACAACGGCATGGCGCGCGCTGGGTTCCAGGGCTACGCTAAGTTTGGCTTCGGCGAAGACGGCAAGCTGCTTGCGGCAGACGTTTATGTTGTTCAGGATCTTGGGCCCACCAACGGATTCTGGGATTTCAACAATGTCGGCTCTGCCACCATTATGGTGTTCCAACCGGATAGCATACGCTTCCGCGCAGTGCCGGTGCTGACCAATACAGTACCCAAGGGCGCACAGCGTGGACCGGGTGAAAACCAGACCGCCAATATGTTCGAACCGCTGTTTGACAAAGCCGCGAAAGAGCTTGGTATGGACCGGGTCGCTTTGCGGATCGCCAATGCCCCTGGTCGCGGAGGTGCAGACGCATTCTATGGCAAAGATCGCGGGCCGGTGACTTCGGCGTATCTCAAAGAAGCCTTGGAACAAGGTGCCGAGAAATTCGGTTGGGCCGAAAGGTCCAAAAACTCAGGCATGCGCAACGGAACCAAAGTGCGCGGCTACGGCGTTGCAAGCGCATATCATACCGCTGGTGCGGTTGGCTTTGACGGGCTTTGTCGCATTACGCCGGACGGTATTCTTCATGTGCACAGTGGGGTCGGAAACCTTGGAACTTATTCCTATGCCTCCACCAGCCGCGTCGCGGCAGAGGTGTTGGGCTATGACTGGGACCGGGTGGTCATCGAACGGGGCGGTACGCAGAAACACATCCCATGGAACCTCGGGCAATTCGGGTCGAACACGAACTTTACCATGACCCGAACGAACTTTGTTGCGGCAACGGATGCGGCCAACAAACTGAAGACAATTGCAGCCGCAACCCATGGCGGTACGCCGGAAGACTACGAACTGAAGAACGAGACTGTCACCAATGGGAAGGCCACAATGACTTTCGCGGAAGCCGCGCAAAAAGCCATCGACATGGGCGGCGCATTTGCTGGCCATGAAGTGCCAGAGGACCTGAACCCGATGACAAAGGCTGCAACCGCTGGCATTGCCGGGACGGGTCTTGTCGGCGTTGCCAAGGACAACCTGCCTAAGGAAGGTACTGTTCCCGCGCTTGCAGTTGGTTTCATTGAAATCGACGTTGATACAGAAACCGGTATGGTCGAAATCCTTGACTACCTTGGGGTTGCTGACTGTGGAACCGTTATCCATCCGATGGGCCTGGCTGCGCAAATTCGCGGCGGTGCAATCATGGGCTTTGGATTGGCAACCACAGAGCGCCATGTCTACGATCCTGCGTATGGGCGTCCAAATGCGGTCGGTCTTTATCAAGCCAAACCACCAAGTTACATGGATGTGCCGACCAGTATGGGTTGGGATGCGGTGGATCAGCCTGATGCGCAAAATCCAATGGGTATGAAAGGCATCGGTGAACCGCTCGAGGGGGCAGCATCTGCGGCGCTCATCACAGCGATCTCAGATGCGCTTGGCGGGCATATGTTCAACCGAACGCCGATCGTGAGCGATATGATCCTCAACGCAGCAGAAGGATTGCCGCAATCCCATAAACCACTGTCCACGAACACTGTGTGACGGGCTGGAGGAAATAAGACATGACTGATGTGATGCATAACTTCGAACTCTTCCAACCGACCACCTTGGCGGACGCGCAAGAGTTATTAGGCGACCATGATGATGCTTGGATCATTGCGGGCGGTAAAGATTCTTTGGATTGGTTTAAATCGAGGGTCAAACAGCCCTCGGTTTTGGTGGACATCAGCGGAATCGCTGATTTACACGGGATTCGTGAGGAAGATGGCGGCGGACTTTATATCGGCGCAATGACCACCCTGACCGAGGTCGCGACAAGCGATTTGGTACGCTCAAAGTTCCCGTTATTGGCTGACGCCGCCGGGCGCGTGGCCAGTCCCCAAATCCGCAACGTCGGCACGATTGGGGGCAATGTAGCACAAGACACGCGTTGCACATACTATCGCAGCGGGTTCCCCTGCTACCGCGCGGGAGGCAACACATGCTACGCCAACACGCCCACTGCAATGGACCGCGAACACACATTGTTCGACGCAAGTCGCTGCGTAGCGGTAACTCCGTCTGACACCGGCCCAGCACTTGCTGCACTTGAGGCGGAATTTGTAATCCAAGGACGACGCAAGGAACGCATAGTGTCCGCGGATGAATTTTTCGTCGGGCCGGACATCGACATCGAACGTATGACATCGCTGGCAGCCGAGGATGTGCTGCTTGGTATACATATCCCAGCAAAATGGGCGGGATCCAGTCAGTATTTCGAAAAAGTGGCCGACAGAAACGTTTGGGACTTTGCGCTGGTGAACATCGCCATGGCGGCGCGGATGGAGGGCGGCAAGATATCCGAGGTCTCCATGGTTTGCGGCGCGGTGCAATGTACGCCCCGACGGCTTGGTGATGTGGAAAGCTTGATCGTGGGTGAAGCCCCGGGTGACGAGCTGGAAACACTGGTGAAACGCGTTGCTTCCAGCGGGGCCAAGCCTTTGAACTACAATCATTTCAAGGTGCCACTGATGAATAACCTTGCAGCCCGCGCCGTTAGGTCGCTTGTCTAACGCATGGAATTTCTGAAGTACCAACAAGACGTCTTTGGGCAAAAAATGCTCACTGGCGTGAACTATGATCTGCTGTGGTTGCCGGTTGCGGCGGCGGCAGCGGTCATCGCCCTGCATCTAATCTTGCGCAGACTACGGCGCGCAGGCTAGCGTGTTGAAAACATAAAGGTTAGAGGGGCTATGGCTGAAAACGACGCGTCCATTGGCGTCCGACATAAGTTGTTGGACCGCCTGTTTCACTGGGTGATGGCCGGTACTATAATCATCCTTGGTGTAACTTCATTTTTACCAATTCTCGGTATCCGATTTGAATGGGTGCCAATCCATTGGCCCGCCGGGGTTCTGTTGACGCTGGCAATTCTGTTCCACCTGTATCGTGTGTTTTTTGTGCACGGTATCAAAGAAATGATACCGGGATCTGACGACGTTCGCGAAGTTGTGCGTGACATGCGCAATGCCGGGCACCACGGGTTAACGCCTGCCAAATATGATGCGTTCCAAAAGGGCTATCATTCAGCCACGGCATTGACGGTTCTGGCACTCGTGGGCACCGGCCTGCTGATGCTGTTTAAAATCGATACTATCTTTTGGAAACGAGATCCCTCGATCATGAGTGATCAAAGCTGGGGCATCGTCTATGTCGCCCATGGTGGCACTGCGATGTTGCTTTTGTTTCTATTCATGCTCCACCTCTATTTTTCATTCCTCCCTGAACACCGTGCATTTCTTGTTTCAATGATCCGTGGGCGTGGGCCGGAAAAAGCCAGAAAGGGCTGACGATGACAGATACATTGGCACAAGCTGCAAAAATGCGAGCCGCCTTTGACCAGATCGAAGAGTCCTATGAATTTATGCTGGCGTATGCCGCCCAAGGCCGAAAAAGAGAGGTCGAAGAGGGCGGCGGCGAAAGCCAAATCCGTTTGTACATTCGGCGGTTCCATTCGGCGTTGGATGATTTTATTCTCGCCATTGGCGATGGGTTCGGCGTTCTAGACGATGCAGCTTTCACCGAAAGATTGCGAGGCGATATCGCAGTAACCCGCTCGGTTATGGGATTGCTACTCGCGCGCCCGTCAATCTCATCGGATATGATTGACAACACAAACGGCTTGATCGCGATGCGCGCACTATTAACTGACATTTTCTTCGTGGACCAAGTGGTGCTGCCAGATCGGTAAGACCCAAGAATTCGTTGGATTAGAGCTGAAATATTAACAGATAGCAGACTGAACGGACCGTTCCGACGGCTCTATAGCTTCCTATTTCGTTCTCAAGTTCACTTTTATGTTAAAAAAAGAGTTCCGTTCGAAATGGAGAAGAATACGCGACTGAAAAAACCTGTAATATGCGCTTCAACTGCGTCCGCCGTCGTTAGGGGATGTATTCAGGTTGAATGCTAATGTTTCACGATCAAAAAGTTTTAAGCCAAGTTTTTTGAACCATTCGAATGTCGACTTTGAAGCAACGACTCCGTGTCTGGCCGCACCTCAGCGAGGTCTGCAATCCCAGCTCACTACGCTGATGGTCGGGCAGCGTGATGGTCGTCCGTGAAAGTCCGCTCCCAAGGTTGCGCCATGTGATTTCGCGCCTGCAGCGAATGTCGGCAATCCGCCGATTCTGTGGAAAAACAACGTGTTGCGAGTGCAGAAAGTGAACCGGGAAACATACTGCGAGCGCCTTTCCTGTCACGCTTTGCGTAATTGCTGCGGTGCAGGAAAGATCTTGGCTAGTTTGCGGAGGTTTTGGGCAGTGGCGGCGAGCAGAAATTCGTCATTTGCACCACATGGCCCCCTTAATCGGAGCCTTCCCAAACCGAGAATGCGTTTTAGGTGGGCGAAGAGCATTTCGACCTTCTTTCTGAGCCTCATCGATACGACGTATTGTTTGGTCTTGGCGATATCTCGGGCAACCTGACGGGCGTCTTCATCTTCTTCGCGGGTGATCTTGCGCGCATCAGTATTGGGGCAGCACTTTGGCTTTGAGGGACAGGCTTGGCAGGTCTGTTTTAAGGCCTGATACTTAGCGACGCCTTTGCCGGTCGGGCCGCGCTTGGGGTCTGAGTAATTGCGCCGAAATTGCTTCAGCGCTTCACCTTCCGGGCAGATGTACTGATTGTTTTCCGCATCCCATTCGAAGTCGGCGCGAGACCAGGTGCTATCCCTGCGACCAGACTGATCGAGCACCGGGATGTGAGGTTTTATATCGCGCTTCACGAGCCAATCCAGCATTGGGCCAGACCCATAAGGAACAAGGACGTATAAGCCATGGCAGAGGACAGAGAAATTCGGGAAGGTGAAATCCGACTTGATTTTAATCCTGCCGAGCAGACCGAAGCAGGTGTTACGTTTATCGGTCATATCCGGTCGGACTGGTCACGGGGCTATAGCCCGCGCAATATTGCCCAGGCGCGAGAAGCCGGTGGCGGCAACGCACGAATTGAACTGAAACCCGGCTATGGGGCAGGGCTTCAGGGATTGGAAATCGGGCGGCCGATCTGGGTGCTTTACTGGATGGACCGGGGACGGCGTGACCTGATTGTTCAGGCCCCGCGACACTCGCCGGAACTGCGCGGCGTGTTTGCGCTGCGCTCACCGGTGCGGCCAAACCCCGTAGCAATGGCAGCGGTGATAATTACGTCGATCGATCACGGCTCCGGTACAATCGGCTTAGATGCAACGGACGCTTTTGATCGCACACCTGTGGTGGATATCAAGCCCTGGATGGCAGGGATCGACGTGCCGCCATCGGAATGACCCCAATGCCCAGGCGAGGCTGGTGCGGCAACCCCGGCGGTGCTGTAGTCGAACGTGGAAACATGGCCGTTGAGGATTGACCTCAACCGCCTTCGGCCAGCCACCGCGCCATGCCCTGAATGTTGAGATTGCGCCAATTGTCATAGGCTCCCCAATCAGCGTAGGCGTCGGTATCGAGCGTTTCGACGATCTCTTCGACAGACTTACCGACTTTCAATTCGGCCGCTACCGCGTCGCGCAACCATTCGAGGTATTCACGGTTCTCGGTGGCGTCGGATTTGGCACCCAGAACACCGTGCCCCGGCGCGAGAATGTCAAAATCAAGCGTCTCGACAACTCCGATCTGTTCAATGTAATCACCTATGTTAGTTCTCGGAAAATTCTTGAATGGCAGCCGCTTTGGCGTAACCACATCAACGACAAACGCCACATTCTCGGGGCGGATTACCATTGCCAACATGTCGGTGCCATGCCCAGAGCCAAGCGGCGTTATCTCAATTGTATGATCGCCGGATGTGAATCTCATAGGGGCGGAAACCAGCGTCTCAGGGATGACACCATCAATGTCCTGAGGTCCGTTGGCACCTGCAAACACAGTTGCAGTGTCAGCGAACACCGAACCGCCAGAAGCGTGATCGCCGTGGCTGTGGCTATAGATCATATGGGTGACTGGTTTGTCTGTCATCTTGGTGATTTCGGCTTCCAGCCAGGCCGCGGCCTCTGAATTAATCGGATCGCCGACAATTACACCGTCCTCTGTGATTACGAACACCGAGAAATGGAAGTTGTTCTGGAAGCGCCAGACATCCCCTTTGATGTTGGTGATTGCACGTTTGGCTTCTTGCGCGACTGCCGGGATGGCGGCAACAGCAATAAGCGTTGTGATGACAAGCGACCTGAAAAACATGCTATCTTCTCCCAATTTTGCACAAGTGAGAGGCTAACATTGCACGGTGATGCCTGTGTTCGCAATGTCGTGATCTGAAAAATGCGTGTGTTGGCAATGCAGGACACCGGCATTTTCCAAGTAGGGGCACCTCCAGTTGGACTGCGCTTCATTTAACAACGGACCGAATTCCAGAGACACTCCAATACCTCTTATGACGCCGATCATCCGGGACCAGATCGATCACCGCTGACGATGCCCTCACCCACGTCCGGAGCACCGTATGCGAGCCGCAGCCAGCCAAATGCTGGAACTCGACGGGGGGTAACTCCTAGCGGCGCGTGAGCCGCGGTGGACGGCTCAAACCTGCCACATCGCTCGGCGGACAGGGGATCGAAGTATGCACAAACGAGGAGTTGGAAACCGCACTTGCTGCGCTCAAGACCCGCGAACGTCGCCCCTCAATTTTAGCCAATGGCCCGCCCGAGGTATTTTGGTGGATCTCAAGGCTTCTTTGCTCGCCTAAACGCTATCGTACCAACTGATGACCCTCAAAAGATATTCTCTCGCTGAACTGCTGACACGGTTTATACTTAAATGGCGTGCCAAGTCGCCGATCAGGTCGTCCGACGCAAGCAGGTCCTCACTAATTTCGTCAAGGATTGAAGCAATTTCTGTTCGCGAAACCTCCTGAATGGACCGGTCAGAGAGACCGCGAAATGGCTTTCGGTCCTGATGGGTTGCATAAGCCCACACAAACGGCACACCGAACTCTTTATGTAGCTCCGCATCCCCAAGTGCGTTCTCAACACGCTGCATGATCCTACGGCCTGTCCGTTGCCAGCCATGACGATGGGCGACTGCTCGGCCGAGATTTCGCAGCGGGAGCGGAGACTCCTTTGTCAGGATATCTTGGACGATCTCACGTAGTTCACCCATGTAGCTAAGATCAAAGAACCGATCTGGATCCGCAACTGGATGTTCCGTGTCAGAAACAGTTTCTGGAGTTTGGTAAGAATTAGACGGTGTTTCAGTGAAAAGTGATGGCTGTTTTTCTTGTTCAACTGAGTCGATCAAAAGCTGCACTGGTTCTGTCTCGTCTTCATCCTGCGCTGGCGCTGGAAGAGCCGTGAGCTCGTTTGGCATAGACGACGGCTGTTCAGAGGCAGCTTTGTCTTCCTCTCGCTCTTTCCGGTCGGCCTTGAGCCGGTTTTCCAGTTCTTTGTTTGTCCGTTCGACCACAGCTGTAGGATTTCGGAACCAATCGGTTGACCAAATTCTGAGGATAGCCCAGCCTAAATTTTCAAGCACCGCCTGCCGAACTTTGTCACGATCCCGAGCCGTGGCAGAGCTGTGGTAGGTTGCGCCATCGCATTCGATCCCAGCAAGGTATGCGCCCGCTCGGTCGGGATGCACGACGCCCAAATCTATGCGGAAACCAGAAACACCAATCTGCGTGCGCACTTCCCAACCTTTGGCCCGGAATGCTGCTGCAATGGCTTCTTCAAACGGATTTTCTGCAGGGCCCAGTGATCCTTCGTCGCGGGCTGGGAGGGCGATCGCGCCTCTTTCGGCATAGTCGAGGAACGTCTTGAGGTCGCGGACACCTGTCGCATTGGTCCGTGAGAGGTCGATCTGGTCGTGGGTCAAGGAGGCAAAAACGTGAAGTTCGCTTCGCGCCCGCGTGACGGCAACATTGAGTCTCTTTTCACCGCCATTGGAATTTAGGGCAC
>PJEL010003505.1_pt1 | contig 13367 bp, 15 predicted proteins | sample 1853271 | NCBI WGS metagenome assembly PJEL01 (sample SAMN08108733, study PRJNA415343) | Invertebrate metagenome, whole genome shotgun sequencing project. | host: Globobulimina | place: Sweden: Gullmar Fjord | collected 2015-08 | reverse complement strand
AAAAAAGTTGGGGTGTCGCCAAGCGGTAAGGCAACGGGTTTTGATCCCGTCATGCGCAGGTTCAAATCCTGCCACCTCAGCCAACTTCTTTCTTATCCATTATTGAAAAAATCTAAAGGTGACCCATAGTGTCCAAACTGATGGTATTTACCGGCAACGCCAATCCTGAATTAGCCAAGCTTGTTGTTGAACGTTTAGATATTCCAATGGGCGAAATGTCCGTAGGTAAATTCAGTGATGGTGAAATCACTGTTGAAATTAATGAAAATGTGCGTGGTAAAGACGCCTTCATTATTCAACCGACCTGTACTCCTACCAACGATAACTTGATGGAACTTCTGCTAATGGCAGATGGTTTACGTCGTGCTTCCGCTGCTCGTATCACTGCAGTTGTTCCTTATTTCGGTTATGCACGCCAAGATCGTCGTCCGCGTAGTGCTCGTGTGCCAATTAGTGCCCGCGCTGTTGCTGACATGATGGTAGGTGCTGGTATCGACCGCGTATTAACGGTTGATTTACACGCCGACCAAATCCAGGGCTTTTTCAGTGTCCCTGTTGATAACGTATACGGTTCGCCAATTTTATTAGATGACATCGCTCGTCAGAAATATGAAGACCTTGTGGTTGTTTCTCCTGACGTTGGTGGTGTTGTTCGCGCACGTGCTATCGCTAAGCAGTTAAATGTTGATCTAGCGATTATTGATAAGCGTCGCCCAGAAGCCAACGTTGCCGAAGTGATGAACATCATCGGTGATATTGAAGGTCGTACTTGTGTCTTGGTTGATGACATGGTCGATACGGCAGGCACTTTATGCCACGCCGCTGCTGCATTAAAAGAACGTGGTGCAAAAGCCGTTGTTGCGTATTGTACTCACCCAGTTTTATCTGGCCCAGCCATTGATCGTTTGAAGTCTTCTTCTCTCGATGAATTAGTAGTATCTGATACTATTCCATTGTCTGTAGCCGCACAAAAATCGGGTCGTGTTCGTCAATTAACGATCGCTGGCCTATTAGCTGAATCAATTCGTCGTGTTAATAACGAAGAATCAATCAGCGCTATGTTTAGATAACTAACGTTTCGCTAGATAATAGTTTAGAAACAACAGTTTCACGTTAGGGGTTTGGTCGCAAAACTCCTAACAAATAGAGAACCTCAGGGGTATTTTATCCTTGGGGTTTTCTGCACTTAGTCGCTTTAATCTTAATGAAAGATGCAGCGATTTTATTTATAGAAGAAAGGAAGACATCATGTCCGATTTATCATTGAACGCAGAACTTCGCGAAGTAGTAGGGAAAGGTGCGAGCCGCCGCCTACGTCGTTTAGAAGATCTAGTTCCAGCTATCATCTATGGCGGAAAAACTGGCGGTAACGCACGTAAGCCTACCAACATTACGTTGAAAGCTAACGAGTTGAAAAAAGCCCTAGAAAACGAAGCTTACTACAGCTCTATCATCACTTTGAACATCGGTGAGAAAACTGAGCAGGTTGTATTGAAAGATATGCAGCGTCACGCAGCTCGTGATCACGTTATGCACGCTGATTTCTTGCGCGTAAGCAAGTCTACAATCATCAAGCAGCATCTTCCAATTCACTTCATCAATGAAGACATCTGCCCTGCTGTTAAGACTGGCGGCGCTAAGATCAATCACCAGATGACTAGCATCGATATTATCTGTGCAGCTGGCGATCTTCCTCAGTTCATCGAAATCGATCTTGCTGAAGCACAAGCTGGTTCAGTAATTCACTTGTCAGACATCAAGTTCCCTAAAGGCGTTCAGTCTTTGGCTCTGTCTCACGGTGCTGATCACGATACAGCGGTTGTTTCTTTGTTCACACCTAAAGGTGTTGCTGAAGACGACGAAGCTGGCGAAGAAGCTGGCGAAGAGTAATCTTCTTTCTCTCAACTTCCTTGTTGAATTTGAGAGAAAACAGCAAAAAGGGCTCATTTATGAGCCCTTTTTTATGCCAGTTCTTTTATAATGGCCAACAATTAATCAACATATTGACAGTAGATAAACAGTATTAAAGATGAGCAAAATTAAACTCATAGTCGGTTTAGGCAATCCAGGTTCTGAATACGAAGCGACTCGCCATAATGCTGGTGCTTGGTTTATCTCAGAGATTGCCCGCGCAAATAATATTCAGCTAAAAGCCGATAAAAAGTTCTTTGGACTCAGTGGCCAAGGCCGCATTGATGGCCAAGACGTTTGGTTATTATTTCCAACGACTTTTATGAATAAAAGTGGTCAAGCCGTACAGGCGCTAGCGAACTTTTACAAAATTAATGCCGACGAAATTTTAGTCGCCCATGATGAGTTAGATTTACCATCAGGGGTCGCCAAGCTAAAAACCGGCGGCGGTCACGGTGGCCAAAATGGCCTACGTGATATCATTGCCTGCTTAGGTAATAATAAAAACTTTCATCGTCTGCGCATTGGCATTGGCCATCCAGGGGATAAAAGTCGAGTCACTGGGCACGTATTAGGTCGCCCCAGCGCCGATGAAAAAACACAAATGGACGCGACAATTGATGAAGCCAGTCGCGTATTACCCGATGCCTTAAAAGGCGATTGGGGTAAAGCCATGAACAGACTTCACTCTTTTAAAGCATAGAATTAGCTAATTAATATAGGACATCACGATGGGTTTTAAATGCGGAATCGTTGGTCTACCCAACGTTGGTAAATCGACTCTTTTTAACGCTCTGACCAAAGCCGGCATCGGCGCAGAGAACTTTCCTTTCTGTACCATCGAGCCTAACTCAGGCATGGTGCCAATGCCTGATGCCCGTCTTGACGCATTAGCAGAAATTGTTAAGCCAGAAAAAGTTTTGGCAACAACGATGGAATTCGTAGATATCGCTGGTCTAGTAGAAGGTGCTTCGAAAGGTGAAGGTCTGGGTAACCAGTTCTTAGCCAATATTCGTGAAACCGACGCGATCGCTCACGTTGTACGCTGCTTTGAAGATGAAAACGTAATTCACGTTGCCAATAAAATTTCCCCAGCAGACGATGTTGATATCATCAATACTGAATTGGTTTTAGCGGACTTAGAGTCTTGCGAAAAGCAATTATCTCGCGTAACTCGTGTTGCTAAAGGTGGCGCCAAAGACGCAGTACAGCAAAAAGGTTTATTAGAAACCTTGGTTGCACATTTAAGTGACGGCCTACCAGCACGCACATTAGTAAAAGAAGATGGCGACTACGCGCTTTACGATCAATTTCACCTGATCACGTTAAAGCCTGTAATGTACATTGCTAACGTTAGCGAAGATGGTTTTGAAAACAATCCACACCTAGATGTCGTTAACGAAATCGCCGCAGCTGATAAAGCGGTTGTGGTGGTGGTTTGTAATCAGATCGAAGCTGAAATTTCTGAATTAGACGACGAAGAAAAATCTGAGTTCTTAGAAGATATGGGCATGGAAGAAGCCGGTCTTGACCGTGTAATTCGTGCAGGCTATGAGCTGCTAGGTTTGCAAACTTACTTCACCGCAGGCGTTAAAGAAGTACGCGCTTGGACAGTTCCAGTAGGCGCAACCGCTCCAAATGGCGCGGGTGTAATCCACACAGATTTCGAAAAAGGCTTCATCCGTGCAGAAGTCATTGCTTATGATGATTTCATCGAATACAAAGGTGAATCAGGTGCTAAAGATGCGGGTAAATGGCGTCTAGAAGGTAAAGATTATTTGATTAAAGACGGCGATGTAATGCATTACCGTTTTAACGTTTAAGCTTAACGTTCAATTAGCATTGAGATTACTTTATCCCGAATAAAGTGATCTCTCTTTTTAATATACTCCCAGCTTTACTCTTTTTCCTTTCTTTATTCTTCTTTACCTCCGTGTTCTCCGTGCCCTCCGTGGTGAATAGCTTTTCTAGGCCATTAATTCACTTAGCCGCCAAAACTAAGAAAAAGCATTTACCACGGAGAACACGGAGCGCTTCGCTTCACGGAGAAAAGATAAAGAAAAATATCTAAGCTCCCATCAATTCTGCCAGCTCAGCATCTTCTCGAGCAACTCGCTCTTCTTCTTCTTTTTCTTCGTGGGTTTTTTCTAGTGATAGCCCCGCTAAACCTGAACTAGGTTCTTCTGCCGCTTGGGTGCCTTCGGACTCCGCTAGCTTAATACGTAGGCGTAAATTATTCTCCGAATCGGCATTTTTCAATGCTTCTTCCATGCTGATTTTTCCCGCTTGCTGCAGTTTAAATAACGCTGCATCAAAGGTTTGCATACCTAAGTTTTCCGACTTAGCCATGATTTCTTTAATCGAGTCGGTATCCCCTTTATATATAAGGTCTTGGGTAGTCTTATTGCCTAATAAAACTTCCACAGCGGCAACACGCTTACCATCAATTGTTGGGATCAAGCGCTGGGAAATAATCGCCTGCATATTCAAGCCGATATCTTGCAGGATTTGCGCATGACGCTCTTGAGGAAAGAAATTGATAATACGATCCAACGCTTGGTTGGCGTTATTAGCGTGCAAAGTAGAAATGGCTAAGTGCCCTGTTTCCGCAAACGCTAACGCATGCTCCATGGTTTCCGCATCACGAATTTCACCAATCAAAATTACATCAGGGGCTTGGCGTAAAGTATTCTTCAACGCCGCATGGAACGACTTGGTATCAACCCCAACCTCGCGCTGATTTATGATTGATTTTTTATGGGTATGAACAAACTCAACCGGGTCTTCAATGGTGATGATATGACCTGCCGAAGTCTCATTTCTATGATCAATTAACGACGCGAGCGAGGTTGATTTACCCGAGCCAGTACCACCAACAAATAAAATTAAGCCGCGTTTAGACGTGATAACTTTCTTCAATACTGCCGGTAAGCCTAAATTATCGAACTTAGGGATATCCGTCACAATGTTACGGGCAACCACAGAGACTTCATTACGCTGACGAAACATATTCAAACGAAAGCGACCACCAGCCGGCAAGCTGATCGCCATATTGAGCTCCATCTCTTTCTCGAACTCTAGCTTCTGATCGGCATCCATAACCTGCTCGATCATTTTTTCAATCTGACCAGGCTTCAAAGCTTCTTTGCTTAACTGCTTTAGTGTTCCTTGGAATTTAGCGCTGGGAGGAGCTCCCGTACTTAGATAGAGATCTGAACCATCATGTTTGGCGAGTACTTCTAGATATTTTCGAATCGGCATAAAATCACTTTATTATTATCGCTACAACGTCAGCAATTATAATAAATGAATCAACAATACGGAATGTGACCTAGTCGCGATCTAGTGATATTTCATTAGAACAAATATTCACTATTTCGAATAGTCGCATTATTTTGGCTTTCGATTATTCTGCAATCGCTCGAGCTCAGCATCTTCTAACGCTCGCTGCTCATCCGCTTGCTTTTCTTCATCGGTTTTCTCTAACGACAAGCCTTCAAAAGCAGAAGGCTCTTTCGCAGATTCAGCTTGCTCTTCTGAACCCGTAGTGTCCGTTGCCCCATCCCCCTCAGCCAACTTAATTCGCAAGCGTAAGTTGTTCGCAGAGTCCGCATTTTTTAAGGCCTCATCCAAGGTGATTTTACCCATTTGCTGTAACTTAAATAAAGCCGCATCAAAGGTCTGCATACCTAAGTTTTCTGATTTGCCCATAATCTCTTTAATCGAGTCGATATCACCTTTATAGATCAAGTCTTGAATGGTTTTAGTACCCAATAAGACTTCAACCGCGGCAACACGCTTATTATCTACCGTCGGTACTAAACGTTGAGAGATAATCGCCTGCATATTCAATCCCACATCCTGCAGGATCTGAGCATGACGCTCTGAAGGGAAGAAGTTGATGATGCGATCCAAAGCTTGGTTAGCATTATTCGCGTGCAATGTTGAAATTGCTAGGTGTCCGGTTTCCGCAAAGGCTAGCGCATGCTCCATAGTCTCAGCATCACGGATCTCACCAATCAAAATCACATCAGGGGCTTGGCGTAAGGTATTCTTCAATGCGGCATGGAATGACTTAGTATCCACCCCTACTTCACGCTGATTAATGATGGATTTTTTATGGTTATGGACAAATTCCACGGGGTCTTCAATGGTAATGATATGCCCTGCGGACGTTGTATTTCGATGATCAATCAGGGAGGCCAAAGAAGTCGACTTACCTGAACCTGTTCCTCCAACAAATAAGATCAGACCACGCTTAGAAGTAATCACCTGCTTAAGGATTTCTGGTAAACCAAGATCATCGAAACGCGGAATATCGGTGACAATATTACGCGCAACCACAGACACTTCATTTCGCTGACGGAACATATTCAAACGGAAGCGTCCGACCCCCGGCAGACTAATCGCCATATTCAGCTCGAGTTCATGCTCAAACTCATGAACTTGATCCTCGTCCATCACCTCCTTCACCATTTCAGCAATTTGCCCAGGCTTTAGTGGCTCCTTACTGAGTGGCTTTAATACCCCCTGAAATTTGCCACTCGGTGGTGCCCCCGTACTCAGATAGAGATCAGAACCATCGTGTTTTGCTAATACTTCGAGGTATTTTTTGATAGGCATGAGCAGAGTCCACTTTTCTATCTATTATCTTTCGAATGTGGCATCAAAGATGATGCTAATAGAAAAAGTTTAGCAGGCTCTACTCGTTTAGCAGGGCAAATATTGATCGATATTGTTGTTAAATGTAGCTTTCTAAGGCCTCAGTTACACCGGGTTATCAATATCAATAAAACGAACCTCAAGATCAAAGTTATCGGCTAAATGCTGTCCTAGCGCGCGCGCCCCATAGCGTTCTGTCGCATGATGACCCGCGGCAAAAAAATGAGTCCCCGTTTCAATCGCTAAATGATGACTTGGCTCAGAAACCTCACCGGTTAAATAGGCATCAACCCCAGCATCAACTGCATATTGTAAATACCCTTGAGCACCCCCTGTACACCAAGCAATCGTTTCAATGATTTCTTCAGCATCAGGGCCAAGGTGTAATGGCTCACGCTTTAAACACTCCCCTAGCCAAGCAGAAAAAGCTCGTGCAGGCATAGGCCTTGGCAAACGCCCAATCAAGCCAGGCACACTCGGATCTGAAGGATCTAAACCTGATTCAATCTTCAAACCTAATACTTCCGCTAACTGTGCATTATTGCCGAGCTCAGCATGATTATCGAGCGGCAGGTGGTAAGCAATTAAATTGATATCATGGGCGAGTAGCGCTTGGATTCTTTTTTTCTTAATACCGGTAATACACTCATTTTCACCGCGCCAAAAGTAGCCATGATGAACCAAGATTGCATCCGCCCCCTCAGTAATTGCACGATCGACCAAGGCTTGGCTCGCCGTTACTCCGGTAACAATTTTATTAATGGTTTCAGTGCCTTCTACTTGCAAACCATTAGGGCAATAATCTTTGCACTTCCCTGGCTGCAATAATTCATTTAGGTACTGCATTAAATCGTTACGTTTTATACTCATGATCAATCCTAATTCTGCATAACAGCCATAAATCGAGTACACTCATTTTATCTGAAATGAGTGACTATCAACATTGCGGTAAAGAAAAGATGCGACAATCAAATAACTGGTTAACCCTGTATTTAATCCCTATCCTTTTGGGGTTAATTATTGCCTTACTCATTATCTTGATCAAGCCCGATTGGTTCCCCCAATTTAGTCGAATGGCTCACTCGCCCTCCATTAGCGAAACTCAAAGCCAAACGAATACGTCTTCTCCAGAACACATAGGCCCCGTCAGTTATTCTAAAGCCGTGGGTATCGCGGCGCCGGCCGTCGTCAATATATTTACCCAAAGAGTAGTCAAACAGCAACAGCATCCATTATTAAACAACCCTTTTTTACGCCGCTTTTTTAATAACCAGCCGAATGAACGCATGCAGTCGAGCTTGGGTTCTGGGGTTATTATGAATCAAGCAGGTTATATTCTCACCAATCATCACGTTATCGCAGGGGCTAGCGAAATTCGTGTCGCTCTACATGATGGCCGCGAAGTACCCGCAACACTTATTGGCAGCGATGCTGAAGTTGATTTGGCCGTATTAAAAGTCAACTTGATGAACCTGCCTTTTATTCGAATAGCCGAGCAAGGGCCGCTCAATATTGGTGATGTGGTTCTCGCCATCGGTAATCCCTTTGGGGTTGGCCAAACCGTCACCATGGGCATTGTCAGTGCTCTAGGCCGCAATCAACTGGGGCTCAATACCTATGAAGACTACATTCAAACCGACGCCGCCATTAACCCTGGAAACTCTGGTGGTGCATTAATTAATGCTCACGGTGAATTGGTCGGAATTAATTCAGCGATTTATTCTAAATCAGGGGGATCCCAAGGCATCGGCTTTGCCATTCCTGCCAACAGCGCAGCTCAGGTATTAGCCGATATTACTCAGTTTGGACAAACCATACGCGGCTGGATGGGTATCGAAGTACAAGAGGCCACACCGGCATTATTAACCAGCATTGGATTGCCAACGGCTCTAGAAGGATTAATCGTTACCGGACTGTCTTTAAACGGCCCTGCACAACAGTCAGGATTAATGATCGGTGACATTATTACCTCGCTCAATAATAAGGACAGTTTTAATGCAAAGTCAGCAATGAACCAAATAGGCTCGTTGCGCCCTGGTGAAAATATCAGTATCGAATTTATGCGCTCTGGCCGCTTACAAAGTACCGTTGCCATTGCGGGAAAAAGAGAAAAACCAAGCCAATAAAGGCTTGCAAATTTGTATTTATTTGGAACTGAAATACGCGACAATTAATTAGCCAAAATAATAATAAAAGTTCGCTATAAATTACAATTTTGGCCTAGCCTTTTTCGCAGGGTCGATTAGAATGCTCAACCTTTTTTCGCATCCAAGATTTGAGAAGTATTTTGATCGTTTTTACCCTTACCAATGATGTTACCGACGAAGTGTTTGTTGGCACGACCAAAGACAGCGTAGAAGAGCGCTGGAAGCAATACCAAGACGCTGCAAAGCTTGATCATACCGCAGCGCGTTTATTCAAAGATATCCGCGATTATGGCGCCGACAAGTTTACTATTTCTGAATACGCCGCTGCGTACGACAGAGAAGATTTGAAAGACATGTTCGAAGAAGCCATGGAAGAATTTAATGGCATCAGTCTTGTAGGTGTTAAAACGACCAAACCAAAGCCAATTAAAGTAGCGCCTAAAAAAGCCGCACCGAAGAAAACTGCAGCCAGCAAAGCGCGTAATGCCCATGGCCCTGTTACTACGATATTAGCCAAACCAAAAATTTCTTCTGGCCGAACAAATTCAGCGGCGAAAGAGCGTGCGATTAAAGAAGCGATTGCTGAAGAAAAAGCAGAACGCGAGTCTCAAAAATTAGCCAAAGCCGCTGCAGAAGCGCAAGAAATGCGCGATATCATGGCACGTTTAGATAACCGAGGTTCTTCTCTTAAAAAGCGTTAAGAAGCGCTCAGCTTTTAACCGTAAGCTTTTTAAAACGAAACCTAAAAATTGCCGCTGTTATAGCGGCTTTTTTATGCTAACCCGTTAACCCACTACCTAACTGCTCACTCAAAAAATCAAAGACCAACCTAACCTTTTTACTGGTATGCAATTCTCGATGACATACCAGCCACATATCCAGCTCAATGGGAATAAAATGATCGACAAACGCCGGCTCTAATTCAGGATAACGTGCCGCAATATGATCGGGTAAAAACGCCAGCGCCCCACCTTGTAATATCATCTGCAATTGCACCAATTGATTTTTACAGATCACCGTAAATTGATCGCTGCGAACGGGAAAGCCCATATTCGATAAATAATCTTTCATTTGATCACTGTGATCAAAACCGATGAGTTGTAAATTACTCACTTCCTCCGGAGCTTTATTGGCAAAGTGTTTTATATACTCTTTATGGCCATATAAATACGCTTTTTCTCGGCCGATTTTTTTGGTAATTAAATCAGGCTGAGTCGGTCGCTGATAACGAATCGCGACATCCGCTTCACGGCGTTTCAAATCGCTAATGGCATTAGAAACCTGTAACTCCAATTGAATATTCGGCGCGTACTCTTTGAATTTTGAAATAAGCGGCGCAAAGCGAAAGTAAGCATCCAACTCGGTTAGCGAGATACACACTTCCCCGCTAACGTCGTTGCTTTGCCCCTGAGCGACTAACGAAAATTGATTTGCCGCTTCCGCCATTTGCTTAACGTAGTCATACAAGCGCACACCACTTTGGGTCAACGACAAACCTTTGCCAACCCGCTCAAACAGCGTCACCTTAAGCTGCTCTTCTAGGCCAGATATCTGTCGCCCCAAAGTAGGCTGACTCATGCCCAGAGCACGCCCTGCTGCCGATAGCGAACCTTCATCCGCAACCACGAGAAAGGCTCGTGCATGATTCCAATCAAACTGTAGATGTTTCCAATCCATTTAACCGACTACCTCTGCAACATTGCCGCCCCAATCCATTCAAATATGAATAGATACAATACAACTTTAGCCAATACCCAAACATTTATGAATCAATATACTGATTAAATCCTCTACAAACAATCGATCAGTCAGGAGAACACCATGAAGGTTTTAGTATTAGGCGCAACTGGGGCAACGGGCCGACATGTCGTACACATGCTTTTACAGCAACAGCATCACGTTGTAGCTCTAGTGCGCAATACAGAGACATTGTCTGCCCTCGATACCGAGTTTGGTAACCAGCTCACTCAAATCAAAGGCACCGCCCTCACCTTAAGTGATAGCCAGCTATCAAGCCTGATTGCAGAAGTTGATGGCGTAGTGACTTGCCTAGGCCACAACCTAACCCTAAAAGGCGTCTACGGTGCTCCACGCATGCTGGTAAGAGACAGTATTAAGCGGATCGTTAATCTGACCTCAGCAGTACGCGCAAATCCGTTAAAAATGGTACTAATGAATTCAAGTGGTGTACGTAATAAAGACCAGCACGAACCCATCTCATTCATGCAGCATCTTGTTATAGGTTTAATCCGCGCATTACTACCGCCTCACAGAGATAACGAACAAGCGGCTGACTATTTACGTACACTGGATACATTAAACAGCAGCATCCAATGGACAGTCGTTCGCCCTGATGCCTTGATCGACCAAGATGAAGTCAGTGAATATGACCTTGAGCCTGCGCCTATTCGCAGTGCTATTTTTGATTCCGGTGACGTAAGCCGTATCAATGTGGCAAGTGTGATGAGCCGATTAATAACCGATTCAAACCTTTGGAATGAGTGGCAGGGGAAAATGCCTTTGGTGTATAACTCACAGCAGTGAAGGCATTTTATCAATAAGGTGAGATGAGGGTGGGAGTGCCACTTGCTATGGTTATAAATATTACTACACTTATTATCTGGTCGCCGAAATATTGCCTTACCGTTGCAAGTATTCACATGGATACCAGCAATGAGCCATCCACTTCTTTAAGCCACTAATCATGAGTGGCATAAAGAAGTCGTCGTTTTAGTGAGAAGGAGTTTAATGACTTTATTTTGTAATTTATTTAGCTTTGCCAAACTAGTCATACTGATTTCTCTATTCGTGGCCAAACTCACCTTTGCAGCAACACCACCAGATACAATTGTTCTTGGGGTTACAGCTCCTGCCTTGCAAAGTTCACAAGTACAAATTGCAAAAGAAATATTTAGCCACATTTTTGAAGAGTTGGATTATGAACTGAAAATAGAAGTATTACCTTCTATTCGCCTTGCTAAGCAAACGGAAACCGGTGCCATTGATGGCGAGTTGGTTCGCATGTCAGACTATGGTGATACCCACCCCCACTTAACACGAGTTGACGAACCCATTTTTGAATTCTCTGTCGCCGCTTACAGTAACGACGCTGATTTGAACGTCGCGAGTTGGGAAGACCTAAAAGGCCTAAATGTGGGCTACAGACGAGGGGTAAAAGTCGTAGAGAATGAGTTAATAATATTCAATACAGACAATTTAGTTCAGTTTACCGATATCCCCTATGCCTTAAAAATATTATCACTCAACAGATTAGACGCTTATATTGGGATTGAATTCCTCACCGATGAGTTATTAATAAACCAACCTGAAAGCATCGTGTCTAATATTTTTAAAATTTCGAATTTAAAGAAAGAAAGCGCACACCTATTCTTGGGCACTAGAATTTCTTATCTTGCCCCGATAGTTTCTGCCGCTCTTAAAAAGATGAAACTGACGGATCGGTATCATGAAATTATAGAACAGTAAAATAACTAATTATTTAAGATCAGCATAATTGAATGACCTCTAAGAAATAGTTCTTAATCACTTCTGCGATTATAGTTCCTATTTTTGGTTAACTCAGCTAGAGTCTCTAGCCTTGAAGTGTGCGTCTACTTTATTGGGTAAGCTCTCAAAACCGTCCAAGCCACGCAGTGGCTGATGCAACATATTTTTGTTATGAGTTGGTAACACTTACCACCCCAATTATAACTGTTAAGAAAATTGCCAAATATGTATAAAAGAACCGTTTCAAAAAAAGACTTTTAGATATTAGTTTTTCATCTTCAGATGCAAAGTATTTGTTACCACAAACATATCTCAAGAAAGAAATGTTGTTTGATGGAGTATTGTTAGCAAGTAATGAGGGCTCACCCATTTCTTTATATAGATCAGGTTGGCATTCTCTTAAATAGCGAAAATATTTAGTAATAACGACGAACCAAACCGGAACCATAACAAACATAGCCGCTATCAATGGAACTAGGAGTAGTACAAGTATTTCAATCATAATTTACTCATAACGCCCAGCTCACCGCGCGTAGTAATTTTGGCGACTTTTGTGCGTTTCTTTGCGCAAAAGGTGACAAAATTACGGAGTTCGGTGGAGCTGTTTGTTAAATGCATATTGCTACTGATTCCCATTAAATTTAATTTTGTGAAGTTTATCTAAGTTACTGAATGTGAGTAAAAAAGAAACCATAGCTAGTTGAATTATAAACGATAACGAGGTTTTAGAATTGGCCAGCCCTATATAGAAATAGCTAGATAATAATATCCCAATTATTGTAGATATAAACAAGACAAGCTTAAACTTTAATAGTCCAATTTTTGGTTCCATTGAATCAAACATCAGCGGATATGCCCACCTTGTTAAACCACCACATATTGAACCACCAGTAACATATAGATAAACATAAGCTATAAGAGACATTTCAATTACTCCATTTATTTAGGGAGTAACCTATTATTCACACAAACAAGCTTTTTTCACGATAAAATTCTGATTAAGTTGAGATAATTTTATTTGAGCATTTAATCGGGATAGGGAGACGCTTCACAACGCCCCTCCTCCCACACCACCCGGCATACGGATCACGTACCAAGGCGGTTCAAATCTCAATTCATTTCCTTGCCGCCAACTCTGGC
>PJEL010003503.1_pt1 | contig 13379 bp, 5 predicted proteins | sample 1853271 | NCBI WGS metagenome assembly PJEL01 (sample SAMN08108733, study PRJNA415343) | Invertebrate metagenome, whole genome shotgun sequencing project. | host: Globobulimina | place: Sweden: Gullmar Fjord | collected 2015-08 | reverse complement strand
GAGTCTGGCATTGAAGTATCCCCCTTATTCGACCCGATGTTAGCGAAAGTAATTGTTCATAAAGAGACGCGAGAGCAGGCACTCATTCAGTTGGCGAAACATCTGAGTAATAGTCGTGTGTATGGTATCGAAACTAATCTTCAGTATGTGCAGAATGTTCTGGGCTCCGAAACCTGTATGACAGGAAAACTGCTGACTCGAACGTTGGCGGATTATCGCTTTAGTCCATCGACGTTGCAGGTGTTGGCAGCGGGCACTCAAACCACTATACAAGATTACCCGGGCCGAACTGGGCTTTGGCATGTCGGTGTGCCACTCTCTGGTCCTATGGATTCATTGTCCTTCCGTCTGGCTAATCGACTGTTAAACAACGACGTATCTGCCGCAGGGTTGGAGATTACGTTGAATGGTCCTACGCTTCAGTTTAATCAAACCAGCCAAATCTCGATTACCGGGGCGGCCATTGAAGCCACACTGGATGGTCAGCCGATCCCGATGTATCAAACCATTAACGTCGTACAAAATCAGGTGCTGAGTCTGGGCAAAGTAGTGGGTGAGGGTGCGCGTAGTTATCTGGCAGTATCAGGTGGCATTCAGTGCCCTGATTATCTGGGTTCAAAGTCTACGTTCACATTAGGTCAGTTTGGTGGTCATGTGGGGCGCGCGCTAAGGGTCGGCGATGTGTTACGCCTTTCATCTGAACATGCAAATCATCTGATTGCTGGTACACAGCAGATGGATTCTGTACAGCAGCCAGTCATTTCGGACTGTTGGAATCTTCGTGTTATATACGGGCCTCATGGCGCGCCGGATTTCTTCACTGATAAGGATATTGAAACGTTCTTTAATGCCGAGTGGGAGGTTCACTATAATTCCAGTCGAACGGGGGTGCGATTAATTGGCCCCAAACCTGAATGGGCAAGAGAGACTGGGGGCGAAGCAGGGCTGCATCCATCCAATATTCATGATAATGCCTATGCTTTCGGAACGGTTGATTTTACTGGTGATATGCCTGTTATTTTGGGTCCGGACGGCCCTTCACTAGGGGGGTTTGTATGCCCTGCGACAGTCATTCACGCTGACTTGTGGAAACTAGGGCAACTTAAAGCAGGGTCAAAGGTCCGTTTTGTGCCCGTTAACCATGCACAGGCCGTCGATTTAGAGCAGAAACAGCGTGCATCTATTGAAAAGCTAATCGGAGATGATGAAGAAACCCGTAAACAGAACACGATGGCCGCAGCGTCGGTGTCTGTCGCAACACTCTGCTCTCCGATCATCAAACGTGATCATATCGGCGGAGAAGAGGTGGTTTATCGTCTGGCTGGAGATCATTTTCTGCTCATTGAACTAGGGCCATTAGAGCTTGATATTGCCCGACGTTTTAAGGTGCACGCAATCATGCTTTGGTTAGAAGAAAACCCGATGGACGGTATTGCTGAACTCACCCCCGGTATTCGTTCGTTGCAGGTCCACTTTAATCCATTGCAATTGAGTCTAGATAAGCTATTTGAACATCTCGACAGAGCCTGTCAGACCCTGCTTCACACTAGTGAGTTGTCGGTTCCTTCACGAATTGTTCATTTACCGTTGAGTTGGGATGATGAAGCGTGTCAGCAGGCCATTGAAAAGTATATGCAGTCGGTACGTGAAGACGCGCCATGGTGTCCTAGTAATCTGGAGTTTATCCGTCGTATTAATGGCTTGCCTGACATCAATGCCGTTAAAAAAGTCGTGTTCGATGCGTCATATTTGGTCATGGGATTAGGGGATGTTTACCTCGGAGCGCCCGTTGCCACGCCACTAGACCCACGGCACAGACTCGTCACCACTAAGTATAACCCTGCCAGAACCTGGACCGCTGAAAACTCCGTAGGCATAGGCGGTGCCTACATGTGTGTTTATGGTATGGAAGGCCCTGGTGGCTATCAGTTCGTAGGCCGTACCTTGCAGATGTGGAACCGTTATCATCAGACATCGGTTTTCTCTAAGCCTTGGCTATTGCGGTTCTTTGATCAGGTGCGCTTCTATCCGGTCAGTGCTGATGAATTGCAACAGATACGCCGGGACTTCCCGACTGGTCAATACCCTCTGAAAGTAGAAGAAACCACGTTTAGTTTGGCGCAATACAGTGATTTCCTTGAGAAAGAGTCAGAGACTATCCAGCAATTCCAGCGGCTGCGCGAGAGTGCTTTTGATCAGGAATTGACAGATTGGAAAGCCAACGGACAGCTCACCTATCAGCAAGATGAAGGTGAAGTTGAAGTGATTAATGAAGTCATATTACCTGAAGGTATTTGTGGTGTTGATAGCCCTGTTGCAGGCAGCGTGTGGAAAATTTTGGTTGAGCCAGGCCAACAAGTTAAACCGGGAGACCCGCTAATGATTCTCGAATCGATGAAAATGGAAATAGAAGTGCATGCCTCCACTGCGGGTTATGTAGACAAAATAATGAGAAACCAAGGGCAGTCTGTTACCGCAGGACAAAGTCTGGTTTGGATCAGTGAAAATGCCTGAAGGAGCGAACATGAATCAGATAAACCTAAGCCTACAGGCTCTAAAAAACGCCTATCAACAGGGTGAGTTGTACCCGCGCAGTCTGATGAGTCAATTGCGAGCGCAAGCATTAGCGCAAAGTGAATATAATGCATGGATTACCCTGTTAGATGAGGCCCAGCTTGAGCCTTATCTCAGCCGTCTCGATAGTGAAAGTGTAGATAGTCTGCCACTCTATGGCGTGCCATTTGCGGTGAAGGATAATATTGATCTGGCTGGTATTGAGACGACGGCTGGCTGCCCCGATTTTGCCTATACTCCAGAAAAATCTGCCCCGGTCGTTGCCGCGTTGATTGCAGCGGGTGCGATTCCATTGGGTAAAACCAATCTTGATCAGTTTGCTACCGGGTTAGTAGGGACTCGATCACCTTATGGTGAAGGGAAAAACAGCTTTAATCCTGACTATATCTCTGGAGGCAGTAGCGCAGGTTCTGCGATTGCCACCGCATTGGGACAAGTGAGCTTTGCGCTCGGCACTGATACCGCAGGCTCTGGCCGTGTACCAGCGGCACTGAATAACCTGATAGGTCATAAGCCCAGTAAGGGGCTATTGAGTACCTTAGGGGTGGTTCCGGCCTGTCGCAGTCTCGACTGTGTGAGTATTTTTAGTCTATGTAGTCGTGATGCGGCTATTTTGCTAGATATTACCGCTAAGTACGATAGTGAAGATCCGTTTGCCAGGCCAAATCATTATGCCAATCGCAGTCGCTACTTTTCCGCTACAGCTACTCAACCGTCGTTTCGTTTTGCCGTGCCTTCGCAACTGGAATTTTGCGGTAATGCGGAAACTCAAACCTTATTTGAACAGAGTGTTGCGCAGCTTTGCGAGCTAGGGGGCGAGAAAGTTGAGATCGACTTCTCTCCTTTTTTGGCCGCCGCTAAACTGCTCTATGAAGGGCCTTGGGTGTGTGAGCGATGGCTTGCCACACAAGAGGTTAATCCGGACAGTATGGAGCCCATTATTGCAGAAATTATAGATCAGGCAGTCACCAAAACCGGCAATGAGGCCTTCGCTGCCCAGTACCGGTTAGCAGAGCTTAAGCGGCAGTGTGATAAGGTCATAGAGAATTTCGATTTTGTACTCACACCGACCATGCCCACGATATTTACACGAAGTGAGATTGCCGAGAACCCTATTGTGAATAACTCAATATTGGGTACTTATACCAATTTTATGAATCTACTCGATTATTGTGCCACTGCATTGCCAGTAGGGTTTACCGCTAGTGGGGTGCCATGGGGCGTGACACTATTTGGCCCTGCTTTCTCTGATATCAAATTGTTAGGTTTTGCCGATCGTCTACATAGAGCATGCAACCTCACCCTTGGCGCAATGGAGTATTCATTGAGTGACATTCCGCTGCAAGCAGGTATGCCAGCCCCCTCTAGCCAAATCGCAGTCGTGGTATGTGGAGCACATCTGCAAGGTCAACCGCTAAATTGGCAATTAACAGAACGCGGTGGAGTACTGGTGGAAAAAACAGTCTCAGCAGCAGCCTACGAACTGTATGCCCTGAGTGACGGTATTCGTCCGGGAATGGTCCGCAATGAGGATAAAGGTCAGGCTATTGAGGTGGAAGTATGGTCTCTTCCTGCCGACACTTTTGGGAGTTTTGTGACAGGTATTCCAGCGCCACTCGGTATTGGTAAAGTGGAAATGAGTGACGGCCGTTGGGTAAGTGGGTTTATTTGTGATGGCTACGGACTGGCAGGCGCTACAGATGTGAGCAGGTTTGGAGGGTGGAGAGCTTGGTTGTCATATAAAGCATCGTTATGACGCACTGAGATTGCCAGCGTGTCTAATTAGGCCCGCTTATGCTGTAAAACAGTGCGTATTAAATCGGTAGTTATTAACTTTGTTCTTCTGTCTGTTTCGCCTTAAACGTACCGGAGAACGTACCAATATAATTAATAGTCTGTTGCTGCTCATCTTTAACTTCGTTAATGGTAAGCCATTCAGAGAAAAGCTGGCCTTGCTTTGTTTGGTTCCATATTTTTCCTTGCCAAGATCCTTTATTTTTAATTTCAGCCCACATTTTTTTATAAAAATCGGGGCCTTGTTTTCCTGAATGGAATATTTTGGGTGTGTTACCGTATGCCTCATCCGGGGCGTAGCCCGTCATGGTGCTAAAAGCATGATTAACTGCAATAATAGCGGTATCTTTATCGGTGATAAAGATACCCTCTTTGGTGTGTTCAAACATTCGATTAGCGAGCATCATACGGTTTTCGTTTTGTCGTTGTTTAGTCACATCTTGAAGTGTACCGACCATGTGACTAACCTTACCATCGGTTGTAACAATGGTTTCACCAATGACTTTAACGGTACGACAATGCCCTTCAGGGGTGAGTACTCTATAATCCAGGTCGATAGACTCAATATTTCTAACGGCGATGTTGATCGCGTCCTCAAGCCGGTTTCTATCTGCGGGGTGAACGCGACCCAAAAACTCTTCTTGATGGATTTTATCTGGCGCAATATCGTAGCCTAAAATTCGATAGGCTTCTTTTGAACAAATGACGTGGCTATCGCCTACATTCCATTCCCAGCTGCCTAGTTTGGCAAGGCGTTGTGCTTCTGCCAATTGGTGCTGGCTTCTTTGAAGTGCTTTTTCTGCATTTTTTCGATCGGTGATATCTTGACGGCTAATGGGAATATGACGGAAGTCTGATGCCTTATCTGGAATGGGCATGCAAAGGTGAACATGTATTTCTTTGCCATTAAGGGTTTTGTAAGTAGCATCTGTTTGAAATAGTGTTTGTTTATTCCATATGGCCAGTACTTGTCCTTTGAATAGATGAATTGATTGGCTATTGGTTATTTCGCTTATATGCCATATGAAGTCATTGCGAGAGTGTGCGTTGAATAGTGCGAGTGTCGCCTGGTTAATCTCGTTAATGGTAACCATTGAGGCGAGGCGTTTGGCCTCGCCTTTATTGCGGCTAAAGTAGTCTTCTAAATTGATAATTCCCATTGTGCGTAGTTTTTTAAGTTCTTGGTAAACTTCTGAATAATCTTCTTCCCAGATCGCAACTTCGTTTTTAAGAAAGAGGTTTTTGTATTTGCTTTGTATTTGATCTCGGGCTTCTTCTGCGTCTACTCTGGCGGTTACATCGCGCAAACTAATAACAAGACCTTCTATCGAAGGTACTTGCAGCATATTAGCTACGGAGCCTTCTACATGCCGTGTGTCACCCCATTTATCAACTACTTGCATTGCGATGGGAAGCGCTACTGACTGCTCAAGCATAGCGCGCTGAAATAATAATTCTATACGCGTCATATGTTTTGGATAAATAAGACACCTAACCGTTTTATTGACTATCTCGCTTGGGTTGTAGCCAAGAATTTCTGTTATGGAAGGGCTCACATAATGGCACGTCCCTTTATCATCGATAATGAGGGTGATGTCGGTCGATTTTTTAATCAACGAATTAAATTTCTGCTGTTGAGTTAGTAGCGTTTTATAGTGAGTTGTTGAACGAAAAAGTTGCTGATGAAGTGCAAAGCTTAATATGAAAGCGAATGCAGCAAAGGCGACTCTTATAATAAGCGCTTCAGGAGGTGGGGCTATTAACTGTATTAACAGGGGGCCTGAACCGAATATTAACGACTCAGATAGGGCATTTAGAACCCAGAATAAACCGGTTGCCCCGATAGCCCACGCGGCGCTGGGTAGTAGAACCGAGGTGCTAGAATTTTTTTCTGCAGTTATCATCACTTTAGCCTAATCCGTGGTTGAGGGGTGAGACCCTTTGAATGTCCTTATGAAGCGAGTTTATTCATTACCGCTTTTGATACTGGTTAAATTACATCTAATACTCTCAAAATTACATCTAATAGATTCAAAACTACATCCAATACACTCAAAGTATAGTTGGATAATTGAAAGGTGGAAGAAATTCTTAGAGCGCTTTAGATTATTATTTTCTAAGCAGCAAAAAGTAATCGTTCAAATTCGGTTGCGGGCATTGGTTTTCCAAATTTAAATCCCTGAAGAATATCGCAGCCTTCACGCGCTAAAAATTCTTGTTGCCTGAGTGATTCAACGCCTTCGGCTACAATCGTTAACCCCAGACTATGACCAAGCGCTATAACTGCGCGACAAATGGCTTCATCATTTGGGTCGTGGGCAATATCTTGTATGAGCATTCGGTCAATTTTTAATTTATCGATGGGTAGCCGTTTAAGGTAGGCAAGTGAGGAATAGCCAATACCAAAGTCATCAATGGCAATGTGAAAACCAGAATCTCTTAACGACGTTAGTAGTCGTTTAGACTGTTCTGCATTTTGCATGAGATAACTTTCTGTTAACTCAAAGTCTACGTTATCGGGTGATATGCCTGCATTTGAAACGATCCATTTTAACTGTTCAACCACCTGGTCGGTTAGTTGTCGTCCGGAAACATTAATGGCCATTCTTACATTGTTGGCGCCAATATCATGCCAATGCTTTAGTTGAATGCAGGCTTGCTCGGTAATGATGGCACCAAGGTCATCAATAAGACCTATCTCTTCAGCAATTTCAATAAACGTATTGGGAGAGGTCAGTCCACGAGACGGATGGTTCCAACGAGCGAGCGCTTCAATACCGACTATCTCTCCGGTGATAGGATTTACTTGAGGCTGGTAAAAGGTTGTTAGTTCTTTGTTGACCAGGGCGTGTCGAAGGTCTTGTTCTAGTGATAGATGTTCGTGGGCGCTATCTGTAAGTGATGGTTCATAAAATGAGAATTGATTTCTGCCCATCGCTTTGGCTTGATACATGGCTGCATCGGCGCAACTTATAAGCGTCTCATCATCTTGAGCATCATGAGGGTAAATAGCGACGCCAATGCTCCCCATTAAATAGAATTTATGGTCATGGATGCTTAAGGGATGTTCGAGTGCGCTCAATAGATGTGCGGCTAAGTCAGTTACATGGTCAATGCTGTCAATTTGGTTAATCAGTATCGCAAACTCATCGCCGCCAAGTCTTGCAACCGTGTATTCCTCACCTACTGTATTGACGACGCGTTGAGCTACTTTTTTGAGGAGAATGTCACCGACTTCGTGACCGTATGAGTTGTTAATATGTTTAAAACGGTCAAGGTCAAGCAGCATGAGAGCGACTTGATCTTTGTGGTGACTGGCATGAATGATGGCCTGACAAATGCGATCTCTTAAAAGGTGGCGATTGGGTAGAGATGTAAGTGCGTCTCTGTAAACGATGCTGGCAAAATGATCTTCATGTCGCTCTCTTTGGAGTACTAGGCTAGAAAGGTAACTGGTTGTTCTGCTTAGCTTGAATATAAAGTCTGATGGAAGCGCGTTACCTAATCGAAACAGGCAGAGTAACCCCAGTGTTTCGTCTTTGGCATCGCCAATAACCGAACATATCATTGATTGATGTTGATCGGTGAGTAAGCGTAGCAGGCTGAGCCTTGGGCTTGTCTGAATATTGCAGACAAGCGTTGGCCCTTGGCTGTCTATGGCTGTCGAGAGCCAGGGAGCGGTAACATCCAACTCAATGTCGCTCATATCATCGAGTCGCGCCTGTGATAAATGAGGTGCACATCTGATTTTGAACTGATTATGGACGAGGTCTAACTCGGCAATGAGAGCAAAACTGTTTGGCGATAAATGCTCAACCGCGAGGCAGATTTGATTGAGCATTTCGTGGTAATCCATACTAAACAACGCTGTCTCAAGAATATCTCGCTGCAGCTCCAATAAGCTTTCAAATTGCTGAATAGATACTGGCTTTGATATTCCCTCGTTTAATTTTTGCGGCGACATGGTTACGAACCTCAAACAGAGAGATATGGTTGTCGGCAGTGAGTTGGCTGCTGCGCTCATCGTCTTAAGATTTATTGGAAGAATGAATACATCAATGAGAAAAGTATAGTTGATCAAAGAACAATTGCTTAAAAAATAACCAAGATTAATCGTGTTTTAAAAAACGGTAATACCTACTATGGGTATTGCCGGTTTCTTCTAGGTTTCAAACTAAAGTTATACCCTTCCATGCTCGAACATATAGATTTAACTGCATGTTTTTGTCTGTATTCCTTGGAATATCGCTTGTCGTTAGATTATTTCATAACCTAATTTAGCTTGTCCTGTTACTGCAATATATGCTCTGTATGCTTTATTTAGAGTGGTTTTTAATCTGGCCTGCATATTGCTATATACCTATTTAGGGGGCAATGCTGAGTCATTTTGCGCCCTCCTTAGGTGGTTAGTGTATTTCGGCGAACCAAAATGGTGCGCTTCAAGTTCGGTGACCGAGACTGGCATAAGATGCAGGCCTTATAAGTATGAGTATCAATTGGAAACAGTACGACGCTAATAATTTTTTTGATGAATTGATTGGGGAAGGCGGGGAAGCCAGACGGCCCGCTAAACGCTTGGCCGATCATTTGGAGTCAATGGAAGAAACTGAGCTTGAAGCATGTCGACAGATGGCTGAAGCTACTGTTCACGAAATGGGCGTGAGTTTTACTGTTTACACGGAAGAGGGCAATATCGACCGCGCATGGCCGTTTGATATTATTCCTCGAACTATCTCTGCGTCTCAGTGGGAGAAAGCCGCAGCGGGCCTTAAGCAGAGGTTGAAAGCGCTGAATTTGTTTATTGGTGACCTTTACGATAAGCAGCAGATAATTAAAGACGGCATCATTCCAGAGCACATCATTAAAAATTCAAAAAACTTCCGGCCGGAGTGTGTTGGTATAAAACCCGCCCACGGCGTATGGGCGCATATTTGCGGCACCGACTTGGTGCGAGACGCTGACGGTGAATTCTATGTGCTTGAAGATAACCTGCGAGTGCCATCGGGTGTTGCTTACATGCTTGAAAATCGAGCAATTACCAAGCGAGTATTACCTGAGTTATTTCAAAAAGAAGATATTAAACCGGTGGATGATTATCCTGCCCGGCTGCTAGACACTTTAGTGTCGCTGTGCCCACGTGGCTCGAAACGTCCTGAAATAGTTGTTTTAACTCCAGGTATATTTAACTCGGCTTATTTTGAACATGCCTATCTTGCTCAGCAGATGGGTATTGAGCTGGTTGAGGGAAGCGACCTTGTAGTGGACGAAGACGATTGTGTCTATATGCGAACCATTGCAGGGCTTGAGCGTGTTGATGTGATTTATCGTCGTATTGATGATCTATTTCTTGATCCTGAAATCTTTGAAAAAGACTCTGTGTTGGGAGTGCCGGGTTTAATGCGCGCATGGCAGGCAGGTAATGTGGCATTGGCCAATGCCCCCGGAGCAGGAGTGGCTGATGACAAGGTGGTATATGCCTATGTACCCGATATTATCCGTTATTACCTCGATGAAGAGCCGTTGATCGCCAATGTAAAAACCTATCTTTGTGATGATCCTGAACAACGACAGTATGTTATTGATCATATCGCTGAGCTCGTTGTGAAGCCGGCTAATGAGTCTGGCGGTTATGGCATGTTGATAGGGCCACATTCGACCAAGAAAGAGCAAGCTCATTTTATTAAGCTGATTAATGCTGATCCTCGAAATTATATAGGGCAACCCACGCTCGCCCTCTCTACTGCTCCGACACTGGTGGGTAAAGGGGTAGTTGAACCACGGCATCTTGATTTACGGCCTTTCGTGCTACAAGGCGAGAGCAGTTATGTGACTACGGGTGGGTTAACCCGAGTCGCAATGACGAAGGGATCGTTGGTAGTGAACTCCTCTCAGGGCGGTGGCAGCAAAGACACCTGGATTGTAAATGGAGGTGGCAATCATGCTATCTAAAGTAGCTGAAAGACTGTATTGGACGGCTCGGTATCTAGAGCGGGTTGAGGACACGGCTCGATTGGTCAGTGTGTACGACAACCTGCTGTTTGATCTGCCCCATGACTTGGATATTAGCTGGTATAACCTCGTGACGCTTAACAGCGCTGAGTCGTTGTTTGAAGAGCGATATAAGAATCGTGACGAGCGGAATGTGGTTAAGTTTCTTCTTGCTGATGATACTAACCCCTCGTCTATGTTATCGACGTTGAAAATGGTTCGTGAAAATGTACGTACCACCCGAGATGTGTTGCCGCTGGCCTGTTGGGAAATGGTCAACGAGCTGTATATTTTTGCCAATGACAATATAAAACAAGGCATTAACCGTCGCGAACGTCATGAGTTCCTCAATCATATGGTGAAGGGCTGTCAGCAGATTAATGGTTTGATGGTAGGCACTATGAGTCGTGATGCCTCGTGGCAGTTTATGCGTCTGGGACGTGACCTTGAACGAGCTGATATGGTGACCCGATTACTCGACGCAGGCGCTGCGGCTCAGATTCAGGGTGAAGCAGAAACGCAAATGTGGATCAGCCAGGTTGTGTGGGGTAATGTGCTTCGTTCCAGTTCTGCGGAGCTAAACTATCGACGTACGATGCGCAGCGCGGTGCATGAAAGTGATGTCGCTGCCTTCCTATTAGAAGACCCTTGTTTTCCTCGGGGATTAAATTTTTGTCTTTGCCAAATGCTGAGCGCAGTGGATGATTTGCCTAATAGCGGTCGTGTTAAAGAGGCGCTGAGTAAAGCTCTGGAATTCAAGTTTGATCTGAATGACAGTAAACGACTTGGTGCGGAGTTTCGCGAATACCTTAATCAGCAGCAACTTAACCTAAATGACCTGCATCAGGACATTAATGAAACCTGGTTTTCAGTCGTTCAGAGAGGCACAGAATGACCATACGTACCGCTATTCACCATGTGACCGAATATAAGTTTGATCGTTTGGTTTCGTTGTCTCCCCATGTTCTACGTTTGCGTCCAGCGGCCCATTGTCGAACGCCTATACAAGGCTACACGCTGAAAGTGAGCCCGGAAAATCACTTTATTAACTGGCAGCAAGACCCTTTCGGCAATTTTTTAGCACGTTTGGTGTTCCCTGAAAAAACACGACATTTGAAAATTGAAGTAGAAGTTATCGCTGATATGACGGTAATTAATCCGTTTGATTTTTTTGTCGAAGAATCAGCTGAGGCATTTCCATTTACGTATGACAAAGAACTTAAGGAAGAGCTAAAACCGTATCTTGAAATTACCGATGACGGCCCTCTGATTGCTAAATGGGTTGAGTCATTTCTGCAAGATCCCATGTTATCAGGCCCTGTGCCGATAAATGATTTTATGGTTTACCTCAACCAACAATTGCAAGGTGATATTGGCTATAACATCCGCATGGAGCCCGGCGTGCAAACGTGTGAAGAAACACTCACGTTGATGAAAGGTTCTTGTCGAGATACCGGCTGGTTGTTGGTACAAATTATGCGCCATCTGGGATTAGCTGCCCGATTCGTATCGGGGTATCTGGTGCAGTTGACGTCAGATGTCAAATCACTTGATGGCCCTTCCGGTCCAGAAAAAGATTTTACCGACCTGCATGCATGGTGTGAAGTGTATATTCCGGGTGCGGGTTGGATTGGTATGGACCCCACTTCTGGCTTGTTTGCCAGTGAGGGCCATATTCCGCTGGCATGTACCCCATCGCCCGGCTCCGCCGCACCGATTAGCGGCGGCATGGACAAATGTGAAGTCGCGTTTGACTATAGCAATGAGGTTGTTCGGGTTCTTGAAGACCCTCGGGTGACGAAACCTTATAGTGATAATCAATGGCTGTGTATTGATGCACTAGGTAAGGCGGTAGATAAGCAACTGAGCGATCTGGATGTGCGGCTAACACAAGGCGGAGAGCCAACGTTCGTCTCTATTGATGATATGGACTCAGAGCAATGGAATACCGGTGCGTTGGGGGATGATAAGTTAAGCCTCTCTAAAGATTTGTTACTGCGCATGCGAGATCAGTTTGCCCCTGATGGGTTTTTACATTATGGCCAGGGAAAGTGGTATCCGGGTGAAGAATTACCTCGCTGGGCCCTAGGTTGTTACTGGCGCAAAGACGGTCAGCCGTTATGGCGTAATAATGACTTGTTAGCCCGAATTGATAAAGACTATGGCGTGACGGTCACCGCAGCAGAGACCTTTGCTCGTTGTCTTACCAAACGTGCGGGACTCCGTGATAGTTATCTGGTGCCGGCTTACGAAGACACGTTGTACTACTTATGGAGAGAGCAGTCTTTACCCGATAATGTTGACCCTCTAAAGGCTGACCTCAAAGATGATCTTGAACGGAAGAAATTGGCACAAGTACTTGCGGGAGGGCTGGGTGATCCTGTCGGTTATTGCCTGCCCTTAGGCTGGAATTACGACACTAATCATTGGCGTTCTAGCCCATGGCCTCTGCGACGCGATACATTATCGCTTATACCGGGTGATTCGCCGATGGGCTTCCGTTTGCCATTGGATTCATTACCACATGTTGCAGATGATAAACGAGATGATCCGCAGCCGAGAGATCCATTTGATCACGCGGAGCCTCTGGCAGATGCGGGTGAAAATGCCGTAAATGCACGTTGTACCGATGAACCTGATGATGCGGTAGACGTCAGTGAAACGGCAGAAATCAGTGAAGATTTTGAGAGTGTTGAAGTAGTTCGCACTACTTTGTGTATTGAGCCTAGAGACGGACGACTCTATCTGTTTATGCCGCCAATGGAGCTGCTGGAGCAATATGTAGCGCTGATCGAATTGATTGAAGATACCGCCGAGGAGTTAGGTGTTCCTGTTGTAATTGAAGGATATGAACCGCCTAAAGATGATCGAATTAACTGCTTTAAGGTAACGCCTGACCCGGGTGTTATTGAGGTTAATATTCACCCTGCGGCAAATTGGAAAGAACTGGTAAACCTGCACTTTTTTCTAAAAAAAGATCAAAGGGGTTTGGCCGTTTTTCATCAGGAAATTGCAGAAAAATT
>PJEL010003502.1_pt1 | contig 13380 bp, 8 predicted proteins | sample 1853271 | NCBI WGS metagenome assembly PJEL01 (sample SAMN08108733, study PRJNA415343) | Invertebrate metagenome, whole genome shotgun sequencing project. | host: Globobulimina | place: Sweden: Gullmar Fjord | collected 2015-08 | reverse complement strand
GGCCTTTAAAAACATTGAAGGGTTCTACTCCTTACGAAAAAGTTTTATTATATTTGAGTTTAGACAAGGGGAGATCTGAGATTAATCCACTATACAAATCCCCGGGACCTAACATTTAGATACAAATTGACATACGTCTAGTATATATGATATATTACTTCTTTATTGAAATTGAATTAATAATCTTAAGAATCAGTCTTTGCTTTCTGGAATCAATCGTTTCAGATATATCTTAATATGAGAAGTTATTATAAGTAATATTTGCAAATATTTAAATATTAATATAAAAAAAAGAAAATTTAATAAAAAAATATTGCTATATTTATAAATATATTGGGATTGTAAAAATATAATTATAAAAACAAAATATATAGCAATATTTATTGAATATTTAAAAAATAAGCAAAAAAAATAAAAAAGCTTCTTTTTTTAATATTTTTAATTTAAATTGGATTTATAGACATGTTCTAATAATTAAGTATTTAAATTGATAAATTTTGATTTATAAAAAATATGATTTAAATTTGTAGCGTTCTCTCAGTGGTTTTTGATTAAAGAGGTAGGTGGAGAGACTTTTTGAATAACATTTTATTGATATGTAGTTTATAAAACTATAAGTAAAATTTAAAATGATTTGTTTTTTAATTCTTAAAACTATATGTTTGGCTAGTGATTTTATTAATGTATAATTTCTAGCAAGATTGTTAAACTTAAATAAATATTAAAATGAACAACATTAAAACTGTAAAATATAAACTATCAAAAGGGTTGTTAGCTCTTTTTATAGTATTTACTGCCGGTTTATCAAATACATCATGTACTAAAGGTAAAGATGGAGGTAAGAAAAAAGATACAACGTCGTCTGTAAAGACCACTATTAAGGCTGATTATGAAAGTGCGAAAGCATCAGGATTTTATGATGACGAAATGAAAAATCACCCTGCTCTTAAAGAATTCTTTGATGATAAAGGTGAAATTAAAGATGCGGCAAAGCTTAAAAAAGCAATGGATGCTGATATTGACGCAAAATATAATTCACTTATTAAAGATGGGAAACCTTTTGTAAGTAAGATTGATGAAAAGTTTTTGACTGATGATAAGAAGGCTATTGATAAGTCTAAACTTAAAGGAGAAAACGTAACTTCTGCTGAAATAAAGGAACTTAGAGAAACTATTGAGGCTGAAGAGGCTGAAATAGAAGCCAAAAAGCCAAAGCCGTCAGTAAATGACCTAGACCCAAGAGAAATTGCTCATAAAGCTTTAGAAGCCAAACATCTAAAAGCTAAAACTGATTATCCAGTTAAGTATATTAAGGTAATTAAAGAAGAAGTTACAAAAGGAACTGAAGATATAAAAGATGTATTTAATAAAGATGGCGAATTAGAGGAATTTGATAAGATTGCAGATGCTGTAAGTATAGAGAATGCTAGTAAGGTAGTAGATAATATAATTGCTAAATTAAAACCAGCGACTTCTGCAACTTCAGGGGGGGGAGAAAAAGCTGACTCAGAGGTGGCTGACTTAGTTGAAAAATCTCAAAAAGGTATTTTGTCTGGAGATGATTTGTCTAAATTGGTAAATAAGTATGATGGAGTTATTAAGTTAGATAAAAATAATATAATAAATTCTTTATCTTATCAGTTTGCTAAACATATAAAATCTGATCCTAAAGAATTCTTTGATGCTTTGGAAAAGAATAAAACTTTAGCTTTAGCGTTTTTAAATTCTGAAGCATTAGTAGGACAATTAGGGGCTGATTTTACTAAAAAATTAGAGTTATTTGTAGAGTCAAGTGAAAATAGAGCTTTAAAATCAATTAAAAAACTGCAAAAATCATATAAAGATTATGTTTTAAAGCTTAAAGAAAATAAATATAATGTTGATGTTGCTAATGATCCAGAATATAATGCTCAAAAAGATAATTTATTTAATGAGTTGGTAAAAAACGCAGATTTATATAAAGCATTTATATATGTATTGACTGGTTCATTTGAGACAAGCGCAACAGGTGTATATAATTATTCTGGTTTGATGATGGCAGGTTCTTATTTTGGAGATTATACTATTTATAAATCTAAATTGTCAAAAGGATTGCTTTTTAATAGAAAAGGAGGTTTTGGAGTTCTTACTAGTCCAGTAAAAGAACAAATAGAAAAATTTGAAACAGAAAATGCGCCAGTTACTCCTCTTAATAAAGGAGCATGGGCAAAATTTACTGATCAATTAAAAGAAACTATTAAATTAGCTGAAGAAGTAATTCAATACTATAAAGATTATAAATCACTAGCAGAGAGTGCAGTTGTAACTAAAAGTGAAAATAAAAATATAAATGTAATTATGACTGATTTAGAAGCAATTGTCAGTAAAGCTAAAGTGGTTATGAGTAATACTACTCTTTGCTTTACGGATATAAATACTACTCAAGGTAGATTTGAAGTGCAGTATAAAGATTTGATGACAAATCTTAAAAGTAGGAAAGCAATCTTTGGTTATGTAGGAGGTACAAACTATGTAACTCAATTTAGACATTCATATACAGAAGTTAAAACGAATGTTTCTAAAATAGAAAAAACTATTAAATCATTATATGACTTTAGAAAAAAAATAAGTCAATAATTAAATAGTTTAATTATTCTTTAAAAGGTACATATTAAATATGTACCTTTTTTTATATAATATCATCAATAATTTTAATTTCAGCAAAAATTTTAGTAAAATAAAAGGATGTAAAACTTTATTAATATTAAATTTCTAACTCCCCAATCATAAAACTTAGAGATATAAATTTGTTAAATAATTTTAACTTAAGATTCTGTTCTTATTATAAGCTTGACTTTATTTATTTTAAATATATTTATTGAACTAGGCTGTTAATTACCCTTACAATTAAGCATATTTAACTTTGGAATAGATATTTTATTATCAAAAAGTCATATGAATAGATTTTTTGAAAAGTAAAAAATCAAAATGTTTATGTTTCATATCTAAAAAAACAATTTATAGTGATATCTTATTTAAAATTTAATAGGGTGACTATAAACCTAGTTCAGTATATTTAATTTGATTTTTTATTTATAATATTGATATTCTTTTAAATTTTCAAAAAAATATTCAATAGAATCAATAATTAATTTTATCATCTAGCTTCAGCTAAAATGATCATATTTTTTTCAAGATATGCTAATAATCTAATAGATGAGATATTAAAAGAAACAAGAAAACAAAAAATAAACAAATGATTAATCAATTACCTTCATTCATAAGTTTTTGATTTATTTCTTCTTCAATTTTCTTTTTAAAATTTATAATTTTTGAATATTGCTTTCTAATTCTAAAATAATATTTAGAAAAGCTATATCTTGTATCAGTATATTTTTCAAATTTAAAAGCCCCAATAGCAAAATATTTGGCAATTTGTTTTTCTATAATAAGTGAATGAATTAATCTATCGATAGAATCTATTTCAGATAGTATATCATCACCATTACCATTATTATTTTTCAAATATTTTTCATCTATAGATTGTTTTAAAAGTTTTATATTTCCTTCTATTTTTTCGATTCTATATTTTGAACTTTGTAATAATTTTTCTTCAAATTCAATTTTATTGTTTTTAAAATGATTTTTAAAAACAATCTTGTCATAAATTTTAACTTGATTTTTTAAAATTTTAATAAATGTTTTCATATCATCTTTAATTGCATCAATTTGATCCCATGATCCTTCTTGATATATTTGCTCATATTTTTCAGATTGTTTTAAAATACCAAAAATCATATTTATTTGTGAAGTAAATCCACATATATTATTATAAACACTAGCAATTTTTATGAATTCACTTTCTGTTTTGAATTTTTTGAATTTAATTTTTTTTATAATTTTAAAATATTCCTTAATCATATTATTTAATTCAATTCTTATCTTGTTATGATTATTATCTATTTTATCATTTACTTCTTTTCTTAAGATATTGCCATATAATGTTAAATTTTCTATTAACAAATTAAAATCTTTTTGTTGCCAAGCTTTCTGATTAGTAAGCCATAACATCATTTTTGTAATATATTTCTCTTCCTCTAAATTAGCTTTATCTTTATTTGTTAATTCATATCTTCTTAATCCTTCATTTGGTATTCTAATTAAATTGTTATCTTCTTGCTCTTCCTCTTGATCTAAATTATTATTCAAAATAGCATTAAGTCCTTCTAACTCTAAATCATTATTATAGTTAATATTTGCCATATTATTATTATTTAAAACTGGAAGGTTATTATTGACTATTCGATTATTAGGGTTTGAATTATTTAATATATTGCTATTAACATTATTATTATTTCTATTATTGTTTAAATAATTTATATTATTATTTATTGGTTGTTGTCTATAATGATTATGCCTCGGGATCTGTCTTTGATTTGTATTATTAAACATTCTTGGAAGTATATTATTAAATCTATTAAATCTATTAAAATTTGGAAAGAATCTATTAATATTACTTTTTCTATTTTGAACATTCTTTCTAAACTTAGTTTGTTGTCTAGTATGAATTGGTTGTTGGAAATTTCTTCTATTTCTAATATTTTGAGTATTTATTCTTCTATTTAGATTTTTATTTGGTTTAGATAGAATATTATGTTTACTTCCAATTTGAGGGTTTAAATTTTTTTTAGATTTATTATTAACTATTATAATAGATTTTTTCTTCTTCTTTTTTTTTGGAGTTGTTTGTTTAGAAATATTATTATTATCTTTTGTTATTAAATCATCTTTTTCTTCTAATTCTTGTGTTTTTGGAATATCAGAAGATTTTAAATTATTTTGATCTAATAAATTCTTTCCAGATATATTATTTTTAATCTTCTTTTTTTTTAGAGTTTTACTCGAGCTTTCTACAGCATTTTTATCACTTTCATTTTTAGTACCACAGCTTAACAAAGTATTTACTGAAAATAATCCTAAAATAAAATAAATAAATAAATTGATTTTTAATTTTATAAAGTTACTATCTATAATATCCTTTTTTGTAATATTATTTAGCTTAGTGAAAAATAATTCAATTTTAAACATATTTAATACATTTTTATATAAATAATCATTTTTTTAAGAAAACTTTTTAAGACTTGCTTATATAATAATATACAAAAAATATATTTAAAAATATTATTTAATAAATTATATTTTGTATTTAGAAGTATTTGTTTTTAATTTTTAATATTGTAATTTTAGATCATTCGATGTGATTTTTATAATATTCAGAAATAGCTTTTTAAATTTTTTTTATTTAGTATCATTATTCATATTTTTGCTGACGATATACTGATTCCATTTCAAAATATAATAATAATAATCAAAACTCGGATATAAACAATCTTTTTTTATATCTTCATATACTTATATTCAGAAAGTTTATTGATATAAACGAAACTATAATATTTGTACTTAATAATCATATTATTATATTCGTTTAGAGACTGTTGCAAAATGAGTGTCGATCGTCAGCTCGGCACTCTAAAATATCTGCAAAGCTATATTTTTGTTACGTAAAATTAGTTTTGCAATACTCTCATTTAATCTAAATTATTGAATAAACTAAATATACTAATGGAGTCAAGCAAACAAAACAATAAGAAATTAGATATAACTAATTGGGAAAATTTAGGCAAAGCATATAATGAACTTTTAAATAGAGATATAAATTCTTTAGATTCATTAAAATCATGGTTATATGATAGAGATAATATAGATTCAGCGGTTTCTGAAGAAATGGGTTGGAGATATATAAATATGACTAGAGATACTTCAAATACTGAATATGCAAAATTATATAGTGAATATTTGCAAAATATTATACCAAAAGCTGAAGCAATATCTGATAAACTTAATAGGAAAGTAATTGATTGTAACTATATATCTAAATTGCAAAATGAACCAGGTTTTGATTTGCTTATAAAATCTTTAAAAAATGATTTGAGAATTTTTAAAACAGAAAATATAAAATTAATAACTGATTTACAATTAAAATCTCAAGAATATAATTCTATTGTAGGAAGTATGACAATAAAATTAAATGGTAAAGAAGTTACCTTGCAACAAGCAGCAACTAAATTGGAAGAAACAAATAGAAGTATTAGAGAAGATATTTATAAAAAAATAGGCGATAGGAGATTGCAAGAAAAAGATAGAATTGATGAAATTTTTTCAGAGATGATTACAAAAAGAGATGAGATTGCTAAAAATGCTAATTGTAAAACTTTTACAGAATATATGTTTATCAAATTAAAAAGGTTTGATTATACAATAGAAGATTGTTTAACTTTTCATGATGTCGCACAAAAAGAAATAGTTCCTATAATAAAAATACTTGCTGGAAACCGCAAAAAAATTTTAAAATTAGATAATTTGAAACCTTGGGATTTATCTGTTGATATTTATAAAAAGCCACCATTAAGACCTTTTGAAAATGAAAAAGAATTACTTGAAAAAACTATAAATACTTTTAATAAAATAAATCCTTTTTTTGGTGAATGTATAAAAAAAATGGACTCGATGGGACATTTGGATTTATTATCAAGAAAAAATAAAGCTCCAGGAGGATATAATTATCCTTTAAATAAAACAGGCATCCCTTTTATTTTTATGAATGCAACACATACTTTTGATGATATGATAACAATGTTACATGAAGGAGGACATGCAATTCATTCTTTTCTTACAAAAGATTTATATATGAGCTCTTTTAAAAATGCTCCTTTAGAAGTTTCTGAAGTAGCATCAATGGGAATGGAACTAATTACTATGGAATATTGGTCTGAATTTTTTAATAATAAAGAAGAATTACTAAGAGCTAAAATTTTACATTTAAATAGAATAATTTCAATTCTTCCTTGGGTAGCAACAATAGATAAGTTTCAACATTGGTTATATGACAATCCTAATCATTCTATTGATGAAAGAAAAACAATATGGAATAAAATACTTGATGATTATTCAGATGGCATATTAAATTGGAAAGGACAAGAAAATTATCGAGACTATTTATGGCAAAAACAACTTCATCTTTTTGAAGTGCCTTTTTATTATATAGAATATGCTATTGCACAATTAGCTGCTATTTCTATTTGGAAAAATTTTAATGAAGATCCTAAAGAAGGCATAAAAAAATATATTGAAGCTTTAAAATTAGGTTCTATGAAATCTATTCCAGAAACTTATAAAACTGCTGGAATAAAATTCTCTTTTGATCAAGAATATATCAAAGATTTAATGCATTTTATAAAAGATAAAATAGCTGAAGTAAATAATTCTTTAAAAGATGTTACATTTATATCATAGAAATTCAAATGAAGATTATACTACTTCCAATTCAAAATGTAATAATAATCGATCAAACTCATTGAATAATAATAATATTTTTATATTAAAAGTATATGAAGATGCGGAAAAAGGTCGTTGATACTCAGCGAATTATGATCAATTTTTCTTACATCTTCAAATGAAAGAAGTATATACTACTCGTATATGAAGATGCGGAAAAAGGTCGTTGATACTCAGCGAGTTACGATCAATTATCAGTATATCTTCAAATGGAAGAAATATATATGAATAATATATTAAAAAACTAAATATGTCTGATTTTCCAAATAAAGAATTATTTATTAAGAATAGAAAAAAGTTAATCGAAAAACTAAAAACTAATTCTATTGCAATTATTAATTCAAATGAAGTTTATATTAGCAATGCAGATGCTACTTTGCCATTTATTCAAAATAGTAATTTAATTTATCTTTCAGGAATAAATCAGCCAGATGTAACATTAGTATTGCAAAAAAAAAATAAAGATTATAAAGAGTTTTTATTTATAAAAAATCAATCTAAAAAAGAAATTATATGGCAAGGAGAAAAACTAAATAAAAAAAACGCAGAAGAAATTTCAGGAATAAATGAAATATATTATAATGAAGATTTTGAAAAGATATTTAAAAACTTAATTTCAAAAGCTGAATATATATATTTAAATAAAAATGAAAAAAAACAATTAGATATATCTAAAGATAAAAAATTCTATAACTGGTGTATTCAAATAAATTCAACTTCTAATTATTTAGATTTAGAACCAATTATCAAAACAATTAGAACAATAAAAGAAAAAATAGAAATTGATATTATCAGAGAAGCTTGTGAAATAACGAACAATGCTTTTAGGAAAATAATGAAAAAGATTAAACCTGAAATATTTGAATATGAAATAGAAGCAGAGTTTATTTATCAATTTAAAAAAATAGGTTGTAAAGGTTTTGCATATAATCCAATAGTAGCATCAGGAAAAAATTCATGTTTTCTTCATTATGAAGAAAATACTTCAAAATTAAAAGATGGAGATTTAGTATTATTAGATATTGGAGTAAAATATAAAAATTATAATTCAGATATAACTAGAACTTTTCCTGTAAATGGAAAATTTACTAAAAGACAAAAAGTTATTTATAACTCTGTTTTGTTTGTTATGAAACAGGCAAAAAAATTATTGAAACCTGGTATAACATTTAAAGATTATAATAAAAAGGTTAATGAAATAATGGAATCTCAATTATTAGAAATTGGTTTAATAAATCAAATAGATATAAAAAACCAAAATCCTTTGTCTCCAGCTTTTAGGAAATATTTTATGCATGGAGTATCACATCATCTTGGATTAGATGTTCATGATAATAATAACTATGATTTACCTATAACCAAAGGAATGGTTCTTACAATTGAACCTGGTATTTATATAAAAGACGAAAATATTGGTATAAGATTGGAAACAGATATCCTTATTACTGAGAAAGGAATAGAAGATCTAGGTGAAAATATACCTTTGGAAATAAATGAAATTGAAAATTTAATGAAATAGATTTAGCTACTCTTCATTTGAATATTTTAATAAATAAACCATTGATTATATTTTTTAAAAAAATCAATTTTTTCTTCTTTACCAATATGATAATTTGCATGCATCCAATACATATTTAAAAAAGTACTTTTATTTTTATATATAAAATCTTTGGGAGAAATCCATGTTCTGAAAGTCAAACCATTTGGGAAAATTAATTGATTAAATATTGTATAATTTATAGGCAATATATTTTTATTTAATAATTTATTCAATGAAACTTGATTTCCATTACTTTTTCGCTTAAAGCAATTTCTATTCCATTTATCTAAAAACTTATTTGTGTTTCTATTTATTGCAATAGAATAGTTATTAAAAATATTTAAAGGAAAATAGATCAAACAACTGCATATATATCTAAACTTTTTATCAATAATATTTGTATCATCTCCAAATACTATTTCATATTTAGAGTATATACTAGTATTAGATAATAATTTATTATATGCTTGAAATGATTTTAAAAATATTGTATCAATATCTACATATAATAAACGATGATATTTAAGTTTTTCATTTTTGCTAAAATCTTGCATTAATAAATTTATAATTTTAGGTCTAATGCAAGCTATTTCCTTGAATTTATCACTACCAAAATTTATGTAAGATTTATTTGTTTTTTTTTGTATTTTTAAGTCATAAAAATATGTATAATTATGATCTAGCTTTTTTGTAAAGTTAATTTTTTTAGGAATATAATCATTAAGAAAATCATAAGTATCTTGATCAATTGCAATAATAAAAAAATTATTTTGGAAATTGTTTTTATTAATAGAAGTAAGCCAATTTTTTATAAAATCTTTAGCTGCAATTGTACATATTGAAAATATTAAAAGATTATTATGTGAATTATTAATATTTTTTTCATAAGGAATATCAATAGCAAAATTTTTGGAAATAGTATTATTATTATTTTCTTTTATTTTGTAATAATATATTTCATCATCACTATAGTTTTTGATATATTGATATAATAAATAAAAACATTCTATTAATGCTAAAATTACAAATACTAGTTTTATTGGCCTTGAAATTTTTGTTTTGTATCTTGATTCTTTTTTAATTGTTTTTTCTTTTGTTAATCCTTTTTCTTTTATTTTAGGATTGCTAAGATTGTTTTCTTTTGATTTATAAGTTTTTGTTTTCTTATTAGTTTTACTATTATAAAGATAATTTTTTTTAAATTCATCATTTTGTAATTTTTTCTTATTTTCTTTATTCTTTAAATTCTCTTTATATGAATTGATTCCTTCTTTATCAGTTTTGATGATATTTTGATCCATTCTCTTATTATTATTATTATTTATGCATTGAAAAAAAAATAATAAGACAAATATTTTTAAATAGGTTTTGTATATATATTGCATTTTATTTTAAAGTTAAAAACAAAAATAAAAATTTTATATTTATTTTTATTATTTATTTAAAATTATATACTAATCGTAGATGAAATATATCTGAAACCATTTGATTTCAAAGAGTAATCCGATTATCAGATATTCTTCAATTGGAAGCAGTATATATTATAAATTTTGAAAAATATATTAATTCAATTTATATCTAATGTTAGTATTTATAAATGATAAATTTTATGATATAATAAAATATTTGATAAATTAAAACATTACTTATTAATTTTATTTATATAAATAGCTAAATTAAAATAAAAGTTTTGATAAAAGATAATATAATAGAATCAATAAAAAGCCTTACCAAAGTAGAAGAAATAATAGGAGATTTTATTTCTTTAAAAAAGAAAGGTAATAATCTTTGGGCAAATTGCCCTTTTCATAATGAAAGAACACCTTCATTTTCTGTATCTCCAAATAAAGGATTTTATAAATGTTTTGGTTGTGATGCAAAAGGAGATGCAATCAATTTTCTTATGGAATTAGAAGGCATGACTTTTATTGATGCAATAAGATATTTAGGAAAGAAATATGGTATTGAAATCGAAGAAGATGATAATATAAATATAGATTCTCAAAAAAATGAAAAAGAATTTTTATATATAATTTACGATATAGCAAAAGAATATTATAAAAATAATCTTTGGAATACAGATCAAGGTAAAAATATTTGTAATGTATATTTAGAAAAAAGAGGAATTAAAAAATTATATGCAGAAAATTTTGAATTGGGATTTAGTTTACAAAGCTGGGATGATTTTTTAAAATTTTTAAAAATAAAAGAATATTCAGAAGAAAATCTAGAAAAGACAGGCTTAATAATAAAAAAAGAAAAAACAAAAAGTTTATATGATAGATTTAGATCACGTCTAATCTTTCCAATCCATAATATATATGGAAAAGTTATAGCTTTTGGAGGAAGAAAAATATCAGATAAAATTGAAGGTCCTAAATATATTAATTCACCAGAAACTTCAATATTTCACAAAGGAAATATTTTATATGGTATATATCAAGCTAAAAAAAGTATTAAAGAAGAAGATAATTGTTATTTAGTTGAAGGATATACAGATGTGATAGCACTTCATATGATTGGAATTAAAAATGTAGTTGCTTCTGGAGGAACTTCTTTAACTGAAAATCAAATTAAATTAATTGGTAGATTTACTAAAAACATAACAATAATTTTTGATGGAGATGAAGCGGGTTTATCTGCTTCTATGAGAGGAGTTGATATTATTTTAGAACAAGGTCTAAATGTAAAAATAGTTGTTTTGCCTAAAGGTGAAGATCCAGATAGTTTTGCTAGAAAAAATGAATCAGATAATTTTAAAGAATTTATAAAAAATAATAATAAGGATTTTATAACATTTAAAGCCAGCATTTTAATAAAAGAATTCGGAAAAGACCCAGTTAAAAGAGCAGAAGCTATTAATGATATTATGAAAAGTATTCTTGCTATTCCAGATGCAATTAAAAGATCTATTTTTATTAGAGAATGTAGTAAAGTATTAGAAATAAATGAAGATATACTTGTTTCTGAACATAATAGGATTTCTAATACTTTTAATTTAAAAAATAAAAACTTAGAAAATAATAAATTTAAATTACCTAATTATAATCTAAAACCTAAAATAGAGGATACCATAAAAATTTTAGAAAAAGAAGTTATTTCGATGTTGTTAAAATATGGAGAAAATAAAATTTCTTCTGATCAATTACTTAAAGATTATATTTTAAATGAAGTTGAAGAAATTGAATTTATTGATTTAAATTGTAAAATTATTATTGAAGAATTTAGAAATAATAATGAAAATAAAGATTTAAGTATTGATTATTTTTTAAATATAAATAATGAAGAGTTGAGAGATTATATTATAGATAGAATTGCTATTAAAAATGAGATGAGCAGAAATTGGGAAGAAAGGCTTGGACAGCATATTATTAAAGAAAGTGACAATTTAGAAATGTCTGCTTATAGAAATATTTTAAAATTAAAATTAAATATTCTAAGAAAATTAGTTCTAGATAATCAAAAGCTAATAAACAATGATTTAAATGAAGAAGAGCTTAAAGAAAGATTAAGTATACATTCCTATTTAAAAGAAAAAGAAAAAGAAATTGCTAAAAAACTAGGTATGGTTACTTTAGATATTCATAATATTTAGTTTTTTAAAAGATTAGTAGCATATTAATTAAACTCAAGGTAGTATACTAAAAACAAAAAATATGTCATCCTGAACGAAGTGAAGGATCTAGAATCTATATAACGTAATTTATGTTAATTAACTAAATAACTGTTTAAAAGAAGTAAAAATATTAGAATTTTTTGACAGATAATTTTTAATCGGAATAAGTCCATTTTGTTTGGCTAACTTTAATGCTGTTTTATTATTTTTATTTTTAATATTTGCTTCACCTTTAATAAGTATTTTAACTAGTGTTAATCTTTTTTCAATTTCTTCAAAATGCTGAGGATGACATAATTGATGTAAAACAGTTTCATAATCACTATTTAATTCATCTAAATCTTTTAATTTAGAGATTAAAAACTTTTGAAGTTTAATATCAGCTTTACTTTTATGGATACCATTATTATTAATATTTATATCAATTAATTTTCTGATTTTATCTTTTACTTTGTATGTATTTAAAAATAATTTCATAATTTCATAATTATTACTAACACAAGCATAACATATTGGAGAGATTTTAGCTTTATTTTTTAATTTTACTTTAGCTTTATTCTTTTTTAATAATTTTATAAAATTTATATTCCCACTAATAATTGCTGCAGAAATTGGAGTTATTGAACCCATAAAAGGATCGCTATTAATAAAAAGAAATAAATTAGGAGTTACTTTTTCTAAAATTGAAGGATAAACAGTTTTATAGTTTTTATTTCTGAAAATAGTACATAAATAATTAGGGAATGTCACCAGTAGAAAAAAATCTTCTATAATTGGATAATAGATTGATATAAAATTTCTTTAGAAGGTTATAGTAATTTTTAATAATTGTACTTTTTAAATCAAATTG
>PJEL010003501.1_pt1 | contig 13380 bp, 15 predicted proteins | sample 1853271 | NCBI WGS metagenome assembly PJEL01 (sample SAMN08108733, study PRJNA415343) | Invertebrate metagenome, whole genome shotgun sequencing project. | host: Globobulimina | place: Sweden: Gullmar Fjord | collected 2015-08 | reverse complement strand
TCCTGACCATACTCTCTATCAAAAGCAGCAGTATACATATTTCCTTTATAGAATAAAGCATGGTACCCAGGGTAAACAGGAAAATGGTCTGTCAATGGAGCAGTTAAAGTGGAGTGTACCTTATTAGCTATGACGTGAGTAGTATCTAGATCTACTGTAAAGGACCAAAGATGCCCGTTAAGAGTCCAAGTAGAGGCTCCACTATTTACCCACGGAGGATGGAATGAGTAAAATCTATATACTGACTCATTGGGAGTTTTAATATACACAGCCACCCCCATGAACTCTTCGTTGTGATCCTGAGCATTAAAGTATGATTCCTGCACAGCATACTCATGAGGAAGGTTTATTGTAAATCGTGGATGCTCGCCAGTTGCTATTTGCCTATCCAATACTGTATCTACAATAACTACAGATTCTAAATCATCCTTATCTCTATGAAATCCATGCTCAAAAGAAGAAATAGTCGCTCCTTCAACCTCTCCCCACGGCTCAAATTTCTTAGTAGTATTAGTTACTAGAGAAAAAGCAAAGCTAGCTTTATCGTAGTCTCCAGTAAACCATCTATCATTGGCTGCCACATTAGACTGATCCGCTGCTCTAGCTACATTAATAATAGGAGGCAAACCAACCAAGAGTATCTCTACATGATTTGATGCATTCAACTTAACTCTGAACATCCGACCGTACGACCTGCTAGTCTCCCTATCTGACTCCGTCTCATGGGTGGGTGTGACAGGATCATCCAAGCCCAGGTCCGTATAGATGTATAACCATTCACCTACCTGCACACCATTAGCCCGCATAAGGTTAGAATTGCCGTCTGCGGTTTTTCCCTTAGTCACATCTATAAAGTTATCAAACTTACTTTGAACCGTGCTGCTTGGCACATTAGCGTTGGTAACCGATATACCCTCAGAATCAAAGAACTCTATGCCACCATCCCAACTAATAGTACAGATAAAGAGCTCGCCGCTCCGAGTGTAGAGGAAAGGTAAATAGTTTCTAGCCATAGGCGTGACATGAGCAACACTCTTAGCTTGGGGAAAGTTTACGATGTCACCCTTGTTTATAATCACACCCTCTGCATTACTGAGGATAGACAAGTCCTCCCAATGCAAGTCTGATTTGCTGGCATAGCCTTTAAACTGTTTAGCCCTAATTGTAGACATCAACCACTCCCTGGTCACGGGGGTTATTTTGCTCTATGCCATTCTGCATGTCAGCAAACCTTTGCTCGTAAATTGCATTGTGAAATTGTACATTCTGTTCATCTACACCTAGAGACAATACAGTAGCTCTAGCTACAAGAACTCCGTGAAACTTAGAATCAATAATGCCCAGTTCCCTAGTATTCTCTAAAGAATCAGGATCATAGGATAAAAGACCAGGTGCATAGTGTATCTGTGGAGCATATGTTAAAGTTAAATCAATATTGCTTGATGCCTTGATGGGCCAACCTAAATAGTTTGTACGAGTATCTATTCCAGAAAGTCTGGATGTAATATAAACTGTTCCTAAGCCTGACCGTACACACTTCTCTTCTTCAACAATATCTAAAAATTGATCGCGATAATTGAAAGTTCCCGAATCCTTATACTTAACAGTAACTGCTTGAGCAAACAAAAAGGTTAATGCAATCTCTTGAGTGTCAGATAGAATAGTTACATCAACAGTGTATCTAGCAGGGTATGATCCTTCACTCAACAATCTATTATATACATCATCTAAAGCTTGATTGATAAAATCCCTCATAACTTCATCAGTATATCTAGTTCCGTTTGCATCATCTATGTTAGTTCTAATCATAGATGTCATTGTTGCTAAATTCATCCCACTCGCCCCCATATTCTAGGTGTATCGCCAGCAGATAGTGTCAAACTCGACGGGGTAGTTGGTAAGCCGGAAGCCCACGCCTGCGACTCATAATAATGTGTCATATTCGATGTCTCCGTAGCCGCAGTATGTGGCATCAAAGCTATATCTACAGTGTTCTTTCGTATCCGTATCCCACCCTCCAGCAGTAAAGCAAACATAAACACTCCAGCAGGCAAGGCTACATTGACCGTGCCTTCCTTCAAGCCAGCAGTAGCAACACTTACCTCATCTGTCTCTACCAACTTAGCTCCTAAGATGCCTCGTTCAAAGGAATAGATACCCATTAATACAGAGTTATCTGCTAGCCCAGTTGTTACATAAATACCCAGCCTGTCTATCTTCAATGTATATGAGATAACAATGGGTACATAGTAAACTCTATCTGCTACGAACGCTGTATTGGATAAGTGTGAAGAGTATGTAGCCATATACTCTCCAACCTGAGGCATGTTTCCGTACAGTGGTTCGTTATATACTAGCATATAATTAGGCTTAAGGCTCAATCCAGCAGTTAACTCTGCTCCTGGCTCTGGACCTTTTGGTTGTATGTCATTCACTGAACCCAGTATAGAATTAATTCGTAGAGACATTACACGATTATAAAAGCATCGTTAGAAGCAGGAGCCTCAGTAAGAGCTTTTACTGTAAGAGTAGTCACAGACCCAGTCCATGCTGAACCTACCACTGTTGTTTTTTGCCCCGCTAAATTGTTATCGATAAAGTATATATCTCTATCTAAGTAATTATCTGCTGTACCCGATTGTAGTTCAGCAGTTTCAAACTCAGTTATTGTAGGTGTATGTGGGGTGGTCGTAGTATCTACATTACACTCAATAACCTCATTAGATGATGCTTCTAATGATGATGCCCAACTCTGAGTCTGAATCGCACCCAACTGAACACCTCTAGTTATATCGAACCGTGCGTCCTCTGTTATGGTTACATTTCCTGAGTTATCCGTCTTACTACAGTTACCTCTCACTGTGATATTACCACCATCACAATTTGCGTTCAATACATACTGGCCAACTTCACAATCGAAGCTAACGGTGTGGGTACCACCTCCAGAACCTAGATTCTTAAACTCCGCCCCTCCACTGTAGTGACGAATACTTAAATCTTTCGCACCTGACTCTGATACAAAATCTACACTAGGAGTACCATTACCTGCTACTGTTGAGAAGCATCCTTCCCATATATAGGTACCCGCCTCTGCAAGTGTATCATTCCCAGCCAAACCGCATCGGGTTCGATGATGCAACCCAAGAGTATTGCCTACCATAGTGCAAGACTCATACACAGTATGAGTGCCATTAGAGCCATCATCATTACCTATGATCAGAGCACCTGAAAACAACGCCCCAGATACAGACTTACCATTGAGTATAATAGTATATGAAAATCCAAGGAACTCAAAACCATCCATCTCTTCGCTAAGAGAATCGGATGACCCAGGTAAAAAGTGTATACGTTTCAATTTGTTAGCGTCAGCTATAGACCTTGCATCTTCAATGTTGTTAGAGGGTAATACCAGTGTACCTATCCCCTCTGTAGTTCCAGACTGACCATTGTTTGTATCTACCCAAACTGAACCATCTACAAATCCTTGAGATCCTGCGGTATTGACTGCTCCTACAAGCAACTGATCTACATTAAATGAGGAGCTAGCAGAGCCACTACCCACTGCAAATCTAATATACACCTTACCTAAATCAGCGTCGGTACCTGTATGCTTTGCAAGGAGCGACACACTTTGAACTATGTTTGTCGTTCCTGATTGACCACTCAATACTGCTCTAGTTTCCCAATCAGAGCCAACAAAATCGTATGCTTGTATGTTGAGAGAATCTGTTACTATTTTTAAGTAGCCAATAAATTCTACAGTCCCAGCCTTGCTAGTACCTCCTACCTGGAAACCATAAACAATATCTATATCAGAAGAATCATCATCAATCTGATGGTACGTTCCGTCTTCGGCCTCGGTACTAGCAAACGTTCCTGTAATAACAGAACCAGCAAACGTAGCACCTTTAATTGCTCCACCAGTATTATCGCTGGTGGCCTCGACTGAAATAACTCCAGCAGAGAGGCTGATGGCCGACACTTGTGCTGATACGTTTGCAATATCAGTTGATACATCTGTATCGGCAGGTGTTCCAATCAATGCAACTATATCAGTATTAACACTGCTAACACCTACCGTTGTATTTGTTAATCCAACAGTGCTGGTCTTGCCCTCCACATTCGCCCAGTCTATCCCGGCTGCTCCTGTTGCTGTTACATCTAACGTTCTGCCTGCCGTAGTAGCTCTAAGATTCATTCCTATTGTGAAGTAATATCCTACCACAACAGTTTGAGTATCTACAGTAACAGCATTTACTATTAACCAGTATTGGCTTCCCGCAGCATAAAAACCTGCATCAGTATTATCGGATAGATCAATGCTAAATCCATGCAGACCAGTTGTTGAGTCGAAGTCAATACCGTCTGTATCTAAAAGAGCAAAGCCTGAATCGCTAGACCTTTGAGTAACAGACCCATCTTTATATATTTCAATGTCTGTAGTTGCTAAGCCTGTTAATGTAATACTGGCTCCATCACTATCATATGTAGTGAGTGGCACATAAATAGTCTGAGCAGTAGTGAAGTCACCAAGATTCATCATCCTATTAGCCCTCCACCATTAACCAGACCTCGTCGTATTGTTGCTGGATTAACTAGAGGACCAACTGTTCCTGTGGCTACTGCTTCCTTGTGGAGTACGAGGCACCACGCCTCCAGTAGATCCACGCTGCCATCCACATGGTCTGCGACATCTTTATTCAACTCGAAACCCACCTGCATGTAGTCGGTATCGGCAGGAAACTCGCTCCCCGTCTTGTCTTGAACCACTACGAATCCGCGAGTGCTACTAGCATTGCCCTGGTCAGTCCCCTGCACCATCCCGTTGGATGTCTCTGTAGCGTGCGATCCGTACCAGGGTACAAAATCCGGTCGCCATTGGCCGAACTTGTTTTGGCCATATGTCTTGAACCGCCAGACCCAAGCTGCCCCGACTAACTCATTATCTAGGTCAGCGTCCGACCCGCTCGCCCCGTCTGTTGGACCCAGCACAGAGTAACCACCGATCAGGTTCTTATCCCCGAACCCCGATGATGTGTACCGTGCAAAGGTGGACTCGTTGCCCGGCGTGTTGTCGGTGTTCGTCCATAGTCCAGAACTCAAGGCGTCATTCGCACCCGCACCTGTGATGGTGGTATCATGCCCCCATGCCCCGCCGAAGCTCGTCCAGTCGCCCAGCACGGTTTCGTTGGTATAAATGTTGTCTCCGTCATCTCTCTTCAAGTAGCAAGTACCGAAGTACACATCCATCGCCCAGAACGTCCCCGCCCCGTCGTGCAATTGCATCCTAGCATTGCCGTTGCCGGTATGTCGTATATCCTCACTTGCCAAGTCGATTTCCAATACGCCATTCACCCAAACCCGTATAGGGGACGTTATACTGTCCTTCCATTTGACCTCTATGTTGTACTCAGTATCTTCTACGAGGAAGTCGGTAAGTGTTGCTATTGTTGAACTGTGCTCTGTTAGGATTAAATCCGTATCGCTGGAAGTTTCCAACGACCAAACCTCTGTATCATCATCATCCATAGCTGCGAACTTGAATGCGGGATCTGCATCTAGATATGGAAACCGCACCTTAATGCCCATCGTCAACCAGTCAGTTCCGATAGCATGGTTGAGAGTGCCTTCAATGAAATTCGGATTTGATAGATCATCATTCTCTACCAAACATAGATAGGTCTCTTTATCGCTAGCGGGTGCTGGCGACGATACTACAGATGCACCAGTAGTACCATTGATTTGGATCATCTCAATGCCGCCAGTCTCAAAGCTGATGATGTCGATAACTTCGCCGTCAGCCATCCCACTTCACCTCGTGGAGTACCATCCGACATTCCTCGCTACCCGGCACCCAGCGTACACACTCTTTAGGCCGGTCATTATACTCAGTACACTTGATCTGATCGGTCACGCCGATACTGACGCTTGGCTGCAACAGTCCACACGACGCCCGCTCATCCTTCGGCAATACGGGCAGGCTCGTGATAGCCGTTGCCATCGAGGATGTCATATCCTCGTCTGCCTCGAATGGTGGCATGCCACCGAGAACCCGCGTGCAGCATTGGCCGCAGTCCTGGCACTTGGGAACCTCGCCGGTGTAGTAGTATTTGTCAGACACTTATATTAGCCCACTGAGAGTAGCCTCTAAGAGCCAGCACCTTCATAGTGGTATATACAGCAGTAGTTGATGTCACTGTTAACTTCATCCACTGAGCTCCTGGATTGTCTATGACAAGACAAGTAGTTATGTCAGCATCACCTAAATTATATGATAGCTTCTTAGATACCAGCATCACCCCAGAATCTGCTGTTATATCAAGCACAGATGGTTGATACCATTCGGCCTTTGCGTTGTCACTAAAATAAGGCTTAAGAGTTACTACAGTTGCAGACCCCACATCCAGAGTCACAGCTATTAAAATCTGGTTACATCCTGCAACATCCAGTGGATTTTGCAAGTCTTCCTCAGAAGTACCGCTATTAACAACTGCGGCATTGATAGTTTTCCACTGATTATCTCCACCACCAGCTGGGATAGGTACCCCGTCATCACTGATGGCCATAGTCATTCCGCCATCTCTACTTGCCATTTTTCTTATACATCCTTACAGGTTTACCTTTATGAGTGCCTATCGGTGGACCCGGAACCACCACGGCCCTGGTACCAAATACCATACGAGCTAAATACTTTGAAACCTCTGCGACTTCCCTCTTTGCTTCTATGAGCCCTTTTGCTTTATATTCAGCCATCCTATCTAGGCTGGCTTGGAAACCGTATTTAGTATATTCTGCTACACGTTCCTCGTCGTCAAATTTCCCGTGTTCAGATGTATCATACTTCTGAATCCAAGTGGCAATCCCTGGGGTAATCAACGGGCCTTTGTTTGGAGCCGACATCTGCCAAGTAAGGGTATCCTTACGTAGAAGTCTATAGACCTCCCACTGGTTATCGTCTTCGTTCCAAACAGCTTCGCAGGGCACCCTCAGGGATGCCAACTTGGTTACTACTTCACTCGGAGGTTCCTTACCCCCAAGGTTATAATCGGGAAACTCACGTCGGCTGAGTTTCGATGCTATCATTACGTATCGCCTTTATTATCCAAGGGAGAATCAAACGCATTCGGATTAGTACAGGAATGAATCCTGTAATCCAATTCAAGACCTATAAAATGAACAGAAGTCGAAGCCGCTTCGTTATCCAACTCCAACTTAAACGTGAGAAACGCTCCAAGGTCTACGTCATCATAAGTCAAACCCAACGTAGTAGGCTTAACGATTCCACGACTGGTCCACTGCAAGAACCAGTCAGTAGCAGACGTAGCACCGTTTTCGTCTACATACACCGTAGGATCTACAAACACTGTATCTAATGCTGTAGCTGGGAGAGCAATAGCCTCACCCTTTTTAATAGCATCAAACAACATGATCCATCCGGCATCTCCGTCTACTCCACTGTTAATCATGGACCAACAAACACGCATCCCCACATCAAAATTTGGATCTAAATCGTAAGGACACCGAATATACCCATTAAGAAAATCCCCGGTATCCATATCCCAGGTACCCATACCAACATCTGTCACCTCTGCCGCTATAATCCCGGCGGTTTCATATGCTATAGTTTTAGAAGTACCGTCAGTAAAACCTACTGCTTGTAGATCAAAAGCATTGAGGAATAAACGCTTACGCATCCATCCAATTTGTCCATCGCTAATTGCCATTAGTGGATCGTCCCATCGATGGTCATTGTATTCTCAATATCCGTGATCTTTACACTTGTACGCAGTCTACGAGCACCCATCGCGATGTCCCGATTAACTACGAACTGCCACGAATCACGGTCAAGGTCAGCGGCACGCAGGACGCTTCCATCATCGTCGATCATCTCATAATCGTTCTGAGTAAGAAGGAAGATGTCATCCATTGCAATAAGGAAAATGTTACCCTGCGGAAGATCTCGCTCGGCAAACATCTTAATACCATTTACATTGATGAACTCCCAACCCATCTCAACAGTATCACGCTGATCGTTGTAGATACGCTGACCTACTTGCACCTGACCTAGAGTACCCCAAGTCGACGGGTGCATGTACCCTTCCAATCCCTTGCCACCATGCTGGAACTGACTGGTTAAGATTGCTTCGGTCATTAACTTTTCAGTAAGAGGCCGTCTAGTACCTGCGGACGTTGGATTATGCAGGACGCTTGCCTGCCAGAATGCATTAGCACTCCTATCAATCTGTCCAATATCACTAGCATCATTAGATACAAGCTCGCCATTTTCGACCGGATCGGATCTATCGCCACCGATATCACCGTCGTCAATGAAAGCCTGAATACCTTCCATCTCTTGACTGCGAGAAACATTCTCTGCCGCCAGGGTTTCACCACCTCCAAAGTACAGAGCATCTGCACCAACAGTAATGGTGTCACCAGAGGTTGTATCTAGCGTAAGAAGGTGAGCAGTGTTTGCACCAGTAGTAACACTATTTAGTGTTATTGCTGTAATAACAGCACCAGACGCTGGACGCCAAGCCCCCGTATCGCTTGTAATATCTGCAAAGTGTACCCGGTCACCAACTCGACATGTCAAGTGATCTATATGGTCACCAGATACAAACAATGTAGTATTATCCGCCTGTGAATCATGAGCACTAATAGCCGACAATGTAGCCGCACGACCGTCGCCAATGCCGCATACCTGACGATTCAGGTCATCAGGCAACGATTCCATAAGGCCGGCCATTTCAGTATTTAGTGCCTCGGCAAATGCACCAGCCGTATCACGACTCATACGCATGGACTGACCAGATACAGCACCACGACCATAGTGATAGGACATAACATATGTGGCCTTCACGTATGTTTGCTTGCCTGCTGCTGGGATTTTAGCACCAGTGCCTCCGGTAGACCCTGCCACGTCATCACGGCGAGAGCCGACTCCTGGATTGCGACCCGAAATCAAGGAGAGTACCGCGTCATTTCCAGACATAGGAAAATTACGGAGCTTCTCCATACGATCCAATAGTACATGGGAACGGTAAACTTGGTCGTTCAACGGGTCCATATACCGCGTCTTCATTGCTGCTGCAAAATCTGGGCTAGCCAAAGTCATCTAATTTTCTCCTAATGCCCTCTTAGGGCGGTAATTATTTGGGCAATATCATTCTGTGACCTGCCCGACTTAACATCCTCTGGCGTGAACTTATGCTCGGTTTCCAACTGAGGCATACCGCCTCCAGCTGCTGACATATTGTTTAGTTTATTCCACGCTTTTCCATTTGCTTTCATTTTCTCTTCTTTAGCATCCTCAACAGTTTTTACTGCATCCTGCAATCTCTTCAATTCCTCCGCAAAAATAGACTGTATAGGTCTTCCATCGCCAGCCCTCTGCCTGACTACAGTATTTAGTTTAAGGGTATCTGTAAACGCCGGGTATTCCTTAACAAACGCAGCGTTACCAGTAAGCTGATCTAAAGACATCAACACTTGCTGATTGGTTTCCTTTGCTTGCTGCTCCTGCTTAAAATCTGTGAACTCTTTGTTGATCTTATCTAACTTCTCGGAGTCTGAGAGGTCCTCTGGTTCTGGTTCTGGTTCTGGTTCTGTGGGGGCTGGAGACTGAATGCTATCGTAACCTCTCTGAGCTAGGTACAGTAAATCATGTGGGGATAAATTGTGTTTACTCCCATCAGGAGCTTCGAACGCGATTGTTTTGGGGCCTTCTGCTTCCGGCTTGGCTTCCACTTCTACCACCTGGGCTGGTTCTGCCACTGGAGGGGGTACCGTTTGTTCTGGTGTCGGGACTGGTTCCATCATTTACTCCCATTAAATTAGCTTCCAATTGCATCTCTTTAGCCATCATCTGCATGTGGGCCACCATATGCTGCTGAACGGCTTGCAACTGTTTAGGATCAATAGTATTACGTCTCCCGCTGGAGATAAACTTTTTAATACTATCTATATGTACTCTATGATTCTCACCAAATACAGGAGCTACTTGCTCTCCCGCAATGATTCGTTCGACTTCTTTCCACTGTCGCATTCTCTCAGCTGCATACTGGTCGAAGACAGATAGGGAATCGGACATTCCGATGAGACCAAGAATAGCGTCTCTGTCTCGTTCGGGGTGCAGCACACCGAGTTCCAATAGATTTCCCACCTGGGACTCTCTTGCGGTTCGGGACATTGTTTGGACACTTGCCATCTTCAATCTGACCTTGAAGTAGTCGCCCTGACTCCTTCCTACTAGGTCTGCATTGGTGAAAGTTGTCACTTCCTGCTCATTGAACTCTCCGACCGTCTCCGCAATACGCTCCTCGTCTGCAAATTGGTAAATAGTTTTTATTACGAGCTCGCCTACGTTCTTCAATGCTTGGTTGTAGAACGCTAGGTTTGGTCCAAATACCTCATCGTCGCTACCTTGCAATGATTGAATAGCCTTTGCAGAACGAACACCGGGTTCGTTCTGGCCTTGAGATACCCGGTGTAAACTCGATATATCCTGCATATCGTTGTCTGTACGCTCTAAAGTACGCTCCACATATGCGGGTATGGGTCGAGGCTGAGTCTGTACAGGGGGGAACCTCCCGTTGAATTCTATGTTCTGTCCTGGTTTGTTCGTTATCTGACTGCATCGTGCCTCCCTTGGAATTAACCATTGTACTTTGCTGGTAAGGTTAATATGATCTACAATACCAGATAGGAGTCGATTATACCTAGCCTGAGACGACCGTACCTGTTCAGCTACACAGGTGCCCCAGAAGCTACTAGGATCATAAATAGATATGAAATGGGCATAAGGCAACTTACCGTGGTCAAACGGCAAGTCACTCTTATGCAACACTTGGTCATCTGCCATTACTAAGTGTTGCCCGTTAGGAAACTTCTTAGTGTGCTTGACCATGAAATCTTGCACCAACACACCCTTCTTAGGCAATCGTTCCCCCGACGCACTATAAGAATACGGGTACAAGAATAATTCTGCTTCGTTTGTTTCGCTGAGCTTTTCGCTCCACTTATTACCGTGGTGCTCGGTCACCCAATCCATAGTACGTAGGTTAGACTCTATACAGTATGAAGTCTCCTTCCATACAGCAGCGGTAGGATCAACTATAAGATTGAAGGACGGCACCACACTGACGTTTATCATTCCTTGGTTAAGAGTAATTAGCTCAGGTGGTGCCTCAAACCCCATCTGCTCTGCTAGTTGATCTAGTAATTCTACTTCAATGTTTTTAGTTTGTACACTAATTTCATCTCCGGAGTCTGCATCCCAGATCACTTTCATAAACGCAGAGCCAGTGGTCTCCTGCCAGTATAAAGCTCGGAGTAGAAGCAAATCCATCTCCAGCTTTTTCCACTCAGATTGCATTACCTTAGTGCTGGTATGGGCTACCTGAATGTCTTCTTCATCGCTGGTTGCAGGATCTACCACCCACGCCGGAGAGCTCTGGCTCATGCGTGAGACCTGCTGCCTAACTAATGGCAACATCTTATTGGCTATAACTCTGGCTTGCCAGGGGCTCTTAGTATTTTTATAGAATCTAGACGTAGTCGTACTAAAATCTACATTCTGATCCCCACGCCACCACGCCAGCGTTAGAGCCCAATTCCTGTAGAGATTTTGCATGTGAGTCTTGCTTTCCTTGAAAGCACGATTCACAAAATCTACCGACGTTTGGGTCTTACCCTTCTTTATGTCTTGCAATAATGCCGGCAAGGTCTGGTTCTCCACCTAATAGGGCTGCGTCATATTCCTCGTCGACGGGACCGGAATCAGGCAACACGGAATCCTGCCCCGGCCCCGCCATCCCGACGAGGAGGTTTGTAAGCTGCGTATTTTGACTCTGCAATTGCTCAATATGTACATTGCGTTGAGCTACTTCGTTCTTTAAGTATCCTATATAGTCGACTAGAATACTCTCCTTCGTCACCTCGTCGGGCATTGTTTAACCTTTCTTTGCTATTCCGTCTCTAATGAAAATGATCGCTGCTGCTTCAAACGCGATCTTAATCATCTGAGACAATTCAATCTCACTATTCAGGTAAGCTCCCAGGGCTGTCAATAGACCTCCGAGCGTCACCCACAAAGTCTTCGAGGTCTTTAGTCTCTTTAGGAATCCCATCTCTAGCTCCATAGTGTTTATGGCTGTGGTAATGTAGGCTGCACCCGCTCATCAGGAGTAAACTCCCGAATAAAACCAAATATCTTATCATAATCTACCTCCACCGAGGAGACTTGCTTTTGGTCAGCTACCTGTGTCCTGCTACCAAACTCTATAGTAGTACCGTAGGTAAAGAAAAATGAGCCATTTCCTTTGTTAGTCGCAGTACATCCACTAAGGAGTAACAATAGAGGGAGTAGCTTCTTCATCTTCTACACTCCCATACTCGTGAGCCAGGGCATGTCGCCAGTCAAAGGTATGAGATCCAATATGCCCAATATGAACGCCCAAATGAGTCCAACAATCAAATCCAACATTTTTTGCTCTCCTACAAAAGTTAACATCCTCGCCTGACAGGCAGGAGCCAATATGAGCGTACCTGCCCAACTCTATTGCATCTCTTAATACTATCTCCCTATCCAACCCATCTCTGTCTACATCTTTTATAAACCTAGCCACCTCTCCGTCCCAGCCCTCGCGTGGGTCTCTGTCGGTGGTAAACCAGACCGGTCCGTCTGGTGTCTCTTCCCTAGTTGCGTCTAAGACCTCTCGTTTAATTAGTGTAAAGGCCATGCCTACATACTTTGAAGGGCAGAGCTCTCCTGCCTTAATTTTCTCTGTCATCTCTGCATCACTGAACTCATCCTGAAAATGAATCATAGTGTACGGAGGTTTTCTTGCGACTGTTAAGCCCTGAATTATGGGCTTATCTGCTTTCCACAGGTGAGCAACGTGCTGACTAGTAAAACTGTTCATGTCGTCGTCGATGAACATTATATGTGTGAAGTCTTCGTTTTCTCTGTACGCTGCCGCTATTGCTTTATTCCTATTCTGTGGTAGTAAGCAACACTCAGGTATTACCCACCCGTCGAATATACGATCCGTCATTACTGACAGTAGGCAATCTACTGTTTTCTTCTCATACTGTAGAGTACATATTGCTAGGATTACCTTCGGCTCGCCTGCCACATGTGGCAGGCTACCACTCTCCGAGGGTTTCGTGGTACTCTTCCTGTTCTCTTCGTCGGGCAATTCGTTTTGCATAGCTCTCCGCCGTGTACGGATTGGGTTTGTGGTTGGGCCTATCTGCCCACCGTGGCTGACTCCTGGCTATATACCGCCAACAGTCCATCAAGTGATCCCGTTTCTTTACTGGTCTATCCTGGGGTGCGTCCGCTGAGCGTCTGGTCTTGGGCGGCTTAATTACGTA
>PJEL010003500.1_pt1 | contig 13380 bp, 10 predicted proteins | sample 1853271 | NCBI WGS metagenome assembly PJEL01 (sample SAMN08108733, study PRJNA415343) | Invertebrate metagenome, whole genome shotgun sequencing project. | host: Globobulimina | place: Sweden: Gullmar Fjord | collected 2015-08 | reverse complement strand
AAGAAGCTATTCATGGGCATGAGCACGCTCAGTTTAATAAGTACCTTGATCGCTTGGGCTATCCTGCCAGTAAGGTAGAAGCGTTTGAGAAAAAAGAAAAAGTATTAATGAAGAAGTATCTTCCTGCTATTGGTCGTCTAGCGATTACCAGCGCTGTTGAACATTTTACCGCCATCATGGCTCATGATTTATTAACCAATCCGAAAAGCTCAGAAGGTGTGGATGAGAAATTTAAAGCACTCTGGATGTGGCATGCAGTAGAAGAAACTGAACATAAAGCCGTTGCGTTTGATGTTTATCAGCAAGCAGGGGGAGGTTATGTCCGTCGAATCATTGCTATGATGATTGTGACCTTAATGTTTTGCATTCGCGTGAGTACAGTACAAGCTATCTTCTTATGGAAGGATGGTAAGTTATTCAGTCCCAAGGTCTGGATGCAGGGTATCAAAATGTATTTCGGAAAAAACGGTTTAGTTAAAAATATTTGGCGTGATTATTTTGATTATTATCGCCCAAGCTTTCACCCTTGGGATCATGATAATCGAGAATTACTTGCCCAGTGGATAGAGCAAGGACAAAGCTATAAAGCGGTATGATTTTTTAAAACGAGAAGGAGGTTCAATTAATTATTGAATCTCCTTCTTATACTTTTTCTATGAACTGCATTAAATATAATAAGTTTTATTTCTCCGAAGTTTTCTCAAACCCTTTTACGACTTCATGCAGTAATATAGTTGCGTCAGAAGTCTTATTTTCACGTAAAAGCTCATACGCTTTTTTCACTTCAACCTGTAAATTAGCTAAATCCGTGGCGCTATCATTCTTTACCTGTTGTTGAACTTCTTCATAGGGAGTAGAGGTCGCAGCCTTTAAACATTTGATCTTTTTGTTATAGCTTTTCTCATCGTTACATAGGCCAACTTCAATTTTTGATACATAACTTTTTTCAGCGATTTCTGCCATGCACTTTTTAAATTCATTATTAAAGTACTTAGCCGTATGACAAATGGCTAAAGACTGTTCTTGGTAGTGAGCATCTTTAATGACTTCTAAACAGCCCTTTATTTTATTCCAGCTAGTTTGCTTACCACAGTAAGTTAATGCGGTTTCGTTGTATTTCACCTTTTTAACTTGCGCCATACACTTTTTGCTATAGCTTTTCTGCTTCAACTGCTGACAAATCTCAACAGCACTTTCTTGGTAGATTTCGTCAGCTTGTACAGAAAAAGTAAACATTATACTAAACAGGGTTATTATTATTATTATTTTCATTTTGGCGATTTCTCGATCGAGTTATTGAGGTAGCAATACTAAATTGATGTTCTCAATTAGTCTAATGCTATTCAAATAACCCCTTATCCCAGTAGGGATAATCTTCGCCAAAATATTCAATAGCAAAATCTAAGAAAGCACGTACTTTTGCTGGCAGATAATGGCGCTCAGGATAAATGGCATAAACCTTTTTGGCTGGCATGCGATAATCAGGGAAAAGATTAATCAAGCGGCCATCACGCAAAGCATCACCGGCAACAAAGCTGGGTAAGCGCCCAACCCCAAGGCCTTTTAGTACGGCTTGCTTAAGGGCATCACTGTTATTTACGCGGTAATTACCATCTACATGGACACAAACCTGCTCTTCAGTTTTATTAAATTGCCATTGGTCCTTATTGGTTGAATAGCTATACAGCAGACAATTATGCTCAGTTAACTCGTTTGGATGCTCAGGTTTTCCAAAGCGCTCTAGATAGGCTGGAGAGGCACACACAATGCTATGGATAGGGGCTAAGCGTCGCGCTACCAAACTGGAATCGGCCAGCTCGCCATTGCGAATGGCTACATCAAATCCATGTTCAATCAAATCCACTGCTTTATCGTCCATCACTAGATCGATGGATATTTTAGGGTAGCGTAATAAAAATTCTGGGATTAACCCCGCCATATGAATCAAACCAAATGACATTGGGGCATTTATCTTTAACTTACCTTTAGGCTCACCTTGGAGCTGGCTTACTGCATCTTCTGCGTTTTGTGCTTCGGCATTGGCTTTTGCTGCGTATTCATAATAGCGACTGCCCGCTTCGGTTAAGCTAATTTTACGAGTCGTGCGGTGCAATAAACGAACCCCCAAATGAGCTTCTAGCTGACTAATACGCTTACTAATAGCGGATTTAGATATTCCCAAAGCTTGGGCAGCGGGAGAGAAGCCTTGATGATCGACGACGGCAATAAAGTAGGGAATAACGTTGAAATGATCCATTGGCCTAGTGTCCTAATCTTTGTACGCATAATGAAGCGCATACTAGCAGCTTTTTGGTTGAGAAAAACTCAACTAATAGTCTATCTATCTAGGTATTATCATTCAATGAGAAACAAAATATCTTATAGCTCTACTTGAATCAAACAATAGAAAGCTAATACCGAGGTATCGAATGAATCGTTTAGAGCATGCAAACCTAGTTGTTAAGACAATCCAACCAAGTTTGGACTTCATACTAACCGCCTTCCCCGAATGGTACGTACGAGGCTCAGGGGAAGGGCAATGGGCTGGTGAAAACAGAAATTGGTTACATGTGGGAGATGATGATTATTACCTGGCATTAAATGATGGCGCCCAAGGAAGTAATCGAGATCTGTCAGGCCTTACCCCAGGGTTAGCTCATCTAGGTTTTGTTGTGGACGATATCGAAGCCCTAATGGCTCGGCTAGAGGCCAAAGGTTATGCCATCGATATTATTGGCCGTGACCATCCTCATAGAAAAACGGTGTATTACATCGACCCTAATGGCTTCCAATTTGAGTTCATGCAGTATCTGACAGACGATGCGACACTGAAAAATCAATACGGTGGAGAAAGTGGTCCTTTAACGAGAGGGCAAGCGATTGAAACTGATGCCGTTAAAGGCGAAGCATTCATTCGAGAACTGTATCGCCAAGTTGATGCTAAAAATTCAGACTACCTGGCAGGGGTCTTGAATAACGAAGTTAACTTTCGCATTGGGGATAACCCCTTATTACAAGATAAAGCCGAAGTAATTCTGGCTAACCAGAGCTTCTTTAACAGTATCCATAGTATGGAACATCAATTGGATTTAATTTGGCAGGATGATAATCATATCGGCTGCCATGGACAGGTTAACTATGTGCGCTTAGATGGCTCAGAATTATCGGCAAAATTCTCCACAAGCTTAAAAATAGAGAACGAGAAAATCAGAGATTATTATGTGTTTGCCGATCTTTCTAAATTATAAGCTGAGGTCGTAAGTAAAAAGACTATTTCAGCAATAAGCTAATACTCATTGCAATACACACTGCGACGGTCATGTAGCGAATAAAATCGGTACCTTGTCTTATGGCTGTTGCGGCTCCTAATCGTGCTCCGATAATTTGCCCTACCGCCATTGCCAATCCTATCACCCAGACGATCTGATCGGAAATAATGAAGATGAATAGCGAAACAATATTGGTTGTGAAATTCATTAGCTTGGCATGAGCAGTTGCCTGAATCAGATTCAGTGCGCGCATTTTGCAGTAACTCAAAGTAAAGAATGTGCCAGTACCTGGGCCAAAGAAACCGTCATAAAAACCAATGCTGGTTATAAAACTGGTATTGAACTTTTTCTGCGTTAGTTTTTCAACTTGTTGCTCTTGGCCAAAGTTTTTGGCAATAATTAAATAAATTGCAATTAGAATCAAGGCGTAAGGTAGAGCCAAAATTAATATTGCTGAATCAAATAGTTGAATGGCAATTGCGCCAATAATGGCACCCAAGGCAGCAGCTGCTATTCCCCATTTTTGTTTTCTCGGTGATACCAAATTTTGTTTAATAAAAAAACGGGTTGCAGTAAAGCTGCCAAAGCAGGCTTGCAATTTATTGGTGGCAATGGCTTGAACAGGTGTAATACCGGCAAAAAGTAATGCAGGAATAGTTAATAAACCACCGCCGCCGGCAATGGCATCGATAAATCCTGCTAAGACAGCAACAGCACTCAGTAGAGCAAGTAGCTCAAAACTAAATTCCATAACAACAATTCAATGGTGAATAAAGAGCTGAGTATATTAGGGGAAAGAAGCCTCCATTGATATGAATGGAGACGATAGAAGGGAAAGAATAATCAATTAAACAATAAACTGACCTAACAATTTTTCTTGATCGCCAACTTGTTTCACTTGAGTTTTCATTGCCTTATTGGTTTGGCTGGCATTATCCATGACCTGCTGAGAAAGGTCGCGAATATTAGACGTATTACGATTCATTTCTTCGGCGACTTGGCTTTGCTCTTCAGCCGCACTGGCAATTTGTAAGTTCATATCGGTAATCTGGCGAATACTTTCACTAATCAACGCATTCGTTTCATTTGCCTGTTGTGATTTTTCTACAGTTGTCGTCGTTGTTTGCTTGCTATTATCCATCACGTTAACAACGGCTGTTACCCCTGTTTGAAGTTTTTCAATCTTTTCGCGAATCTCCGATGTAGATTCCTGAGTTCTAGCTGCTAGATTTCTGACTTCATCGGCGACTACTGCAAAGCCACGGCCCATCTCACCTGCGCGAGCAGCTTCAATTGCCGCATTTAATGCCAATAAATTAGTTTGCTCGGCAATACCGGTAATAACCCCGAGAATAGACTCAATACTGGCAGTATCTGTTTCAAGTTCTTGTACGGCAATAACCGCATCATCAATCTGCCCGGAAAGTTGAGAAATCGCTTGTGTCGTCTCATTAATGGCATCGACACCCTGAATAACCGCTTCATCAGCTTGCTGAACGGCACTGGCTGCACTCTGAGCGTTATTCGCTACTTCTGATGCTGTACTGGCCATTTCATTCATGGCAGTCGCTAATTGTTCAACCTCTTCGTTCTGCTGTTCCATTGCGCCCGTGGCAATACTCGCACCTTGTGCTGTTTGCTCTGTACTGAGCATCATGCTGGTACCAATGACCTTAACTTCATTGATCATGGTTTGAAGTTTCTCGGCAAAGTTATTAAAGCTTCTTGCTAAACTTGCAAACTCAGCATCGGTATTCGTGTTCAATCTACGGGTGAGATCTCCTTCACCTGTGGCTACATCCTTCATGGCATCGTTAAGTATCTTCAGGGGTTGCATTAATTGTTTGATGATGGCCCCTAATGCTAAGACCGCAATTATAAGAGCCAGCAAAGAATACATAATTGCGTCACGGCGTAACTTATGAACTGGGGCGAAGATAATGTCTTCATTCAATGCAATCCCTAGATGCCAGTTCAGATCTTTCAGTGGGGCAAACAACATAAGGTGCTGAGAACCTTCAATGGTGGCATATGATAAGGCTTGATCTGTAGAGGTCTTGCCAAAAACGTTGGCCATGGGTTTCCCATTTAATTTTGCATCAGGGTGTGCAATAAAATTACCATCATTACCCACGATAAAAGCATAACCAGCACCAAATAATTCAGCGCTATTACTAATTTTAGCCAAACCCTGCAAACTCACATCGGTAAATAACGCGCCTGCAAACTGACCATTAACTTTCAGAGGAGCTGCGGCTGAAACAAGAATTTCACCAGTTGCCGCATCGGCATAAGGGGCTGTGAATAATAAACGGTCTTGGCTTTTAGCATCTTTGTACCAGCTGCGTTGTCTAGGATCATAGCTACTACCTGGGGTCCAGCTTGGATCGTTACCCATATAGTGGCCTGAGCTTTCTATTCCGATACCCGCCAATAAAAAATGTTTTTTCAGGATAGGCTTATTAAGCACTTCAAAAACATGCTCATCTGATAAGTCGTTACCAATCATTGATATTGCATAAGCCGTCAGGTCTGCTTTCGTTTCCATCACCGCTTCAACATTATTACTAAGTGAAGTCACCAACTCTTGGGCACTGGCATTCACTAGGCTGTCAATTTCAGTTTTAACTTGATAGTACTGATAGCTGGATAATAGGCCGAGAGAGAGCATCAAGATAAAACTAGCCGCTGCAACTATTTTATGTGCAAATTTCATGGGTATGTACTCAAATATCAGACAGTATCTAATAGTATAGAAGCGGAGTTTGAAACTTGCTTAATTCCACGACAAAATTGGCCTAATCTTGCAATAAATCATCGTATTGACCACTTTTTTTTGATCAATTCTAAACCCTGATCCAGCTTATCTGAAAAATAATGTCCGTGTTTATGTGCTCGGGAGAATGCAACATAGATATCGCTGACATGATTGAGAGGCCCTTTTCTAATACTACTCTCAGTAAGGCTCATCGCTTTTAGGGTATGCTTTGCGACTGCATCAAATAGGATTGCGCTGTCGATCCTGCCGAGTCTAAGCATATTGATGACTTGCTCTTGGCTGGAAACTTTAACTTCTTTAAATCTATTTTTATGCTGCTCAAAGAGATCGCCATATTCATAATCAATAATTACCCCGACACTCGTTCCAGCAGGTATATCGGCAATATTTTGGTACCATTGTGCAGCTTTGTTGTCGTTAGAGAAATAAAAAGAGGCGGATGCTTGCAATAATGCTTGTTGACCAAATAAGAATTTTTTTTCGGTAGAGCCTTGGCGAGTAACATTATATCCTCCAACAAAAATGCCTTTTTCCACTTGATCTAAGACTCTGGCATAGGGGGATACCTTTACCATTAACTTGATTCCTACTGCTGCAAAGGCCTGCTGAACAATTTGGGTAGAAATCCCTTGGCCAGCAGAATTTGCGTAAGGAGGCCAGCTATCCTCAACTGCGAGAACCACGGAGCTCAACCGACTACCTTCAGCATGGCTGGTCGCAGCCAGCACTGTGAGTAAAACTAAAAAGATACATGAGAGGACATATCGAATAGGAAGCATGTAAGTTGCGACGACCCAATAAAGAAATAATGAAATTAGACTAGCACTCTTACTTGTTATTGTAGTTGATGTTCAATAAGGCTGTTTGCGTTCAGTTAGATTAGTGGGCTCTAGTACATTAAAACGTCAAATACCTCGACTTTCTTGTAGCTGAGCAATTTCTTTTGCACTATAACCTAGTTGTTGCAGAACACTTATAGAGTCACCGCCTAATGGCTTACCGATTCGATGGGCTGTATTACTTTTAAACGGCAAAGCAGAATTAACCTGTTGAATTTTATTGCCCAGCCCATCAGTTGCGTCAGATATCATGCCACGAGCGACAAAGTGAGGGTGCTTGGCGGCTTCATTTATGGTTAATACAGGTTCAACGCAGGCGTCGACCTTAGCAAACTTAGTTTGCCAATACGCTAATGTCTGGGTGCTTATCTTATTCGAGATGGCTTTACGAAGTTGTTGCTGAATTTGGGTGCTTTGGTCGGCAATCTTACTCTGCCAATCCGTTAACTCTAATACCGTCAGTAGTACCATGGCAAAGTTAGGCTCTAAGCTACCAATAGAAATATAGCGATTATCAGAGGTTTGGTAGTAGTCGTAAAACAAGCCGCCATTAAGCATTTCACCGCCAAGCTCTGGATCTTCTCCACTGGCTAATGCATTAGAGCCAAACATGGTGGTTAGTGACATTGCAGCGTCACTCATACTGATATCTAAATACTGGCCCTCATTAGTAGTGCAACGTTGAATATGCGCTGCCATAATGGCCATCACAGCATGATGGGAACCGCCTGCTATGTCGGCAATTTGAGTACCAGATAAAATAGGGCCTGTCTCTTTATGGCCGGAAAAACTGGCCAAGCCAGAAAGGGCTAAATAATTAATATCGTGTCCTGCACGATCTTTTAACGGTCCGGTTTGGCCGTAACCGGTAATCGAACAGTATATTAATTGTGATTGAATTTCTTTTAACGAAGAATAATCCAAGCCTAAGCGCTGCATCACTCCAGGGCGAAATTGCTCAATGACAATATCGTATTCTGCCAGCAGCTTATGAATAATCGCTTTGGCTTCTGGGTGTTTTAAGTCCAGCGTCATACTTTGCTTATTACGGTTTAATGTCGCATGAGCCGCTGATACTTTTCCTTTGCCTGTTTCAGGGTCACCACCGACAAACGGAGGCATCAGCTTGACCAAGTCTGGGCGAGTTGGAGATTCTATCCGTAATACTTCGGCGCCCATGTCGGCTAATAGCTGAGTTGCATATGGCCCAGGTAATAACGTGGTGAAATCAAGAATTTTTAAACCCGCTAAAGGCAAAGACATAGTGCACTATCCAGAATATTAAGAAGAGAAACAAAGAAAAAATGAAAAGATAAATTAAAAAGTAGTGCAAACTAAAAAATCCTTAGCTTGCACTAAACGGAGTTCGAATTTAACGGCGGTCGTTAAACCATGGAGCGGCCAATGATCACTTTCATGATTTCATTGGTACCGGCATAAATCTTTTGTACGCGAGCATCAGCATAAGCACGGGCAACGGGATATTCCCACATATAGCCATAACCGCCGTGTAGCTGTAAGCACTCATCTACTACATCACACTGAATATCTGTGGTGAGTAATTTCAACTTCGCTGCCGTAACAGGGTCGAGTTCTTTATTAGTGTGAAGTTCTAAACACTTATCAATAAATACTCGCGCCATGGTGACAGTGGATGACATTTCAGCCAGCTTAAACTGAGTATTCTGGAAAGAAGCAATCTGGCTACCAAAGGCTTTACGCTCTTTCACGTAAGTAACCGTCTGTTCTAAAATAGATTCGGCACAAGCAACAGCAGATAGTGATACAGATAAACGCTCTTGTGGTAACTCCTGCATCAGGTAGATAAAGCCCATGCCTTCAGTCCCTAATAGATTCTCTTTAGGTACTTTCACATCTTGGAAAAACAGTTCAGACGTATCCTGCGCTTTCATCCCAATCTTGTGTAGGTTCTGGCCTTTAACAAAACCTTCGCTACCGGCTTCAACCAAGAATAGGCTGGTACCTTTTGATCCCGCACTCGGATCTGTTTTAGCGACTACAATTACTAAGTTAGCCAACTGACCATTGGTGATAAAAGTTTTTGAGCCATTAAGAATATAATGTTCACCATCATCACTTAATACGGCATTGGTTTTAACGCCTTGCAAATCAGAACCGGTACCCGGTTCCGTCATCGCGATAGCCGTAATAATTTCACCATTCACGCAACCCGGTAAGTATTTTTGTTTTTGCTCTTCTGTGCCGTACGCCATGATATAAGGCACAGCAATATCCGAGTGCAAGCCAAAACCAATACCGGTTAAACCGAAGTTAGCGACTTCTTCGGCGACTACAGCGTTATAACGGAAGTCGACTTCAACACCGCCATAAGCTTCTGGAACTGTTGGACTTAGGTAACCCATCTCACCGGCTTTACGCCAAAACTCAGTGCTTACCTGGCCGTCTTTTTCCCACTGCTCGTGGAAAGGCACAGCTTCTTCTTGTAAAAACTTACGGAAGCTTTCACGAAACATTTCATGTTCAGATTCAAATACAGTACGTTTAATCATTTTAATTTCCTATGTCTTAATTATTTTTATTTATCTTCAAAAATCATTTGGTCTTTTGCCATTTGTTTTAGCAGGGTCGGCACTTTAAAGCGCTCTCCACAGCTTTCATGCAATTGCTCAGCTCGGGCAATAAAAGACTCTAATCCAACTTGATTAATAAATTGCAAAATACCCCCAGTCCAAACCGGATAACCAATCCCCATGATGGAACCAATGTTCGCATCACGTACACTGGTTAATACGTTTTCTTCTAGGCAGCGAACTGTTTCGATCGCTTGAATATAAAGTAAGCGATCTTTGATTTCAGGTAAATCAATCGCTTTGCTCGAATCCTCAAATGTATCTTTAAGGCCCGACCAAAGTTTTTTCTTTGATCCCTTTGCTAGCTCTTTATCAGCGTAAGAATAAAAACCTGCGCCAGCAAGCTTGCCTTCACGCTGCAATGAAACCATTTTATTCACAGTCGATTCGGCTGGATGATGAATATACTCTTTCCCTTCGGCTTCCATATCCAACATGGTTTGCTTACGGATCTTTTCCAATAGCGTCAGACTTACCTCATCAGTAACCGCTAATGGCCCGACAGGGAATCCCGCTAAGAAAGCTCCATTCTCAATCGCAGCGGCTGAAATACCTTCGCCCAGCATGGCAATACCTTCGTTAGCGAAAGTACCAAATACTCGCGAGGTATAAAATCCACGGCTATCGTTGACAACAATCGGTGTTTTGCCGATTTGCTGAACATAGTCATAGGCCAACGCTAAGGTTTCAGCTGAGGTTTTTTCACCGCAAATAATTTCAACCAACGGCATCTTGTCTACAGGAGAAAAGAAGTGCAGGCCAATAAAATTTTCTGCTTTTCTCGAAGCTTCGGCCAAACCGGTAATGGGTAGGGTCGAGGTATTCGAAGCAAAGACGGCTAAAGGCGATAGTTGTGCTTCGGCTTCTTCAGTCACCTTGGCTTTTAATTCACGGTTTTCAAAGACCGCTTCAATAACCAAGTCACAACCCGCTAGTTGCTGGGCATTGTCTGTGGGTAAAATATTATTTAATAAGGCATCACGCTTTTCTTGAGATAAACGACCTTTTGCTAGTTTTTTATCCACAATGTTTTGCGAATAGGCTTTGCCTTTTTCGGCATTTTCAAGACTGACATCTTTTAAAACCACCTCAATGCCTTTCATTGCCGATGAGTAAGCAATGCCTGCTCCCATCATACCTGCACCCAGTACACCGAGTTTGTTAACTTTCTTACGCTCGATATTATCAGGGCGCGCAGCACCGGCTTTAATTTCATTCATTTGATACCAAAAAGTACCAATCATGTTTTTAGCCACTTGACTGCACACTAGCTCAACAAAGTAACGAGATTCAATCCGCATGGCGGTATCAATATCAACCTGTAAACCTTCGACCATGACCGCAAGAATTGATTCTGGCGCAGGCAGAGTACCTTTGGTTTTGGCGCGAACCATCGCTGGGGCAATAGGTAACATTTTTGCCAATCCAGGATGATTGGGCTTACCACCAGGAACCTTATAGCCCTTCACATCGTAAACTTGGGCCGCCGTTGGATTTGCTTTAATCCAGCTTACCGCAGCATCAAGCATGGCTTCTGGGGTATCAACTATCTCGTTAATTAAGCCAAGCTCTAACCCTTTTTCTGGTTTAAATTGCTTACCTTCTAATAAGAACGGCATCGCCGCCTGAACGCCTAATAAGCGCGTCATGCGAATTACGCCACCACCGCCAGGTAATAAGCCGAGAGTGACTTCGGGTAAACCTAATATCACACCCTTGTTTAAGGCAATGCGGTAATGCGCTGATAATGCCAGTTCCCAGCCCCCTCCAAGCGCGGCGCCATTAATGCACGCAACAACGGGTTTACCTTGGGTTTCTATTTCACGCATGGCCAGTTTTAATCGATTAACCATATCGTAGAGCTGACCAGCATTTTCTTTTTGCGTAGTAAATAAATCATCAAGATTACCACCGGCAAAAAAAGTTGATTTAGCCGAGCGGAAAATAACACCGGCATAATCGTCTTGGGAAAGTTGCTCAACCGCAGCGCTTAATGAATCGGTAAATTCATTATCCATTAAGTTAGCGCCAGCATTCGGCTTATCAAGAATCAGGTGAACAATGTTGTCCTGATCTTTTTCATAAATCACTGAACTCATATCTGTTCCCCTAAACTCTTTCAATAATTGTAGCGATACCCATACCACCACCTACGCAGAGTGTGGCAAGGCCGGTTTTTAAATCACGAGCTTCTAGTTCATCTAATAAGGTGCCTAAAATCATTGCGCCGGTCGCACCTAATGGATGACCCATGGCAATCGACCCACCATTAACGTTGACGATGTCTTCATTGATTTCCATTTCATCGATAAAGCGCATGACGACAGAAGCAAAAGCTTCATTGACTTCAAACAAATCAATATCGGCAACTTCCATACCTGCGACTTTTAATGCTTTTCGGGCAGCAGGGCCAGGGCCGGTTAACATGATGGTTGGTTCAGAACCTACAACTGCAGTTGCCACAATACGTGCACGAGGGGTCATACCAAATCTCTTGCCGGCTTCTTCGCTGCCGATTAAAACGGCCGCGGCACCGTCAACAATGCCAGAGGAATTACCTGGGCTATGAATATGATTGATTGACTCAATATGTGGGTAAGCTTCTTTCGCTACGCCATCAAAACCCATATCACCCATCATCTGGAAAGAGGGTTTTAATTTCCCCAGTGTTTCTACACTGCTATCTGGGCGAATTAATTCGTCATGCTCTAGTAGGGTTAAACCGTTACGGTCTTTTACTGGAATCACTGAATTATTAAAGGCTTTCTTTTCCCACGCTGCTGCGGCTTTTTGATGCGAACGCATTGCAAAGGCATCGACGTCTTCTCGAGAATAACCCCCTAAGGTGGCAATCAAGTCGGCGCCAATCCCTTGCGGCATAAAACCGGTGGCCATATTGGTTTCTGGGTCCATTGCCCAAGCGCCACCATCACTGCCCATGGGAATACGTGACATCGACTCAACGCCACCGGCTACGACCAAATGTTCCCAGCCCGAGCGGACTTTCATCGCGGCAGTATTCACCGCTTCTAAACCTGACGCACAGAAACGATTTAAAACAACCCCGGCAACATCATCATCCCAGCCTGCGGCGAGGGCAGCCGTTTTAGCAATTACGGCACCTTGATCACCGACTGCGGTGACACAGCCCATGACGATATCGTCCACCTCTGCGGTATCAAATTGATTACGCGCTTGTAGGCTAGTCAGTAAGTCACTTAGTAAGGTGACCGGTTTCACTTCATGTAAGGCTCCGGTTGCTTTACCACGACCGCGAGGGGTGCGAATTACATCGAAGATGAGAGCTTCAGTTGTCATAACAATATCTCGTTAAAATAGGGGTATTATTTTTTGTTTGTACCAAAGCTATTTTGGCGCCATGCGTAAAGCTGAATCGATACGAATCACTTCACCATTAAGAATCGGATTTTCAACGATATCTCGTACTAAACGACCAAACTCAGCTGGAGCACCTAAACGAGAAGGGAAAGGCAGAGTAGCTGCTAAACTGTCTTGAATTTCTTGCGAGAAAGATTCCATCATTGGCGTCATAAATAAACCCGGTGCAATAGCAAGAACACGGACGCCAAACTTAGCCAGTTCACGAGCTGCGGGCAAAGTCATTGCCACAATGCCGCCTTTAGAAGCAGAATAAGCTGCTTGGCCAATTTGACCTTCAAAGGCAGCAACTGAAGCGGTAGAAATAATCACACCACGTTCACCGTCAGCATTGGCTTCACGATTTTTCATTTGGTCGGCGGCTAAGCGTAAAATATTAAATGAGCCTACTAGGTTTACTTGAATCACCTTGCTGAAAAAATCCAACGTCATTGGGCCTTCACGAACAATGATTCGGCCAGGGTTACCAATGCACGAACAGT
>PJEL010003499.1_pt1 | contig 13381 bp, 13 predicted proteins | sample 1853271 | NCBI WGS metagenome assembly PJEL01 (sample SAMN08108733, study PRJNA415343) | Invertebrate metagenome, whole genome shotgun sequencing project. | host: Globobulimina | place: Sweden: Gullmar Fjord | collected 2015-08 | reverse complement strand
GGCCCCCGCTCGATCGAGCGCTTCGGCCACCCGCCCGGCACCGAGCCCGTAGCCGTCCGCCTTCACGACCGCGCAGATCCGGCACGCAGGGCCGATCACCTGCTGGATCGCCCTGACGTTGTGCGACAGGGCGGCGATATCGATCTGCAGAATATGAAAAATTGGGTAAGGTGCACGATTTGTCAAGTTGTCTATTCCATCCTCGCCCGAAGAATCTCCAAATTGAAACAATGGATGGAAAGGAGCAGATTGTAGTCGTATGTCTTGTCCGAGTCATTATGCATGGTCGGATGAAGCATCTGCACCGGAAACTGGACATCAGCTTGCAGTCTGCAGGTGTGTGCTTATAAGAAGAAGTAGTGCGGGGGTGGGAGCTTTGGGTCTTAGGGGAGTGAAACACGGATGTGATGTACTAACTACCTACAAGTATAGCTGATGTACAATAATAATTCCTTCTTCTTCAGTAATCGTGGATTGTGTGATAGTCAAACTGGTTCCTGCGTATGTGATGCCGGGTTTGAAGGGAGGGCATGCGAGCGGAAATCATGTCCGATGTCTTGCAATGGACACGGGCGGTGTAAGAGCATGAGGTGCTAATACTTTACTTGCGCTTGTTTGCTGCTACTTAATCGAACACTTTAGAGGGGGTTAGAATGTATCTGGGGTGATAAACGGTGGGGCACGACCTCTAATTTTGTTCAACATCCCCCCCCGGTTTGTTTTTGTTGTGGCTCTTAATCTTTAATAGGTATCATGCGTTGACCAGAGACCCGGGAGATGAAGGATCCACAGTTTATTTAACAATTTGGGATGCTGACATGATGCACGGGTGTGAGTGCGACGAAGGTTACGAAGAGCCAGATTGTCTCTTGAGGGTAAGTCTACCACCCTTCTTGTTCACAGTTAGCAATAGATGTTAGCGAGCATGGTGTAGAGTCCACTGGCTGAGTTCCTTTAAATATTTTTGGAAAGAATAGAAAAATAGACTCGAAAACGAACAACATCTTCAACCCTGACGCTTGCCATTCGCCATACTATTATTGTGTGGACCTAAAATAAACAAAAAAAAGACATGTCCCACAGGGGATGATCCCCTAACTGGGTCTAGCGCCGACCCTGCGGGTTTAAGTGTGAATGAAGTGCAGGTGAATTTAAAACAACGTTTTGTCTCTTTGTGGCATACGCCCAACGTTGGCTATTGTTTAATTGAAGTGAACCTTCCTTAGGCCATCGCCTGCTCAGCAACAGCAGGATCGTTTACGTTGACGTTTCGTGGGGCCACAACACTACCACTGCCCTACAATGCAAATGCTGCCACGGTTGCTGCTGCATTAGAGGCCCTTCCTACCATATTCAGTGAGGCAGGGAGGTATATTTCAATACAACCAATTCCATAATCTAGAGCTATTATCGTATGTTTTCCTGCTTTGAGAAAGCCAACATTAGATCATACTAAAGCACTGTATGCTAGTTTGCCCTTACCACAGCTGTGGTGTATGTACAGCACGACTAATTTATCTCTTCTTTGCCTCTTACTTTTGACCTGCCAGTGGCATTGCAGTTTCATTTACTAGTGGGGAAACCGAAGCATGTGGTATTGGCGCAGACGGGCACGAGTGGGCAGTGGAGTTTTTACAGGTACATTATTCAAAAGACGACGTTGCTTACAAGCATATTCAAATGAGATATCTCACGTTATTGTTATCTATGCTTACTTAAAACAGCCTATAGCTATTTTATTGTTTCCATTCTTGACATCACACTGACTGTATGGTGCCCCCAACCTTCTACATCCATTTTTGTTTATTGGTATCTCTGACTTTCTGGTGCATGGCTTATTATTTATTCCTTAGAACTTTGGAGACCTTCCACTGCTAGTTTCTCATACATCCAGTCTATTGCACAGCAGTTTGATGCCCTATGTTACAGTTTCAGAGTTCGTGAGTCTATAGTCACTATAAATAGCCCGCCCAACTTGCTTGATAGTGATTCCGAGTATAAACATAAGGCGAAAGGGACAAAAGAAGATGCCATCTGCTCCAATAGAGGCCTATGCGATGTAACTACTGGAATATGCATCTGTGAACCGGGATTTGACAGTTCAGATGGTTACAACAATCCAGGACCACGGGTAGGTTGATATATGCCACACATCCATTAGTAATTGTTGATCTACTAGCTGCATCCGTGGTGATTTTCTATTTGTCCTGTGTTCTCTCTTTCTCTCTCGAATACTTTGAATGGGTGACGTTGTGTACCCTAATCCCACTCCACATTTACCTTTTGTTGTTTTCCCAACACTCGAATCCCAGGGGGATTGTGGATATGCGAAAATCGCAACAACGCGTTGCCCTGGAGAGATAGCTTGCAGTGGACACGGTGAGATCCCTACTGCTATGTATCCGTGCACAGAGCTCTGTTCGACAAGTTACTCTACCCTAAGTCCATATCTAATGTTTAACTTGAACCAGGCGTCTGCTCTGGGTCACCGACATATTCTTGTACTTGCAACACTGGATGGACTGGAGGTGATTGTTCCCTCAAGCAGGTTCGTCTGTATAAAGCTGCATTGATATAGCTATAACATTTAGCATAGCATTTTCAAGTTCAAGCTACCTACTATTTTCTAGCCGTAATTTCACTTCATTCCCAATCTGTACCTCAGTGTCCAGCAAGTAAGGCATGGTTTGGACTACCCTCTTCAGATAATGTGGGCCACCTGAACCAGGTGGAATGCTCAGCGGCTGGGCGATGTAATCGTGCTACAGGACTTTGTGAATGTAATGAAGGGTTTGAGGGATCCGCCTGTGAACGGATGATTTGTCCAACAAGCAGGTTGGCCTTACAGCTGCAAAGCTGGCTTTTATTGCGCTCACGCTTCCACAACATGCCACACGCTGCTTCCCCTTAACGCAGCAGCCTAATACTAATGCAGCAAGTCTAATCACATCACAAAATCCCAAAGACACGTTCACAAAGTCCCATTCATTCACATTCCATGCCATATCCTCTTCATCTAAATATTTGTGGTGTGAAAGTGATTCGTGACTCTCAAACACAGCCCAACATTGGGAACTCCATGCAGCGGCAATGGCCAATGTCTTACAATGTCTGCATTGGCAGAGGTACTAAATGAAGTTCGATGGATCCTCAAATCTAGCCCGAATACTCAATAGTCTAATTCCAATTTCATTACTATGCAATATATTGTCTAGAGTACCATCATATATCCCTGCTTCCTGTTTCCATTTGCAATAGGATATGTGGTGCTGCTGTGCAGTGCGTCCGAATTTCAGAACTTACTCGCCGCTCGTGTGATCCTGTAGGTTGCAACAGACAATGGAGACCCTACGTCACGTACGTATGGCATGGTGCCTAATGACCCAAGTACATGGGATCATGACAAGGTTCAGGTGAGTAAGGGGACCAAATTGGTACTATTTTCTTATGATGTTTGTGATTGCTTGACGTGCTAGTCTATGATAATACAGTATCTATACTACTGACATTACTGACTGAGGGTTTTCTGATAGGGTTGCCACTGCGATGAGGGTTATTGGGGGCATGACTGCTCCTTAAGGCAAGTAGCATAGGCATAGAGTAGTAGTAGTACAGAGAAGAAGCCTTAATAAAACAAGGGCATGTTTTAAATGATGAGAAGTGTAGTTAGACACAATCGGGACCCAAATCTGCTGATGAAATGCAAACTGACGGCAAACTTTGAGATGAAAAACTCAAGCTATCTTGTACTGCGCGTGATGAGATATATCTATCCTCACTCTATTGATTTATGAATAGGACCTGCCCTTCTGGCGACGACCCCGCAACACCAGCGGGTCGCAATGAGGTAAATATCAAGCCAATACCGATGTTTTTCACTTTCTTGTGTGTGTGTGCATCTGCTTGCTCTAACAATGGTATTCATACCGTAAAAGGTTCACGCTATGACCTGCTACGGATCAAGTGGCTCTCTTGTTCTTTCATTTCGGGGACAAACAACAAATACTCTGGATGCTGGAGCTACTCCAAGTTACCTTGAAGTTGCGCTGGAGGTGTAATATGTGACTCAGACTATTCCTAACTCATGCTCTTTCCCAATACCCCCGAATAAGTGTGCAAGCAACCACACACTTTGAAACATTATCACAAAATTATGAGATGGGGCATTTTTCGTTATGGCATATTTAGTACCCAATTGTAAATTTCCTTTTGTCATATCATCCCCTAAATCCCTTGGCGTAGCGCTTTATCTCTTGCTTCTTTTTCGTGGCAAAAGTTGCGGCATGAACCATTCTCATCCCAACCCTTGTGTCATCAGTCTCTTTCAACCATTGGAAATGTGGAGGTCGTGTGCGATGGCGATGGTACAACCATCTGCTCGGATAGGTATGAGTGATGACGACTGTTTAAACCATATTAATTGCTTGTGATGAAGTGTCTCAATACAATCATTGCACACAAGTAGCTCGGTGATATGCACGATCGAATTCCTGACGGAAATGGGGGAGTTGCCTCTCATTCAGGCCTCATATACATCACTAACCACAGTTGCGGTGATTAAATATACCTCTGGTAATTTATAATTTATAATTACATCCATGAAGCATAAGCTCTGTTCATTTGAACCCCAGCGCCTCTTATCCTGTGTTTGCAAAAAACAAAATAAATACTCTCCAGGAACCAAGGAGAATGACGAGTGCTCTCACCGAGGGCTTTGTGGCTATGATACTGGAATCTGCGGATGCTTTCCAGGGTGTGTGACTATGACCTCATTTCCTTTTTAGCTATAGATTGGTATATACACATCTATCCAGTAGTAGTTTTTCCTGTATTGTAATGGTTTGTGTTGTTCCACCCCTAATGTGACAGACAAACAATGGTATCTTGACACATCGAAATTGAACTAACCCTAACCCTAACCCCAATGAATGCCGCTCTAGGTATGATAGCTCGGACGGGCAGGGAAACCGTGGAAATCGGGGAGACTGTGGTGAGAAGATGATGCGTTGAATAGTAGGAGTGTAGTGATGATACGTGTACTGTGGGCTAGGACACAGCAGTACAATGGACCCACATTTTTTAGCAGTGACAAATATTGACGACATGGTTGTTACCATTGTGCCACAGGTGCTCTATCGCCCTGGATACCACAGCAAGAAATATATGTTTGGTGAAGAAACGTACGCAATGGTGCAGGGAGATAAGGTATAAGGAAATTTATTTCCCCATTCTTGTCAAGGGATGATTACTCTCAGCCTTTCTTCTTGCTGAAGGGCTTAACCAAGGCGGGAGGTGGAGTTTAGAAACATAAGTTGAACAATGTTCACACAATGCCTCTTTTTCACATAGCAGGGGTTGTATAGTGCCAATTAAAAATGAAAACCCATCCAATTACTATCACTTAAAGAAGCAGCTATACCTGCATCTGGAGCCGCAGCACCACTGTTTCGATTCCATCAGATTCTCAATGGCCCTGTATCATACCATTCAATGTGCTGCTCTCTCGTTCTAACATAGAACACCACTCCGTTTTGATTGACATTCTTGCATACTGGCAACAACAATATTCTTCCATATGTAACTTGAAAAAAAAATAATCCAAGTTCCAAGTTGCAGATCAGCATCGATGTGTCACAGTAATAAGAGCCATTGCACCTTACAGTCCTTAATGCAACCTTGTTGCTCCTTGCACAATACACAGTCCTTCACTCAATTGTGACTCAAAATCTCGACTAAGCTAAGCACTGCAATATTAACCATCTTCATTACTCGGTAATGACTTTACACCTTGACTAGTCTTGCTGCTTAAGTTCCCACTGCTACTACTGGGAGAGCTGCTGCTCCTCAGTTTTCGCTACAGTTTGGTGATGACTTAGGGGTTGTTGTGGAATTGTGGAACGAGACGTAGGACTTGCGGTGGCTGTTGGTAGCTCAGGAGGATGAGAAGCAGCACATTTCGATGCAGCACTACTTCCAGTTCTATCCTCTTCACCCTCTTTTCTACCTGCAGCATTATTGTATGTGATGGCCATTTCACAGTATTCTTTCACTCTGTAAGGGTATTTGATAGATTTACAACAAGTGGATTACATATGTTCAGATCACAACGTGTGTCTTCAACAGCAAAACAATGTGTGCAACTCTAGATTATTATATTTCAGAAAGGGGATGGTGCTATCTAGCGCTCCATGGTTCTCACCTTTGTTGTGGAAGCAGCCTCCACTGCTCTGATGCTTCTTTCACTTGTTCAGCAAGTCCTAAGTGTTTCAGATGATACTGTGTTGTAAACAAAGCAAAAATATATATATTAGACAACTTAGATAAGGCAACGATCAATGTTCTACGCAAAAAGAACCACCATAGAAAAAGTTCTGCTTCCCGATGAGGAGCTGGGGGACTTCTTAAGATTGGGGTTTCTGGTTTCTGGTTGATTTCAACGCTCATTGAAACAGTGAAGAATATAAAGTCAACCTAGATTCTCTCGCTAGGAGGAGTGCGCCAAATGGGCCAAATGGGCCAAAATCCACAGTGCTACAACTATTACCACGACTTACTCTGTGCTCAAAGAAATATAACATAAATGGAGTTAGGTGCTGTGCATTTCCCCAGGGTTTATCCTTATTGGGCGTGGGAGGACTTGGAACCCTCTCGATATTAGAATTAGGAAGCTGCTTAACCTCCATCTCAAGAGGAGGTTGGCTAAATCAGAGTGGAGTATACTTAAGGTTAGGGTTAGGGTTAGGGTGGTTTAGGGTTATGGGGTTAAGGTAAGGGTTAGGGTTATAGGGTTAGGGTTAGAGTTTTAGGGTTAGGGTTAATGTGTGCTTAGAACCGAGTTTCGGATAAGGGTATAGTGTATGTACATCTATTAGGGTGTACATACATAGGGTAAGGGTTAGGATTAGAGTTAGAGTTAGAGTTAGTGTTAGGAGAGGTTGATTAAAGAGCTGAACTAGGGTGTAGTAAATCCTGTGCGTACTACTCATGGTTGAGTAAATTGAGTTGTTATATAAGTGTATGCGCATTCAACTGCTATATGGATATGTTTTTTGAATAGAGTATAGTGACAGAGGTTGGAAGATGTGCCAAAGGAAGATGATGCTACACAACTTCACAGGAGGCACCATTGCATTAATGGTTATATAGAAGAAATTTGTTAACTTTCTGTGGTTTAACAGAATTGGTATATCCCCTAATTAATATGCCAGCAAGTATATGCTTCATTGTTATGGTCAAAGCTCGTGCCTTGGCACGAGCTTTGACCCTGTTGTAAGGGCTATGGTCTAGCTTGACTCGCTATTGGCCACGTATAACGTGGTACTATGGTTCAGTGTAACTTGCGTTAACGCGGCAGAGGTTTAACTGAAAGACTAGGCCGTGCCAACCCCCCCTCTTTCACACTCGTCGTGCGTTTTCCCCTGTGGTAGGACCGTACCATAGTGAATAGAGCAGCAGCAGCCAGCAGCTATTTGTACTCGACTGGATGGCTACGCACTACTCTTCTCTCATTGTGTGGGGTGGTGGTTGTCCCTCCTCACTCCTGTGAGTGGCCCTGGTTCGTTATATTTTTGTAACGGTTGAGAACGTCGTCAGTTATTCCGGAAGGGGGGCGCACTTCCTCAGGGGTAGTTACACTCATCCAATTTGCCTTGTTAAAGAAGCAGCTGTAAGGACTAACCCCCAGTTGGTTGACCCTCACTCACTCCTCTCAGTGGAGACTTGGGGGCAGAATATTGGTCTCTGCCATGATATATGGTACCTTGGAGATATTGAAGCGAGGTTCAAGGAAAAAGGGTTGGAGCAAGCAAGCACCCTCGATCGCTTAGGGAAAGAAAACATGCACAGCTCAGTTCTGCGGCAATCCAGTATCCTTGGGTTTAGGGAAGCCTTACGGTCATTGCGACGGGATCGTGGATCCCGTAATGGTCTTCTTCCAAACAGTCTGGGGCTGGTTCCAACCATGGGTGCACTTCACGAGGGTCACCTACAGCTATTTAGGGAGGCCAGGAAGGAATGTGACGTGGTTGCAGGCACCATATTTGTTAACCCCAAACAGTTCGCTCCAGGAGAGGACTTTGACTTGTATCCAATGAGAGTGGAGAGCGACTTGGACGTGTTGGCCAACGAGGGGTTGGCAGATGTGGTGTTCACACCATCTCTCGATACAATGTACAGTAAAGATCACATGTAAGATTATGAGTGAACGCCCTGGAGTTTAGTAATCTAATACATGAAGGCTATACTGAGTCACTCACATACACTACTAAATGATTTCCATTGTGGTACTGCACATCCCACTTGACAGGTGTTTTGTCGACCTTGAAGGAGCCGATAATTCCGCAGAGGGTCACTCACGCCCAGGATTCTTCCGTGGGGTGGCAACTATTATAGCCAAGATGCTGAACATTGTACAGCCTTCTCATTTGTACATTGGCCAGAAAGACGCACAGCAGTGCGTAGTTCTCAAGAGGCTTGTTTCTGACCTGAATTTTGACACCATCGTCCAAGTCATCTCTACGGCAAGAGAAAAGGATGGACTAGCCTTGAGTTCTCGCAACGGTATGCTTTCAATGGAAAATAGAAATGCAGCAACCGTAATCTACCGTGCCCTTCAGGAAGGTCAGAGTATTTATACTTCAGGAAACTTTCCCATTCCAGCACAAGAAATTATTGACAAGGTCACTAGGCAACTACAATCTGAGCCTTTAATATCTTCAGTCGAATATGTATCAGTTGATTCGTTGGAAAATATGGATCCACTCGATTCAGTGGATAAAGAAGGTGCTGTACTCAGCACTGCTGTATATATGGGCTCTGTCCGTTTGATTGATAATGTTCAGCTTTCTAGATGACGCACGTGGTGATGGTATTTTTTCTCAGCCTCAGCCGCATTTAATTTAGATCTAGTTAGAGAGATATATATGTATCGTTCGTGTGCTTTATGTGGTACTACAATTAATGCTACTACTCACTTTGGCTGCCCAAGATTTATGTCAAGTACCTTCTTATCTCTTTCGTTCCCACTTTCCAATCCAATCCAACCAGTGCTTATTATTCAGCTTCAACTTGCTTTTGTTAATAGTTACGAAGGCAAGCAATGAATGTGGCATTGGTAAGGTGAAATAAATGTCACTGTAATCTGCCTAGTGGCTAGGAAGTTTGATATTTTTTGCTGGTGTATCAACTACGACGAATGTTAAGCTGCTCTTCAAAACCCAGTCTTCCCTACAAGCAGCAGAGCATTACATCTACTGAGACTTGACGGTTTCATTCCATAGTGTATGGCTGGCTTTCCCATTTCATTACCTGTATCATTGCAGTCAATAGTAGGTCGTGCACCATGCAACACAAGCAGGATTTTCCTTTCCACCACTGCCCAATCGACCTACATATTGTCAGACTACCACCGGATTGTGCAAGGTATATAATACTAGTGACCCATCCACCCACGTTGGGAGGCGCCTTTTGTATGAGACGTGATTTCATAGCAAAATTACTACATCACAATTATAATCTCAAGATAACCGACCGATTGGTTCCTTGTGGCTAGAAAATGCAAGATTAATGGGAGAAGGATAATGTTCTTCTCTTGTCCTGTAGACTTCAAGAGGGAGACCTATGGAAAGAAACGAGACGCTATATTGCCTTCCACCTTGGTGTATTCACAAATATCTTTGTAATAAACACTCCAAATATCAATACTCATTAGTGGTGTCTGTTAATAGAACCTACATGCTGCCTCAGACTACAGCATCACATTATATGTTTGCATCTACTGGATGCCTCTTTGGCACAGGGGGTGGGCCTAAGACTCGGACAATAAATGAGTGTCTAGGAACTTCGTGTAGTGGGATTCTTTCCTTAGGGTCTTTCTTTAGAAGCCTTGGTAAAGTGGCGAAAACCAACCACCGCATACATACGGGTTAGGGTTAGACTTGCCAACAACGAAAAAAAATCCAAAAAAACCCATGTTGCAGGAGGATTGAGTGATAACGGGGCCTGCCCGTGATCACTCAATCCTTTTAGCATGCTATCATGGCCACCAACGTAACCAAAACCAATCCAATCAACCAACTCACTTGGATATGAGGTCCTTAGCGTCATCTGGTATCTCTTCAGGAAAAGCAACATCCACTCCCAGTATGCGCTGTCATTAGGTTAGGCCCAAAAACAACAGAACAGTCTGTGTGTCAGACATTCAAATATCATCACTATGTGCTGCTGTACATTATATGATAGACAGAATACAAACCTTGTATGTTTGGTGGTGGCTCTCGGCCTCAAATGGGGGTCTACCAGTCATTAGCTCATACCTTAGATCGCCATAAACAACAATTCATATTAATACCACCATAGTAGAAGGAGTGAGTGAGTGAGTGAGCGAGTTCGCAAAGTTGTTTATATCCAGTTGTTGTTCTTAAAGTAATGGAATCTTACATGAGCACTCCGACACTCCATGTATCACATGTTTCATTATGATTGTGACCTTCTATCATCTTCAGAGAGAGAGAGAGAGAGAGAAAGAGAGAAAGAGAGAAAGAGTAGATTATTAATAATATTCTTTTGCTTCCACCAAAGTCATGCCTCGCAGCACCCATATAGTACACACTAACCCTAAGTGGCACTTCCACCATATACAACATGATGACAGAAAACGATTTTCTTTCAGTTTGTAACCTACCAAAAAATACCATTGCCTTAATGTCCTACAACAAAACTGCGCACAGGCTACGTGCGCTGCTTTCAATCAAATTTGACATCAAAAGATTTTACTACTCACCTCAGGGGGCAAATAATCCAATGTCCCACAGAAAGTGTTCCTACGACTGCTTGGAGCATGAACGCTCCAACCGAAATCCGCAATCTTGCAGATAATAAATCGTCAAAAGTGAAACATGAATGGCTGTAAAGACGACAAGACACAAGGATATTATCAATCTTAAAAAGGAAATGGGGCGGTGGTGCTCTCTGCTTTTACCTTTATTTCTCCTCTGTGACCTATGAGGAGGTTTTCTGGTTTGATATCCCGATGAATGATGTGCTGAGAGAAAACGACACCACACAAAAACGGGAGTGATGGATGGGTAAGAGCTCATCAAGAGAGGTAAGAAGTATAAGTATTTGAAGAATTTCAATCAATGTAGCAGCATCATAACATTGCAGCACTCACTTTACTGTGACAATAATTCAAAGCATCTGCAATTTCTCGAATGTACTGTCAGGTGGGAGGTATGTTAGAGCAAAATCATCTACCAAAATGAAATTCTGAGCGCTACTCGCAAGGCAGTGCGCACAGTTCATTACGAGATATACGGCAAAAAAATACGACAGCAAGCACGTCTGTCATCATGCCTGTGCAGTACGCTGTTCACTGAATTTCCCCTTCTCCATCAACTCTCTATAGAGCTCGCCTCCCGTAGCAAACTCCAATATGAGATAAACTCTCCGCCTATCGAAGAAAAATCCATACCTGGTGTTCGGGAGTGCGTGACACGTACGTACCACAGGAGTGAAGCTGTTAGACAACAGGCACAATAATACACTACATGCGCTAGGAGATAATGATTTCTTACATTCTAAGAATGTTGCAATGTCGAAGATGACTCTGTATCTCAATTTCGCGTCTCAGCTAAGGAGTAATAGCGGAACATAGAACATTTTTGTATCAGAGGGCCAGTCTGAAAATGCAAGATTCACAATGTTTGTCCAACCAAGGTACAAACGCATGCTGCTCAGACATTCTTCTGCTATCACCCCATAACTAGGCTGGCAGGTGTACATTGTTTGAGGCAACGTTAATACCTGATGCTCAACTCCACTTTTTATCAACTGCTTCTTGTCAAGTACTTTGATGGCAGTTATGTACTTGCTGTACTTTTCCCTCGCGAGATACACTCGTCCGAACTTTCCCTCGCCCAAAGGGCGCCCAATTTGAAAGTCAGACAGACTCCAAGCACGTCGTTCCACTGTATTAGTTCCCATTGCAGGATCATCGCATTTATCTCCATGTTGCCTTACTCTGCTCTCTTCTATCCCACCACATCTTGAGTGATGACTCATCACATTTGCCCTATTGCAGGACTCTCCAAGAGTATTCCGAGCAGGGGTGAAGCTGTTACCCGCCATTCTGTAACTCAGCATGCTTTATTAGTGCAGTGAAACAGAAAGAAGTGCATGGTGTTAACACAATGGTGTCATAAGTTAGCAGTAACATAACCACCACGTTTTCGAATGGCGCGCATCATACATCCAGCGTGAATGGTAAACCTAGCAAGCCTGGCCCGGTCTCCCATCGATAAACACTTATTGCACTCATAAAACTGCCTAAAACAAGCATCAAACCCCATTCTTAACGCAAACATTTCAAACCACGGTAGTAGTGTACCACGCATGCTCCTTCCCATCTCAAGCAAGTAAAAATGCAAGGAGGGGCAGACGCCGTCTCATACATACCTGGGCTCAAATTCGCTAACGTTCGCTCTATCGAGCGCACCGCGAGGAGAAGATCCAATCTATATATTTTATAACAATGTCATGAAATGCAACGGACGTAATCAGGAAGTGGGCACGAGCTGAAATAGTACAACACGAACGGAAGGCATCAAGAATGGGAGACTTTCCTGAAAATACGACAACCAATAACTTCAATGAGCACACTTCCCCTCCAATGAAATACACTACCTAAACTACAAATATAGCTTGCACAGCCTCAACTCTAGTAGTGCATTACCATTCGCCACAGAGTAGAGGCATGGAGAGGGAGGGAGCAAATGAAAGACTTTTCCAGCAAATATCACAGCCCCAACAATTTCGATACGCGGTTCCTCTCCAGTTTAATACACTACCTAATCTCCAGATAGAGCTTGTTCAGCCTCAACTCTAGCAATACATTGCCGTTAGCCACAGAGCAGAGACCATGGTAGTGATTGCTATGCCGAACCCTAACTGCCGGGAGGCCCAAACGCCCAAGCGACGGGCACCAAAGATCCAAGCGACGTGTATATCTTTTACACCTCTTCCAATTGTCGTTACATTTGGTGGTGTGCCCTTGGTTGATTGGGCTGCAGAAGGGGGTAAGAAAGCGTCACACTGTTAAGTTAAATAAGGTTTGGTACTGGTACTATTGCCTCCGTCTCCGCTATGGCTTCTGGGGTATATTATTATTATTATTTATTCTTGTTTTGTCATTGGTGTTTGCCGTTGTTGAGTAGCAATAGACCACCAGTTTTTTCTTCGTCGATGGGGGTTTGATTGACTAATGTATATTGGTGCTGTCAGAATTGGTGGTATATCGATATGCATGTCTCATCACTCAGTAAAATGATCACTAGATTTGTTCGCTCTTACCCCCCCCCCGGGAACTGAATGGTGGCTGCAAGGA
>PJEL010003498.1_pt1 | contig 13383 bp, 10 predicted proteins | sample 1853271 | NCBI WGS metagenome assembly PJEL01 (sample SAMN08108733, study PRJNA415343) | Invertebrate metagenome, whole genome shotgun sequencing project. | host: Globobulimina | place: Sweden: Gullmar Fjord | collected 2015-08 | reverse complement strand
GTTCTCGTCGGTCCCCAGGCCGGCCCCTCCGCCGCAGCAGAAGGTCTGCTCGCGAATGGTGTTTTCCGGCATCTCGAAGAAGTTATTGCAAACGTTGCGAATGACGTAACGCGGTTCTTCGAGGATGCCCATCGACCGGGCCGGGTTACACGAGTCATGGAATGTAACTCTGAGATGATCGTTCCTGGACGGATCGAGATCCAGTTTTCCGTTCCGGATCACGTCGGCCATGAACTCCATGATGTGGACCATCTTGGTCGAGCGGGCGTTCTCGAAGACGGTGCCGGTAACCGGGGATTTCGGCACTTCCAGAAAATCCGCAGGCCCGTTCATGGTGTCCATGTATTGGTTGACGACTCTCCACATATGACCACACTCGCCGCCGAGAATCCACTTTACACCCAATCGCTTGGCGTCGGCGTAGACCTTGGCGTTGAGGCGTTTCATCGCCTCGTGGGAGGTAAACAGGCCGAAGTTACCGCCGTCCGATGCGTATGTGCTCCAGGTGTAGTCGATTCCAAGCTGGTGGAACAGGAGCATGTATGACATACAGGTATAGACGCCGGGGTCGGCGACGAAGTCGCCTGACGGAGTTACAAAGAGAATCTCGGCGCCCTTCTTGTTGACTGGCAGATCGACCTTGATCCCCGTTATTTCCTCGATATCGTCGACCATGAATTCCAGCGTGTCCATCATGCCGTGCGGCTGGATTCCAAGGTGATTGCCGAACTTGAAGCAGTTAGCAACCGGTTCGATAACCCAGTTGATGTACAAGCCGAGCAGGCCGAGCAACTCGCGGGCCATCATGGTTATCTCGGCGGTGTCGATCCCGTAGGGGCAGAAGACAGAACATCGCCGGCACTCGGTACACTGGAAGAAGTAGTAGAACCACTCCTTGATGACATCGGTCGTCAGTTCCCGGCCGCCGGCCATCTTGCCGAAGACCTTACCCACTGCGGTGAAGTCCTTTCGATAGACGGCTCTGAGCAGTTCGGCTCGGAGCACCGGCATATTCTTCGGATCGCCGCTGCCAATGAAGAAGTGACACTTATCAGCACACGCCCCGCACCGAACGCAGATATCCATGAAGAGCTTGAAGGAGCGGTACTTCTTGAGCCGATCGGCCATTCCCTCGAGAACGATCTGTTTCCAGTCGTCCTGGAGTTGCCAGTCGTCATCGTCGACAGCCCACTCGCGGGGATTGGGCAAGTCGAACGTCTTAAGATTCTTGGCCTTGCCCGGATAGATGAACGTACCCGGTCGGAAATCCGCGGGAGTATCCATCCACGCCTTCTTCGGCGGGCGATCGTCTACATTCAGCAGATCTTCCTGCTTGTAGAAATCTGGTTCATCCGGTGTTGGCATCGCTATTCCTTATCAACCGGGATACCGGCCGTCTTCATCTTGTCTCTGAGTTCGTCTTCGTATTCCTCGTAAGCATGCAGCTTCACCGGGTAGTCCCAAGGATTTACATGCCTGACCGCGCGGTTGTTGCTCGCGAGATTCCTTGTCGGACTGAGGAATACGCCGCCCATGTGAGCCAACTTGCTGAAGGGGAAACAACTCAGCAGGATACACACGAGGAAGAGATGACCAAAGAACAATGGACTTATAGCCTCCGCTGGCTTAGCAGGCGAGAAAGTGACAAGCCCCATTGCCAGTTCCTTGATCCCCACGACATCAGTCTTGCTTAGATGCCGCAGCCACAGCCCGCTGAGTCCGATCCCCAGAAGCAAGAACAGCGGGAAGTAATCGTTCACAAGCGAGATGTAGCGGACTTGAGGCATGGCCAGCCGGCGAAACAACAGGTACGCAACGCCCAGAAGGAAGAGGATCGAGCTGACAAAGAAAGTCGGGACCCCTAACTCAAGGAATCCATCGGATTGCCCCAGGAATGTCACGCCGAACGGAACCGGGTCGGTCATCAGGCGCAAATGCCGGATTAGAATTATCAAGAATGACCAATGCATCACCAGCGCCGCGATCCATAGCCACAGGTCCGTCGCGTAGACGAGCCTGCGTCCCTCTGCGAACTGGGACTTCGTGTTCCTAAGCAGCGAGCGGAAGAAGACAATCTCCAGGAACATGCGCCCGATCACGCCGAGAGCCGTGGTTGGATTCTCCAACTTGTTCTGCTTGATCCAAGGTAAAGTCTTCTGCTGTCCACACGTCGTCGGGATCCTGAATGGAACGGGGACATTCGCCCAACTCATGACTCGATAGATCATGCCGAAGAAGAACAGCGCCACCGCGATGTACGGGATCACGACCCCGAAGGCAAACCCGAGCCCCAGCGATGCGCCGAACCAGCCCAGCAGGAGAAGGCCGCACACGGCTATCAGGGAAACCAGAACTTTCATCGGACGTCCTCTTGTCGCACGTTCATGCCTCTGAACCCTCGCACGTCAAATCGACTCTGGCCGACTCTTGATTGCTGTTGCCGCACTGATACATCTTTTCCATCGCCCACGGGATCTGCCGCTTCAGTTCGCCGACACGAATGTCATACAACTGTTGGCGACAGTGGGCATAGATGTCGAACGCGACCAACACAAGCCGATCTATCCGGTCCTGCAACTCCGACCACTCGGCTGCGACATGCGCTTCTTGAATCGACTCACCCAGTTCCGCCCTCACCGCCTGTTTGAGCAGGAAGATGAAGCCGACGGCCTGGGAAGCCGTGAACTGCTGGACCGCCCTGATCTTGATGATCTCGTGTAAGCTCCGGCCTATCTGTTCGATATCTTCCTCTTGCAGAAGAGCCTCGAAGACGGCCAGCGTTCCCACGCGCAGGCTGTGGCCAACGGGATTGGCGAACTGATTCCTCCGACGTCCAAGAACGACGGAAGAATCCTCGGGGTACATCGCAAGTACGTCGCCAAGCCATCGTTTCACGATGGCTTCCTTATTATCCCGTAACAGTTCGCCGAACATCATCAATTCAGCCTCTGACGGAAACCGGCGAAGCCCGCACAAGCGGCGGCACCGACGGGCATCAGCCCGACTTCCGCATCATTTGGCTCGATCCAACACTTGGCGGCGCTTGTGCGAACCATCGCCGCTCACCGATTACACGCATCCCGTGGGCTTGGGAAGACCCGCAACCTTGCAGGCTCCCTTTGCAGGACCGCTCGGGAAGAGATCATAGACCTCTTTGAGCTTGAAACCGGTCGCTTTGCAGAGCTTGCGAATCATCGGTGCCATATTGAATTCGATGTAGTACTCACGGAGATAGTTGACCAACTTCCAATGTTCATCGGTCATCTCCGCAACGCCTTCGGTCTCGGCGAGACTCTTTGCGACGTCCTCGTTCCATACATCCGGATCCTGAATGAACCCGTCCTCGTCGATTTCGACTTGCTTGCCACCTAGTTCAATAGCTACCACGAGGGATCTCCTTAATCAGACGCTTCGATTGAATCGGGGCCACCAGGGGGGCCCCGATATCCGCATTGTCAATGTCCTCGGTGGCTGGGCTCTTGAAAACTGTTGATACGAGCGTCAGACGTCTTCCTAGGACACGGTCGTTTATCGCGACGTCACGCACGTGCGAGACGTAAACCCTTGGCCGGTTGCCTGGTGTTGGTCGTGAGGTTCATCGCGAATATTCTCGATCAAATCAGACCTCAGACGTTGGCCGTTTCCTTCGGCAACGACTGGTAGTAACTCATGAGGATCTTGGCGACCTCGGGGCGAGCGAACTCCGGCGGCAGATCCTTGCCTTCCGACAGCATCTCACGAACCTTGGTGCCCGAGAGGAACACGAAGTCTTCCTTCTTGTGTCCTTCCGGCGCTTCGCGCATCATGATCACCTCACCGACCGACCTGGAGAAGGCTGTGTGGTCGGCTTCGAAGATCTTGAGCTCCAGAGCGTCGTCGGGGACTTCGTTTCGGAAGATCTCCTGCGCGTCGAACGCACCGTAGTAATCTCCGACACCGGCATGATCGCGGCCGACGATGAGATGGGATGCGCCCATGTTCTGACGGAAGACGGCGTGAAGAACCGCCTCTCGCGGGCCGGCATATAGCATGTCGTAGCCATAGCCGGTGATCTCCACAGTGTTGGGCTCGAAGTAGAGTTCGGCCATCTTTCGGATTGCGGCGTCGCGAACGTCCGCGGGAATGTCGCCCTTCTTCAGCTTGCCCAGCAGCATATGAATAACCGCGCCGTCCGCATTGGTGCGTTCCATGGCGATCTTGACGAGCGCCTCGTGAGCTCGGTGCATCGGGTTTCGCGTCTGGAATGCGGAGACCGTCTTCCAGCCGTTCTTCTCGATCATCTCACGGATTTCAACCGCGGTGCGGAAGGTCTCCGGGAAGTCGGTGGCGAAGTAAGAATAGTTCAACACCTGGATCGGTCCGGAGACAAAGAACTTTCCGACCGAGAGGAAGGGGCTAACCCCGGGGTGCTCCATGGCTGTGGTGCCATAGATCTTCTCGGCCATCAGGTTCATCTGTTCGTCGGTCGCCTCTTCGATCGACTCGACGTCCTGGATCGCAATCACCGGATTGCCTTCCACGTTCGGATCGAGCAGAGCGATTCGCTTGGCGCCCTTGATTCCGGAGGCGTCCTTAACGACGTTGACGATCGGCACGGGCCAGAAGAGGCCGCATGTCGTCTTCATGCCCTCCGCCACGGAGAGCGAATCCTTGAGGTTCATGAAGCCGGTCAGCGGATTGAAGTACCCGCTACCCATCATGACAGCGTTAGCGGCCGCCTGGGAGCATACGAGTAGCTTCGGCAGCGCCTCGGCCTCTTTCTCGAGCGCGGCACGCTTTGCGTCATCCGCGACATACAGTGGGTTCAATGTTTCGGAGCCATGCGGCTTGACCAGCTTGCCCATGATGATTTCCTTTTCTATTCGATCTAAGGTGATCCACGAGGGATCTTTATTGACTTCCAAGAGAACCGATCATTACAGAATCAGGCGATTTCCAGATCCCTGGCCTTCGCCTTAACAGCTTTGAGATATAGAGCCAGAGGCCGATACATCAGATGTGCCCACTTCCCGAACGGAACTTCCACGACGAGCATGGGCACCGCGATGGCAAGATGGATCACGTAGATGTAGTACGTCGGCAGGGCCAGATCCAGCAGACGGAACGCGTGCATCAGAATGCCCGTGAGTCCCGTGAGGAACAGCAGGATCAGGAACATCCAATCCGAATCATGTGAGAACTTGTGGATTTCCTCCTTCTTCTTCACCCGACTGATCATTGCATCGGCGGAGAAGAAGAGGATCGCCGCGGTCGCGTAGTACCCCAGGATGCTGACCCAGGTGAACTCGGACCCGTCGGTCTGAAGGTAGCCGAGGAAGAACATCACAAGCGTGAACATCGTCACGTAGCCTGTAACGAGAATGAAGTGCTTCAACCAGCGAGTCGATTTGCTTTCGCACTCTCGCCACTTCTTCTGTGTGGCCATGTGGATGATGAACGTCTTGGCCTCGGAAACAAACACCGAGGGGGGTATCTTCTGCCCCTTGAGGAGGAAGCGGCACATCCTCAGCGAGTTCGTCAGGAGGAAGAACGTCAGGATGCCCGCCATCACCCAGTCCCCGTAATGAACCAGTTGATGCGGGATGAACGTTTCCACCGAAACATGATCCGTGAGCATTCGCTCGGGGGTAAAGGCTCCCGAGATGACGAACAGCGCGACCACAATCGCGGCGACCACAACTATGGCGCCGACTTCCGCGATCCTTGACGTATACAGAAGCCTCGAAATCCCCGTCCAATCGTAACGTGAGATGGCGTAGCGGCGGAGGGCCATCATCAGTTCGCCGGGGTTCGCGCCACGCGGGCATCTCGTCGAGCAGTCGCCACAGTAGTAGCACGCCCAGATGTCAGGATCACTGATCAACCGATCCTTCAGACCCCACATGGTCCAGATCATCTCTTTGCGCGGGAACGGATCGACGTCAGTCGATAGCGAGCAGGCGGCAGAACAAGTCGCGCACTGGTAACACTTGTTAAAAGTGTCCCCACCGTACTCGATGAGGTCTTCCTTGAACTTAAGATCTGGCTCGATCAGGATCGGCTCAGAACCGCAACCACCCGTACAATCGCACTCGCATGCGCTCTGAGTATCTGATGAGTCCTCGGCGACCTTCGGCTCGGCGCTATCTTCCACTGTTTTCTCTGCAGGCTCCGACATGGTCTCCACTATCTCTGTTTGAGATCTGATCGATCACCGCTGACGCACTACATCCCCTTGAATGGATTCATACCGATATCTTCTATCTGGTCAGCGAACTCGTTTATGATCTCTGGCAGTCGATCGAATTCGGTAATAGCCAGTTCCTCGACGCGGACGCGCTCCTCTTCCAGCGCGAGCTGTTTGAGTTTCTCCTGGATGTTGCCGCCTCGGGTGCCCATCAATTCGCTACCGCGAATGAAGTGGCACTGGTAATCATCGCCCGACTTGCATCCGACAAGCAGGATGCCGTCGAAGCCTCGGGACAAGGCGTTTGCGATCCAGACGACGTTGACCGCACCGAGACATCGCACCGGAATGAACCGGATGAAGGCGCTGTGCTTTAGTCGATTAAGCCCCGCCGTATCCAAAGCCGGATACGCGTCGTTCTCGCATAACAATCCGAGCAGCCTGGGCTTCTCTTCGAACTCATCCGGCACATCGATCGCCTTGATCATGGAAGAGATGATCTCGACCGAATAATCCTTGAACGAGATGATTCGTTCAGGACATGCACCCATGCAGATGCCGCATCGCCGACATCGAGTGATATTCGGCAGCGGCGTGCCCTTCTCGTCTTCGTCCAGCGTTCCAAATGGGCATTCCTCGGTACAACGCTTACATTGCGTGCATCTTTGGAGCGCGAAATCCGGATGGGATTGGTCTTCCCAGCGAGGATGTACGGCCCCACCTCGAGTGGCCAGCTCCACGCTCTGCACCGCCTTCAGCGCAGCGCCCGCGGCGTCATCGGCGCAGGCGTCGCAATCGCTGGGAGCTCGAACACAGCCCGCTGCGTAAACGCCCGTTCGCCTGGTCTCGTAGGGGAAACAGATGAAGTGTGAATCGGGGAACTCATAGCTCAACGAGGGCAGATCCGGTCCCTGGCGATAGTTGAGATTCAGCAGTTCCTTGTCTTTGTAATCTTTAAGTTCCTCGACGGTTCCTTTGGCCGCGTCCAATTGTGCGCCTGCCTCGCCCTTCTCGATGATCTTCTCGGCGTCGCGGAACTGTCTGATCAACTCGCCGTCCGCAGCGTTGGGGACCATGCCGGTGGCAAGGACGACCAGGTCGGCCTCCACCTGAATGTGCTTCTCGATCAACGTGTTCTCGACGTCAACCATCAGGTTACCGTCGCCGATCTCCTTGACCGAGAGCACGTCGCCCTTGGTGAAGAAGATACCGTGATCTTCCTGCGCCTTTCGATAGAAGTCTTCGTACTGGCCGGGCGATCGAATGTCCTTATAGAAGACGTAGGCCTGTGATTCGTTGTCGAGTTCGCGAGCCCACATCGCCTGCTTCATAGTAACTCGGCAACATACGCCAGAGCAATATGGAAGATGTTCGGCGTCGCGAGATCCCGCACATTGGATGAAGGCGATCTTCTTCGCCGGCTTACCGTCGGAAGGGCGGGTAATCTTGCCGGAAGCAGCCAGTTCTTCCATCTGGACGTTAGTAATAACATTGGCGTTGCCGTAGCCCAGATACCCGAGCTTCGACATGTCCGGCTGTCGCCATCCGGTAGCCTGGATTATCGAACCGACGCGGAAGTTCTCCGAGGAGCCGTTGCTTTGCAGCGAAACGTCGAACTGGCCCGGCTGGCCGTCGATCTTCTCGATCTTCGCTGCGGTATAGATCTTGATGCGCTCGTGCTGTTGGAGTTCGTTGATCCGCGAATCGAGATCGACCGTTTCAAGATCGCTGTACGGCGGCTTCTTGGGGAAGAGTCTGGTGAACTTCCCGAGCCAGCCACCGAGTTTGGCCTCTTTCTCGACAAGCGCGACCTCGTAGCCGGCCTTCGCTGCGTCGAGTGCCGCAGTCATCCCTGTGTGCCCGCCACCGACGACGAGGATCGTCTTGTCGATCTCTGCCTCGAAGGGTTGAGGGATCTCGGCCTTCTGCGCCTTGGCTATACCCATGCGCAGATAGTCCTCGGCGAGCATCTGCGTGTCTTCATCGTTCGGCTCGTGGCTCCACACGACCATCTCGCGCAGGTTGACCCTCTCGGTCATGCATCCTTCATATGTAAAGACATCGGTGTTAAACCGTGGCGAGCACCCCGCGATGACCAGGGTGTTGACCCCTTGCAGGATCTCCTCCTTGATCTGTGCGACGCCTTCGTCACCACATAAGAACGGATGCGACTTGCAGCAATCCACCCCGCATTCGGAAGCGACGTTCTCCAAGGCGTCGACATCGACTGACTTGGCGATATCACAACCCTGGCAGATCCAAACGGCTAATTTCTTGTCTTGTTCACTCACAGGTCAATCCACGCAACTCTGGAGGGCCTTCATGGCGGTTCCAGTGGCGTCCCGTACAGAGACGGCCACATCCACCGGCCGCTTGGCGCAACCGGCGCTGAGCAAGCCGGACTGGGGCTGCTCACTGGTCAAGAATCCATGTTCGTCTCTCTGAAGATCACCGCCGACATCGACGTGCGTCGCCACATCCGACGGAACAATTCCCGTTGCAAGCACGACGAGATTGACCTTCTCCCTGACGAGGTCCCCGGAGAGAGTGTCTTCGGCCACTACGACCAGGTCACCGTCGGTCGCGTCTTCGGTTATCTCCGCAACCTTGCCCTTGATGAGTTGGAGCTTCTCATCCTTCTGGGACTCGGCAAAGAAATCCTCCAACCGGCCAGGCGTACGTATATCGATGTAGAAGATGTGAATCCGAGCATCGGGATACTGCTCGCGGACATACCGGGCCTGCTTAAGCGAACCCATGCAACAGACGCCCGAACAGTGCTTCTGGTAATTGTCGTCTCGAGATCCAGCGCACTGTACGAAGGCGATGCTCTGTATATCCTTGCCGTCCGACGGGCGCTGGATCTTGCCGCCGGTCGGTCCGCTGGACGCTGCCAATCGCTCCATCATTACGTTCGTAATCACGTTCGCGTGCTTACCGAATCCGAGGGGTTCGATCTTCTCGGCGTCATACGGCTCCCATCCGGTCGCCCATATTACCGCTTGTACCTCGACTTCGACGGTCTCGGCCTTCATATCGAGGTCGATCGCGTCATAAGAACACGCCGGAACACACTTGCCGCACTCGCTTCCCGGGCAGGCATCTTCGTCGATCACGTACTGCATCGGATGCGCCATTTCATATGGCAGATAGATGGCTTTTGTCTTTCCCATTGAGCAGTTGAACACGTCAGGTCGCTCTTGGGGGCAGGCTTCGACGCAATCGCCGCAGGCGGTGCACTTGGCGTTGACACGTCTTGGGTCGCGGCGAATGGTCGCCTTGTAACTTCCCGGTTTGCCGGTGACCTTCTCAACCTGAGACAGCGGCAGGCACTGAATGCGAGGGCTGGTTCTTAACCGACGGAAGTTGATTTCCAGTCCGCAACTAGGGGGACAGAGCTTCGGGAAGTACTGGTTCATCTGAGCCACGCGGCCGCCGAGGTAGGGATTCTTCTCGACCAGCACCACTTCGCAGCCGGCCTCGGAGGCCTCAATCGCCGCAGTTATCCCGGCGATCCCACCACCGATCACAAGAATCTTGCCCTGTATGCCGTTTCCGCTCATCGTGTTTCCTCAACGGAGGCCTTATCCGGCTCCTAGTCGGGCCGCTCGTCCTTCGCGGCACCCTTGAAAGCCTCAACGACGTCCTGTTTCATCTTCATGGTCTGCTCGCCGAAGAGGCTGAATCGCAGCCACAAGAATGCAAACCTCAGCAGCGCTTCATCGTTGTAGCGAATCTCCTCGATGAAATCCTCATCGATCTCGAAGCGCTTCAAGAGAGTGCTGCTGAAGACGAACTGGCGAAACTTGTCCAGGTCGTAGCACGCCGTGAACATCATGTTCAGTCTCTCAGGTGAGAGATCACCCCCGTCTTCAAAGAACTTATGAAGCGACAGTTCCTTGAATGCCTCGCCCCACTCGTCATATTCATCTACCCCCTGGTCGTCAAGCCATTGGCGAACCGTCCACTCTCGACCTTCCTCGAAGCCCTTGCATACGTCCTCCTGCATCAGGAAGTAGAAGCGTTCACCGCGCCAACCGTCTGGCGTATCCTTGGACGAGGCGAGACCGAGTGGATACATGCGACAGGGCCATGGACGATCCGAATAGATTCCGCACCCACTATCGGAGAGGAACGGGCACGTCTTGCCTTCGTCCTCGTTCATTCGCAACACGACGACTGGCGTCTTCATGTCCTTCTGGACAGGGATGAGCGCGTGTTTGTCGAGGAATTCAGTTGAGGTCATCCCCAAGCGCTTCTTCATGCGAAGTACGTCGTAGGGAGCCAGGAAGATGTTCACGTCGCCGCAGCACTTGTTGAAGCACGAGACACCGGGGTGACATGCGAACTTGAAGCTGTCGTCCGGGCCGAGCCGGGGATAGTCAGCCAGTATCTTCTCCCGCAATTGCTCGCGAGGATCATCCTTGGTGGGGAGTTTCTCGTCGCTCACAGTTGATCTCCTTGCTGCTCCTTGACGATCATTTCAGTCATTGCGCTTTCAGACCAGACCGGGAGCATCGACGAGGCGCCGGTGACCGGGTTGATCATATGCCGGTACGAAACGTGCTGGTTGTACTGCTCCTTCATCCATACCCACCCCTCCCTATAGTACGAGCAGTCGTTGTTAAAACAGACTAAGAAGAATTCTTCCTCCCAGCTGGCCTCCTCAGGTACTCGCCACTTCTTGAGGCTTTGATCGCAGTGGGGGCATGTTCGGGGAATCTCTGTCATTACATTGCTCGGTCGGAAAACGTCTATCTCGGCCCCGTGCCCTGTTTTGCGGAACAATAACGCATCAAACGAACGGGAATTCAGATGATATTGAGAAACGGAAGCTTCGGGCGCCGACGAGCGACGCCCGAAGATTCCGAACGACTCATATACCCTTAGGCCATTGCCATGGCCGGCGTGGGTACCGTGATGTACTTCACGGGCTTCTTCATCATTGTCCACTCGCCGGTGTCCTTGTCGTAGACACAGTTGCAGAAGGCGAGCCAATTGTCATTGTCGATACTCGGCGTGTCGGCGCGGAAGTAGTAGCCCGGCCAACGCGTCTCCTCACGGAAGAGGATCGAACGCATGTGTGCATCCGCCTGGTACATGCGGTGAACGTTCTCCCAGCACCGCATGAGCTCATGCAGATTCTCCGCTGCGAGACTAGCCGTATCTTCCTTGAGGTAAGTCAGCAACTCCATGCCTCTTTCCAGAAGCTTGTCGCTGGTCTTGAACTGAGCGGACACGCCGCCGGCATACTCATCCATGATCTTCTGCAGACGATACATGTACTGCGTCGGACGAATGTAATTCGGGTTGATATCCGGGTCAGTGGTGGCACCCTTGTGCTGCTCGAAAGTACCGAGCGGGGCCAGGATTTCCTTAGTCAGAGCGTCGACCTGAGCCTGGTCCACATTGGGGGCACCGGGGTTGTCGACGGCATAAGAGACCATGGCCTTGGCGGCTATGCGTCCCTCGGCGTGGGAGCCTGAGGAGAACTTATGGCTGGATGCGCCAGAAGCGTCGCCCGCCGCGAACATGCCCTTGATCGTGCACATGTGCGGGTAGCCCCAGAAGTACTCACCCATGGTCTCGCCGTTCTGAAGATCCTCGGGACCTGAGACCCAAGCACCTGAAGCGCCGGAGTGGGAACCAATGAAGTACGGGTCGCACGCCATGATCTCGGAAGGCTTCTTCTCCGGTTCGACGTTTGTCGCGGCCCAGAGAATGGCCTGCGAGATCGTCATGTCCAGGAAGTCTTCCCAGGCCTCGGATTCCAGTTCCTTGAGCTTCTTCTTGCGCGCCTTCTCGTCAGGCACGCCCTCGGCGATCTTCTGGATGGCGTCGGCCGTCTGCATATAGATCGGGGCCTTGCCTTCCATGACGTCCAACATCATGAGCCAATTGCGAATGTTGGCCGGGCGCGGCTTGACCTTGCCGTACGGCTCCCATTTGTCGAGTTCCGCGGCATTGTCCTGCATGTAGTTGCCGCCCTGCGCGTTCGTCGCGATCGCCTTGAACAGGAGGAACCACGCACCGACTGGACCGTAGGCGTCCTTGTAACGCACGGGGATGAAGCGCACTTCCTGGCAAGTCATCTCGGCACCGCCGTAGATGGTGAAGAAAGCGCTGGCTCCGGAGTTGAACGGCGGGTACCAGGAGCGGCCGAAGCCCTCACCGGTCGATCGCGGCTTGAATACGTGAACCGCGCCGCCCATTGCCACGAGAGTTGCCTTCGCCTTGAAGACATACACTTTGTTTTCTCTGACACTGAAACCGATCGCGCCGACGCACTTGTCGCCGTCAACTAGTGGGTGAGTGATGAAAACGCGTTCGTAGATTTCACCGCCGGCATCAGCCAAGGCGTTCTTCGCGGCCTCGGCAACGACGACCTTGTAGGACTCGCCGTTGATCATGAGCTGCCAGCGACCTTCGTGGACGTACTTGCCTTCCTTGTCCTTCCAGATGGGAAGGCCCCACTTCTCGAAGAGGTGGACTGTCGAGTCGACGTGACGGGCGATGCTGACCACGAGGTCCTCGCGCGTTATGCCCATGAGGTCGTTACGGACGTACTCGGCGTAGTCATTGAGGGTGTTGTTGCCGCTGTTGAGGTCTACGTACTGGTTGATGGCCGAGAGGCCCATGGCAACTGCGCCGGAGCGATCCACCGCCGCCTTATCAACCATCGTGACCTTCAGGCCATGCTTCTTGGCCCAATACGCTGCTTCCACCGCCGCGCCGCAGGCGGCCATCCCGCCGCCGCAGAGCAACAGGTCGGTTTCAACCGTTACTGTCTCAAAATCCGCCATTTTTGAATATCTCCTTATCGTTCCTCGATTGAGGACGAAAATAGATCTTTGAAGGACCCTTGATCGATGAGGATCAGACCGTGGGGACCTTGTCCATCTTGACCGGTCCGAGCTCGGTGTTGAGCCCTTCAGGCTCGCACATCAGCGTCGGACTCTTCAGGTCGTCATCGCCGGTCGGATAGTGATCGAACGGCTGCGCCTTGCCCTCTTCAACTCCCCTGCGGATGGGGAACTTGAATCGCTTGGGCTTGATGTCCTTGCTGCGGAACTGGATAGTCCACATGATGTCTTCGCTGGAGCGCATCGCCGTGGCGCTCGCGCCCAGGGGCACGAAGTCCGCATAGCCGCGTACTTCCACTGCCTGGGTGGGGCAGATCTTGACACAGCTGTAGCATTCCCAGCACATCTGCGGGT
>PJEL010003497.1_pt1 | contig 13385 bp, 15 predicted proteins | sample 1853271 | NCBI WGS metagenome assembly PJEL01 (sample SAMN08108733, study PRJNA415343) | Invertebrate metagenome, whole genome shotgun sequencing project. | host: Globobulimina | place: Sweden: Gullmar Fjord | collected 2015-08 | reverse complement strand
ACAAGAAATGATTGAAGAGCAGAGAGAAAAATTGAAAAACACACCGAAATATATTTCGAGCTGTATTGTTTCATTTACATTATGAATTTAATTAATACTGTATTTATTTACAATATTATCAAAATGATGTATGTAATATTTTTCACGTTCTTTAAGGTCTTGTAAGGGTATATTATCTTCAACAATTTCAAATTTATGGTCTGAATATTGTAATACCTCAAATGATGAGTAATAATACCGCTCTTTAACGAATTCATAGATGTGCTGTCTATATCTTTCATTTCTACATTTTTTAGTTGTTTGACCGATATAACAGCAGTTTCCTTCTTGAGAATATATTCTATAGATACACCCAGTCACTAACATTTAGTATTACAATTTATTTTAATTTTAAAATTTAAATTTAAATAATTAATTAAATTGAATTTAATTTAAAAAAAAAATATATTGTATATATTATAATAAATAAAATGAGTGATTCAAAAACAATTGACGATTATTCGGAATTTGATGTATTTATGACCTCTATTGATGAAAAAAGTAAGGCAACCCAAAAGTCATACAAAACACAATACAACAAACTTAAGAAAGCACTTGGTAAAGATATTGCAGAAAGTTCTCAAAATAAAATTATAGACGTAGCACAGCAAGAGGAGAAAGCAAACAGCAAGCAAGCACTTATCAATATTGGTATTCTTGTAAGAAGACTTTACAAATTGGCCGTTGATAAATTAATAGAAGAAAGAGATAGTACTAAATTAGAGATTCAAGAAGAAGTAAAAGAAAAAAATTCAACAATCAAAGAAGATTTACCCACTCTTTCCGAATTGGAAGAATATACAGAATACTTGTATGAATCTAAAAAATGGTTTGAGTACATCATTAATTATCTGCTAATTAATTATCAAACTCGGAATAAAGACCTTAATTTTACAATTGTTAATCTTAAAAGGGATACAAAGGATCAAACAAAGAATTTTATTTGGCTGGAAAGGAATAAGGCAACATTCATTAGAAATAATTATAAAACTGCTGGGACATACGGAACTAAGACGGATGTAATTACTGATGAAAAGTTCTTAAATGCTATTAAGAAAATGAAAGTTAAATTAGACGGTGCTAACTTTATTCCAAATGAAAACGATCCGAATTACTACGTACAGAAAAGTACTTATAAGAAGATTGGGGAGGGTGCTTATTTCAAAATATTAGTAGATGCTAATAGGGACAGTCTTCAAAAGATTAAAAAGATGTCGGACAGCAGAGGTACTAATATCGATACCGTGGTGGAATTCTACGATATTGAAAATGTACAGCTGGATTAATTTTTAGCCCAGTAAGTATATATTGTAATTCCAAAGATTTTTCTTTTCTTTTGTGTGTAGCCTTGCTGTGTATAAATAAAATAGGTATAATTTTTGATATCTTTTTTATTTATTTTTGGTTGTGGTTCTTCATCTATAAAGTAATGCTGATATTCTTCATTCACACAAATAAGTTTCATTTACATTATCAATTTATTTTTTTTTTATTTTTTAATTTAATTAATTATTTTTTAATTTAATTTAAAAATAAAATCTAATGTATATATAAATGGTATTTGAAAACAATTTTATAATTCATTCTTTTAAGGGAATTGACCTTGAATTAGTAAATGGCGAGTGGAAAAAGAAGCCTAAAGGTATGCGACCAGAGTGGAATGAAATAACTGAAAGTTGTATTAAAAAGACAGATAAAGGGCTTGGGCTTATTACTGGTAAGAAATCTGGAGTACTTGTGTTAGACTTTGATAATCTTGATTTGTATGCTGAATACACATTTAAGTATCCTAATATTAAGAATGCTCCACGAGTAGCAACAAGAAAAGGTTTTCATCTTTACTTTTTATGGAAAGACATCTACACTGAACTACCCTCTAAATTAGGGAAGCTTGATATTCAAGGAAACGGTAAGCAAGTATTTTATGTAGGTACAGAGTATAAAACTGAAACTGGCGATACATTTACTTACTCTTGGGAGCAAAAGGATACACTTACAGAATTACCTACTGAATTATTTAACGATCTTAAAGCAGCTGGTAAGCCGAAAAAGGTGAAGACCGCTGAATGTAATTTTGTTGTAGAATGTAATGATAAATTGTGGAAAGACATCATAGAGAATATTCATATCTCATTCATAGACGATTATCAATCGTGGTTTCAAATAGTATGTGGTTTGTATTCTATTGGTAAAGAGGCTCGTGAATTAGACCACTACAAAGAAGTTGCAAGAAATATCAGTATGAAGTCTAAAAAGTATGATAAAAGTCATAGAGAGTTTGAGATACTTTGGGAACATAATTGCGAGAAGTATGCTTTTACTGGTGGCTCTGTAAGGCATTACTCTCGTGAAAGTAATGAAGACAAGTATCTTGAAATTTGTAAGAGACATTCTGGAAAAGACTCTGCTTATTATGTCTTCGATGAGAAACTAATTTGTGATTACTTTATGGAATCTTATGGAGACAATATGATTTGTAATAAGGGTAAAGTATACATTTATCTCAACGGAGCTTGGAAAGAGGACAACAAGGGCATCATCATTCAGAAGTTTTTATGTAACGAAGTAAGAAATTTATACAAAAGAATTGTAAATAATCTCAACAAGGATTTACAAAGAGAAGATACAGATACAGAGGCGATTTCTAAATGTATTAAAGAAACTACAAAAGTATTGACTAATTATGGAAACCAAAAGAATAAGAACGTGTGGGGTCTTATATATTGTGATTTGATGTCTCGAGATACAGACAAGGACATCTTTGATACAAGAAAAGAAATCTTTGTTTTTAACAATAAGGCATACAACCTTGAGACTAACAAATGGATTGAGATTAGTAAATTTGATTACATATTATCTACATGCGGTAGAGACTTTATTGAGCCGAGTAAGGCACAACTCGATAAAGTAAGTTCTTTGTTTAATAGTATATTTCCAAATGAAGAATATAAAAAGGCTTACATTTCAATACTCAAATCTGGTATGGTAGGTACAAGGGTAGAGAAGTTTATTGTTGCTACTGGTGGTGGTCGCAACGGCAAGGGGGTACTCAATGATTTTTATCAATATCTTCTTGGATCTTATTATGGTATTCTTCATCTTGGTCTTCTAACTGATAAGTTAAAAAGTGGTGCGAATACAGAACTGAGAAACATTCACAAGAAAAGATTTCTTAAGGCTAGTGAGCCAGACAGCGGTTCTAATGATAAACTCCGAATGGCTAATATTAAAGCCTTGACTGGCGAACAAAATCTAAAAGCACGGGGTTTGTATGAAGGTGATTTTGATATTCAAATTGACGCTACTTTTATTATGGAGTGTAATAAGTTGCCTTTTATCTCTATAGACGGTAACGAGGCAGAGAAGCAACGACTTCTTATCATTCCTTTTGAGACTACATTTACAGACAGTCAAGAAGACATACAATTAGACCCCTTTAAATATAGACCTTGTGACTCATCTCTTAAGACTGAAATGTTTAAGGAAGAACACTATTCCGCTTTGTTTAAATACTTAGTTGATAATCATGATGGAGTTGAAATTTATACTCCAGATGATTGTAAGAAGCTTGCATTGAAGTGGATGCTTGATAAAGACGATTTTGCTGGATGGTTCTTTGATACATACTCGGAAGATCCCAATGGTATTATATCTGTAAAAGATTTATACAAGATTTTTAAGGACTCAGATTATTATTGTGGTATTTCAAGTGGTGAGAAAAAGTCGTCTAATACCGAAAGTAAATTTAAGCAGATGATTAAGGATAAAATGAAGCATATATTCGTGGCTGGAAATTCTTATATTAATGGAACTAGAATTATTAAAGATTCAGTCAAGGGCTACTCTCTTAAAATTGAAGAAGATGATTTTGAGTGCGAGTAAAGTGGTTTAAAAATAAGATAGATTTATATGTATAAGTATGGGTGACGTATCTTTTAGTATATATCGTTTTTTTAATGAAGAATCTCCTCTGATTACTATTTTAAAGGAAATAGCAGAGGCACTTAAGGCCATTGCCGAGCATCAGCGAACATTGTGCGAAAAAAGTAAAGTTGCCTAATTAGGCAAATTATATAGCCACATCCAAATATCCAAAAGTCGCCGTTTTTTGGAAAACTATTTCATACTTTCATTTCCGAGGACTACTTTCTCAAAAATCGGCGACTTTTGGATTTTTGGATGTTTGTTTTTTTTCTACATTTTTGATTTTTCTATTGTTTTTTATTACATTACTATTTGTATATAAATATACTACTATTTTTTTGTTTGAGAAAGTTAGAAAATTATAAATATAATATTTATAATATAAGAAGAAGAGATGGAAGGAGAGAAGAAGCCAAAAAGAGTTATGACGCCCGAAATGCTTGAGAAATTAGCCGTCGCACGAGCTAAAGCAATGGAAGTCCGCAGAGAACTTAAAGCTGAAAAGGATGCAAAAGAATTGGAAGAACTTCCAGCAAAATTAGAAAAGAAGGCTAAAATTAAAGCTGAATTAGAAAAGCCAAAGGAGCCTAAACCAGAAGTTCGCAAGAAAAAGACCGTTCCAGAAGATAATCCAGTAATGGACTCACCAGACACCGATTCCGATGACTATGAACTTGAAGATATGAAAGTGCCGTTGCCCCCACCGCCAGTAAAGCAGAAAAAGAAGAAGAATATTGTAATCGTAGAAGACTCTTCGAGCGATGATGAACAGTACATTTATGTACCTAAACGCCGAGGTCGCCCTCAGAACCCTATATCAAAACAGCTTGAATCAAAGTCTTTAATACCACCGTCACCAGAGCCACCACCACCACCAGTAGTTCGACAACCAACCTATAACGAACTAGCAAGGGCTAATTTACATACCTTCGGCGGATTTCCAAGACGATTTTAAAAATTAAAATATAATCTTAATATAAATGGCTGCCTTTTCTACTAAAACATTTAAGAAACATGATGACTATATGACGCCTAAATATGCTTGGGAGAATATTAAACATTTCATTCCAAAAGATAAAATTATATGGGAGGCTTTTTATGGTGATGGCGTTTCGGGTAATTATTTAACTGAATTAGGCTTTAAGGTTATACATGAAGAGCGTGATTTCTTCACAGAACCTCCCAACGACTGGGACATCATAGTATCAAATCCCCCCTTTAGTAAATCAAAAGAAGTAATGAAGCAAATGTTAATTTATGATAAGCCTTTTATTATGATAATGCCGTCGGCGAAGATTAATACATCATATTTCAGAGACTGGAAGGATAAAGGATTACAAATTATAATTCCTCGTAAGAGAATACATTTTTTAAAATTAGTAGATGGTAAGCCAGTTGAAGGTTGGAAGAATGCTTGTGCCTTTGATTGTTTTTATTATACATATAAAATGAATTTACCAAATGATATTATTTGGTTAGAATAAATTAAATTTAAATAAAAATCGGTTTATTACAAAAAATAACCTATATTAAAAAATGAAATCAATAACAAAACAATATGACTAACTACGATATGAGCGTTTATGATTTTATGAAACCCTCTATTAATCAATATGTTAGTCTATTAGCAGAATTTAATAAGGGATTAACAAATATGAACACCAGCCGTATACCAATTGAAACAAGAAAGGAGAAAGCGTTTGAACGGCTATTAAAAGAAGTTGAAAAGTTAGATGGCGATGAACTACAAAAATGGAAAGATAAATTGGAAAATGTATTTAATTTAAAAAAAGCAGAAAAAGCAGAAAAAGTTGAAAAAGATTTAACTGATTATAAGATTGGTGAAGATGTTATTTTTTATACAAAATATAAAGTTGAAGAACCTTGGACATCAATTGGAGAATCTGAATATAAAGTTGAAGTAAAATGTATGATTAAAAAAATTAATAAGTGTTCTATTACACTACAAAAATATAAATGTAATGTGGATTATACAGATGAAAGAAGAGCATTTATAGAACAGACACATGGAGATATTAAATTTGAATGGACTAACGAACTGCGTGATAAAGATATTGTGGTTGTAAAAAATGTAACGCAACTTATGAGAAGCGACCATAGTTTATATCAAAAATATATAAAAGTAACATATTACAACATAGATTTTGGAAAGTAAAAAAAATAAATTTAATTTGTAAATTATAATGTAAATGAAACGCAAGAGAAAGCGAAATTACTTCCATGAACTACCATATGATATCATACTTTACATTTTTTCATTTGTGCCAAAATTGAGATCTTATAAATTTATTAAACTTAAAAAATAAATAGATACACATTTATAGAATGCCTTACAAAGATCCAGAAAGAAGAAAAGAATATTATAAAGAATGGTGTGAAAATAATAAAGAAAGAAGAAAAGAATACCGTGAAAATAACAAAGAACATATAAAAGAAAAAAAGAAAGAATACCAGCAAACAGAACAAGGGATTAAAAGTAGAAGAATTTCTGATTGGAAAAAATACGGCATAGATGTAAATTCTGATTTTGATGAAATCTATGACATTTACATTAATACAGATCTATGTGATTACTGTAATGTTAATTTAGAAGGAAATGGGAACAATAAAAAGTGTTTGGATCACGATCACAATACTGGTGAAATCCGAGGAATTCTGTGTCAAATTTGTAATGTCCGAGATGTTCTAAAATTAAAATAAAAATAAATTCATAATGTAAATAATGAGCCTCTCGCCAGAACAATTAGAAGCGTTAGGTAGGCGTATAATAGGCGACGAACGTACGGATAAACTTAAAGAACATAAGAAAGATGCCGAAGCCCTATTTAACTACGGCAAGGCTGTTGAATCCGCAGTTGGGGGGTTTAAGCCAAGTCTGAATATCGGATCTGCTGTGAATCGTTTAGGAGGTATATCAGTTGGAAAACAATTTGGTAGAAATTTACATCTACCGACGATAAATGAGATGCCTTCTGACGCAAAAGCCAGAGCCGAGTTGGTTAAGACGTCTTCTGTATTACAACAAAAAGGAATGCGTGCGGCTACTAAACGAATGAAAAATAATAGTCCTAATTTTGAATTTCTATCAGAGCTTTCTACAGACGATTATGTAGTTGTAAAAAATAAAGCAACTGGTAAAATAGAAATAGCCTTTAGAGGTACTGATCCTAACGCTAAGATAAAATCTGGCCGAGGTAAGGGCTTAGTAGAACCTTTTATGTGGCCCGCAATTCTGCTTACAGGCACAGAAGGAAATATATTTGACCAACACAATCTTGAAAAAATTATAGCAGACTTAAAGAGAGCTGGAATAGAACCAAGTGATATCGGACATCTTTCTGGATACAGCATGGGTGCAACTAAAGCGCATCGTTTAGGTGATATGCTGGGTATTGAGACAACTTTATTAAACCCTTTTATAGGTAAAAATATGTTAAGTAGTCCAAGTAATCCTAATATAAAGCACGCTATATTCAGAACGACAGAAGATATAGCGACAGCACAAGCACTTTTGCGATCTAAAATTCCAGCTAATTTTACTTTAAATAACATAGACCCAGTAGCAGTAATCACTGAAAGAGACAAGGGTATGTTTAAGAAAGTGGCTCAAGATATTATAGCGCTTCACGATTTAGACCATTTTGTAGTAGAAGGAAATCGCAAAAGTGAAATTAGAGATGCTAACGATGCTATTAATGAGAGAGTAGATAAATTTAATGAAGACTCCAAATTTAAAAGTCCAGAAGAGATAAACGCTCTTCGGGGTCAAATGATGGAAGACATAAAACCACATTCAGATGTTTTGTCTAAACCTTTAAAGAAAATAAAAGCAAGAACTCAATATCTTAAAGCAATAGGAAAGGGAGGGGTAGCACTCGGAGCGGCTGCTGGTGGATATGAAATAGGGGAAAAATTATCAGACGCCTTGGATATAGAAGATCCTTATGCTCGCACCGCTATAAGTGGTGCTGCCGCTGGTGGAGTTGCTGAAATGACTGGTCTCCGCTTTGCTGGCAAAAGACTACCAAGCACCGTAGAATTATTTACAAATCCGTTGTCTCACTTTTCTTCATTAGCAAGACTTCGAGGTGCTGTATTAGCGGGAGGTGTTTCGGCAGTATTACAAGAAGGGACAGCGGACATACTCAATAAAGCGTTATTAGACGCTGGGGTAGATGGAGATACAGCTGGTATAATTAGCGAAAGTGCTGGTGGAGCAGTAGGAGGAGGCAGTTCAGCCGCTATAGAAATCGCAATAGAAAGAGCGGGGATACGCCTCGCACAGACTGCTGCAAGAAGTTCGATGATGTCGGTAGCAGAATTAACTGGAACCGAACTATCAGAGCCTCTACTTGCTTCATTTGGAGAAATGGCAGCAGAAACAGCAGCAGAAACAGCAGCAGAAACAGTATTAGAAACTGCTGGTGAGGCAGCAGCAGAAGTAGCTGGTGAAATAGCGGCAGAAGTGGTAACTGAAACAGCAATAGAGGCTGGTATAGAAACAGCCTTAGCAGTTACAACAGCATCACAATGGTGGAACCCCGTGGGCTGGATTGCTGGTGCGGCTTTGGCTGGAACATTAATAGCGGGAGGCATCAGAATAGCAGCAGCGGTAAATTCACCTCAAGTAGATTATGTACTACGTCCTACGAGAAATGAAAACATAGATAATGCTGTGAAATCCGATGAAACAGTACAGCGTCTTATTCAAGATTTTAATAGAAGACGTGATTTTTCACCAGAAGCAATTAACGCATTAGAAGACCAAATTGATTATGCTGTATTTTTAAATCCGAATATTCCAGGTAATTATGAGTATAAGTCATCCGCCATAGCAGCACCACGTGGGACAGAAGATATAGTATATCCCAGAGATTACTCTGAAATCCCCGAAAACATAAGAACTATGACTGGTGCTGAATATCGTCAAGCGGCGGGAGCTGCACAATTGTATAACGATCACAGAATGGAATACATTTATCTAAATGATACACAAAAAGAACAAATTGTATCCGAATACGTTAGACAAAATCCAGACATAAAAGATAGAGATTGGTTTAATGGAGACATCAATTACAGACTATCAAGAGTTATTGATGAAGACACACAACACATTACAAAACCATTACGAGATGCTATAATTATACCAGCATTTCAAGAGAGGAGACATCAAGAAGAACAAAGAGAAGCAGTCGAGAGAGGCTTAAATGAATACAATCAAGAATTAGGAAATATCTCTCAAGCCCACTCTTTATTTTCAGACTTTATTCAAAATAATCCACAAGCACAACAGTTTATTAATAATGGTGATATCAACGGTCTTAATAATTTCCTACATCAAAGTATGTCCAGTCAAGAGACAGTTGGATTAATAATTAATCAAATGAGACGTGCTGACCCAACTGCTACGAGAGAGCAATTAATGGATGCTCTTTATCAAAGTATTCCGCAATTTGACGAAAAAGGTGAAATAACATATCAAACCGTTTATGATCAGCCCTTACAAATTTCAAGAGAAAGCCAAGACACCCTAACTCGTGAAGCACAAGCATTCAAACAAGCAAATAAATATCGAGACATGGTTCCGAAATTGGGAGAACATCCACTCGGTAATCAATTACTTCAAGATGAAAAAATTGTATCTTTAATGAACAGCGGAGCTTCAGCAGAAGTAATAAATAAAGAATTTGATAGATATTATAAATCGCATCCCACATTTGCGAGAGCAGTTAGAAGTGGTAGAGTGTCTGTTCCAAAAGTTAATGTAGATGGTACGATAAATTATACAACACCCGAACCAGAAAATGAAAACAGTTCTCACGCAGCTCGAAGAGCCGAACGACACAAACTAAATATTGAACCAGACGTTAAGACCGAATCGTCGTCTGTGGAATCTCAATTGTAGCGTTCTCCATTTCAGTGGCAGAGAGTACTTCTCTTTTACAATAAATACAACAACATTTAATTTCACTGCATCTACTTCTCAAACAAAATGTAAGAGTTGCTCCTAAAAAGCCAGTTACAATACCACACGCAGTTAATAAAAATGATTCACTTACTGGTAAAGACATAAGTATTTTATTATTACATTTTATTTTAAATAAATATATATAATAAAGTGTAATGAAAACAAAGGATATTACTTGTATTAAAACAAAATTACCAAGTAAATCTGCTTTCACCATTGAAACTGATCCAGATTTCATTAAATTACATACTCTTATGGTAATTAATGGAAAAAGAGGCGGAGGCAAAAGTGTTGCTTTGGCTAATTTAATTTCAGAGGCAAAACGAAAACATTATTTTGATAGAGTATTTTTAATAACACCGACATACAATAGTAATAAAACAATTTGGGATATTGCCGATATATCACCAGAGGACACATTTGAACCAACTGTATCTGTTATAAAAGATGTATTAAAGGCTTGTGAAGCTGAAAAAGAAGAATGGGACAACTTCCTCTTTAAAAAGGAACAATTCAAAAAGTACAATAAAGACTTCAAAGATCGTCAAGTTAAATCTATAAACGCTAACGAGTTGTTACAATATTTAGACTTTGGTTTCTTAGACGGACAAGTACCCGAATGGAAATATCCAGTAGAACAACCACCTCGCCTTGCAATTATTTTAGACGACTGCCTAAATTCAGAGGTTATGGCTCGCAGATCTTCTGGGCTAACAAATTTAGCCGTGCGTCACAGACACGTATGCGATGGCTTAGGTGTATCTCTTTTTATGTTAGTACAGTCATATTGTGCTATAGGCGGCGTACCACGTGTAATCAGAGAAAATTGTACGCATTTGCTTCTATTCAGAATTAATGATACCAAGCAAATTATGAAAATTAAAGAAGAGTCAGATTTAGAAATCACCGAAGATGAATTTAATGAAATGCTAAATTCGGCACATTCCGAGCCTTACCAGTTTTTAATGGTAGATTTCAGCTCTAAATGCCCTACAAAGAAATATAGAAAAGGTTTCAATCAGTATTTAATTCCACCCAGTTTAGAAAATTCTTGTAGTTGTAAAAAATAATTTATAAATTTCAATTAAAATAAAATGTAATAATAAATGGCGAATCGTGAAGGAACTGCCCTATCTGATGAGAATATGAGAATTCATTGTTTCGAAGGAAAAGCACCGCCGTTAGGGCGTTTAGATCTTCTTCTACCTCCTCCAACTAATACATCAAAAGTATTTTATAGAGATCCCAAACGCATTCCTCGTATGGAGCGACCAATTAGCGTAGCAGCACAAATGGAAAATTTATCAAGAATTTCAAAAACACCAACAGATACTCTGTTTAGTGCTTACAACGAAACAAGAAAAAATAAGAAGGACGTTTCTATGAAACTCGCCCAACGGACATATAGATACAATCCGACTACTATGACTATCCCAGATATTACTGATGAAATCTTTGAAGAATTACTTAACGCTCAATTGTATCAAGCAACGCCTCCGCAAACACCACCGCAGACACCACCGCCGATGTCTAAACAGCCGTCAATTCCGCCCGATTTTGCCCCTATTTCCGCCCAACCAACACCAAAGCCCTCCCGTGCTCCGTCGCCACTTCAATTTGGCACAAGCACCCCTTTATCAAAAAAAGAACAAAAAGAGCTCGCCAAAACTGAAACGACCCCTAGTGGTGTATTAAGTGAAGGTCTTGTGATCCGTTCTGGTCGTCCAATTGAGGTAGAATTACCAAAATCAATTAAAGAACAATTGTATTCAAAAGAAGCAGAATCTATTTTTAGATCAATGGGACAATAAATTTGTAATGTATTTAATTTTAAAATTAAAATATAATGTATATATAAATATGGCGAGCAGTTCTACTGATATTGAACCAATTACAACCGAAATTGAGATCCCTAGACATGTTGAGTCCAATCCTTTTAATTATACAGAAGTTCAAAAAGCCAAACGTAATAAAGCAGTTAGAGATGCGATGAAAGACTATCCACAATTACCTAGAATGTGGATTGAGATGATGTATGATGTTATAGAAAATAAGCCAGTTTCAGAAGTAGAAGACATTATGGAAAATAATTTATGGGACAAACCGCCAGAAAAGAAACATGATTTTGGTGGAACTGTAAAGTGTATGGAAGTCATCGACTCAGAAATGCAAGAAATGTAAGAAATGTAAGAAATGTAATAAATGTAATAAAATTTAATAAAAATATTGTGTGTATTATAAAATGGCGACAAGTGAAATCGTTGTAAATTCACATAATATTTTTATAGATACTGATAGAGGCGAGCCAGCCAGTTCAGCACTTAAAGGCGATAAATATGAAATCGATTTAAACAGCGAAGGCATTTCGCTTGATGAAGGCCAGTATCTTCGAATGACCCTCAACGAATTTTGTATGTATAAATCTTGGACTAACGTAAATGATAATAATATGACGTCTCGACTTATTTTTAGCGACGCTACACGCACTGACTCTCAACTTAAAGTTCAAATGGATACTAAAAATTATGAATTCATCAGCGACATCGCTGAAAATTACAGTTCTAAAATTAAGGCACAACTGGATGCTATATTATCGCAAACTGGAACTATTAAGAATGTAACACCAGATAATACGGTTGGTATTAATGGAACAAGTGATAATATTATTACATTTGATTATGAAATCACTGGACTATCGGCAACGCTCGGTGTTACCAAATTAATCACTCAATTTCCAGAAGTAGAAGGAGACGCTTACGCTCTTTTAGGCGGTAACAGACTTCGAGACGAGTTAGACGTTAGTACAATAGGTGCTTCTGTTACTGTTACAGAAACTGGTGTTTCTCCAGATATAGTATTCACCGCATCATTTAGAATGTTCTACGGTGCACAGAGAAACACTACGTCTAATATTTATCTTCGCACATCTTTAAATACTATGGGTGCTGAAACAGCCTCTCTTAATGATGAAAAAATCGCCGCAAACCGTAGTCAAGTTCTACAATCTAATATACTCGCTAAAATTCCAGTCAATAGTGAATTCTGTGTCTTCACATCTAACACTGGAAGAGAGTATTTCATTGATATTCCACAGAAACACCTTACACATTTTAGACTATATCTTACTGACGAACACAACAGACAAATTGCTCGTCGTCCAGATTACACTGCCTCCGATACTGTTAATGCTAAATCTAAAACTATATCAAGCACATCTGAAGAGAACAAACAGTCTACATTAGGCAATTTGAATTTCTCTTGTGTTCTCCGTGCTGACATTATTCAGCAAAGAAAGCCAAATGAAGCTTTCACTCCTCCAGTTCAGAATCCTACACAAGCACGGCAGAACGGTCTTCTTGTTAACCCCGTTCTTGGACGCTACTAAGTGTAAATTAACAAAGTGCTCAATTTTAGATAAAAATAAATCTACACA
>PJEL010003496.1_pt1 | contig 13387 bp, 12 predicted proteins | sample 1853271 | NCBI WGS metagenome assembly PJEL01 (sample SAMN08108733, study PRJNA415343) | Invertebrate metagenome, whole genome shotgun sequencing project. | host: Globobulimina | place: Sweden: Gullmar Fjord | collected 2015-08 | reverse complement strand
TTAATTCAACGGTCTCTTTTACTGTCATGGCCTCTCCTTTCACAGGTTAAGCATTTATTTCTCTTCTACTATTCTTATCGGCACAATTGAGATAGAACTTCAGGGGGATGGAAGCGTCAAGAGTTATGTTCTCTGCTGACTCTATCTGATCTGCTTTTTTTTGCAGAGTAGAGGGCATGGTCTGCTTTGGCTATGAACTCTTCGGGTGTTTTGAAACTGCCGGAATATTCTGCGATGCCCATACTGACGGTATATCCTATTTTCTGGTTTTTTTTAACAGGCACCTTTGCCTGCTTGATTTTCCTGAGTAAGCGTTCAGCTACTTGGGTGCCGACATCTATGCTTGTTTCTGTAAGGATTATAATAAACTCATCGCCTCCGAACCTGCCGGCTATATCAGTATCCCTCAGTACCACATTTATTATTGAAGCTGTATTTTGCAGTATTTTATCGCCTGCAATATGACCGAAGGTATCGTTGATATGCTTGAAGTTATTAATATCAAACATTATGAGAGAGAGTGGGTGACTGTATCTCTGTGCTCTATGGATTTCCTCGGAAAGTCGCTTATCGAGATGCTGCCTGTTAAAGAGACCAGTCAGTCCATCTGTCTGTGACATAAACTCCAGCTTACTGATAAATCTGTTTCGCTCTTCTTCGAACTTTTTCCTCCTTGAAATATCTCTGCATATCGCAAGAATGAGCTTCCTGCCGCTAGTAGTAATAAGTGATGCACTAGCCTCTACCGGAAATAGGTCCCCGTTATTTTTTCTGTGTATTGACTCAGGACTCAGGGTTTTTTCATTTAGGATTTTGTTTATTTGTTCGGGGACCATCGCGACTTCTGCAGGGGTTATGATGTCTGCTATGGAAAGTGTGCACAGTTCCTGTTGAGAGTATCCGTGCATATGACATGCAGCGTTGTTGGCTGAGACGATTTTCCCCTGTTCAGGTCCTTCAGCCTCAAGGATAAAGATAGCGTCACTGGACTGTTCGAATAAGGCCCGGTAATGTATCTCACTATCCATAAGTGACTGCTCGGTCTTTACCCGGTCGGTTATATCACGGCAGGACTCGATTATATGTACTATTTTGCCTTCGTGATTAAATAGCGGGGCCGCTACTATATCAATAAACTTACTGGATCCGTTGCTATCAGTATGCATACGTGTTATTGAAACAGGCGCTTTTGTCTTTAGCACCTTTTTCATAGGGCATGGGTGATCTTTGTCTTTGCATGATGTTTCGCCGAGATGTGAAAGCTTGTAACAGAAAAGCCCTTTTTGGACCGGGTCAACATTATTGATGGATTGTTTCAGCTTTTTGTTCGCGAGAACGACCCTGTAATCAGTCCCGATAACGAGTACAATGTCTCCGATATTATCGATTACTGACTGTAGATAATCTCTTGAGGTCTCAAGTATATCTCTTCTGCGGATAGTCTCTTCCTGATATACTTTGAGCGACATCGCCAGCTCGTTTACGCGTTGGTTCAGATGACTGATGTTGTGGAAATGCTGTGTATTATTATTTTGGTGTTCCATAGTTCCCTAACTAAAATGAATCTTATCATGAAATCAATGGATGTGCAAAAAAAATCCTTGCAGTCTCTTCATCCATAAATACTATAAAGAACTGCCTACGAAATATAGGTAAATTCGCAAATGAACAGCTCCTTTGGCAAGGGCGGCGGGTATTCCATGAAATAAGTTGAAATTATTAAAATGGCATATATCATGATTTAGCTCATATTATTTTAGGAACAGGACCAGTAAAATACATGCATATTGCAGAACAACCAGCATGGTACAAGATTAAACATAAGTCTGAGAGATGCAAAGATTAATTCGTTATAAAACAACATAATAAAGGAGGCATCAAATGGGAAGTTGTGGAAGTTGTGGAGGTGGAGCAGGTCCTTTCGGAGAAGGTAAGGAGCTTGTTGAATTTGTGTATAATGCTCATGGGGGGGCGATAAAAGACCAGGAGATCCCCGGAGGACTGGAGACAAAGTGTCAGGGTTGCGGAGAGCCTTTTACACTGAAAACATTTGTCGGTAAATGTCCGAAGTGCGGCGGTGTACACGCTGTATCTCCACCGAGATGCGAGGATCCTGCTAATATCCAGTTTGCGGGTGAAGGGTATAAATTACCTGAAGACAAATAATAATCGTTCTAAGATAGCTCAAAAGTGGTTCAAGGGCATTTGTATGACATTGAACTATTTTGAGCTATCTTTATTTTTTAAGTACGTTTCAATCTCATGCTCGAAATTATCACTTAGTACTCCGGTTCCGATAGTTTGCCTGATTACTTCGAGTTTCCATGGCTTCACTTCATCTATCTCGTCCTGCTGAAAAATTATTTCTCCGTCATAAACACAAGAGTATGTATAAACAAGTTCAGTTTCGTATTGGTTGGAATGAATGTATGAATAGAGCAATTGTTGATTGCAGTCTGTAATACCAAGCTCTTCTTCCGTCTCGCGCCTGACTGCTTCATCAAGTGATTCCCCTGCGCTGACGTGTCCGCCGACGGAAGTGTCCCACTTACCGGGGGCGACATCTTTGTCCATAGATCTCTTTTGCAGTAGGAGTTCCCCATTACTGTTGAATACAAGTACGTGTATAACTTTATGCATGAGTGAAGGGTTGCCATGGATCTCGGTCCTTGGCAGAGTATCGATTGTTTCGCCTTTTTCATTGACGACTTCCAGGAGTTCTTCGTTCATATGTCTTCCTTTGAGAGTATAAATGTATTTGCCTTGAAATATTATAAACAAGTTGATATAGTCTTTCCATTAATGAATAAAATAGCTCTTACAATAGCAGGCTCAGACCCTTCAGGCGGAGCGGGATTTCAGGCGGATTTAAAGACATTCAGGTCTCTGGGAGTGTATGGGCTTAGTGTCCCCTCTGTCCTCACATCACAAAATACAGAGGGGGTGTGCAGTATCCACGAGATTCCTTCCGATTTCTTCTTGAGCCAGATTGACGTTCTTTTGCAGGATATTAAACCGGACGCTCTGAAAACCGGAATGTTGTACAGCTCTGATTGTATTCAGGTAATTGTCGATAAGATCAGGGAATATAAGCTCGATAATCTCGTGATTGACCCGGTGACTGTTTCTTCCACCGGGGTGATGCTTATCGAAGAGGGGGTGCTGGATGCATTGAAGCAATACCTCTTTCCCCTGGCGAAAGTTATTACTCCCAATACATACGAAGCGTCAGTGCTCACAGGGATGGATATCAAAGATGAAAAGGACATCAGGGAAGTTGCGGTGAAGCTGAAGGAGTTTGGCCCTGAGATAGTAATAATTACCGGTGGACATCTTCATGGCAACGCTGAAGACCTGCTCTTTGACGGTGACGAATTTATGACGCTCGAGAATGACAGGCTTGAAGGTGAATATCATGGGACAGGATGTGCCTTTTCTTCGGCCATTACTGCATGTCTCGCCCTTGGCTATGACCCGAAGGAATCATTCATAAGGGCTAAAGAAGTTGTCTGGAACGCCATGAAGACCGGCCTTGCCGTTGGCAGGGGTATGAAAGTTTTAAATATCTAAGCGCTTGAACTCTGATCGCTAGTTATAATCCTGATACTGTTTCTATTTCTTTCTGTATTCGCAGGACATTTTCACAACTATTAAACTGAGTGCTTTTGATGGCTATGGATGTAGTTTGCCCTGTTAGTTGCTTTAGTTTAATTGATATTTTATCTCCGTCCATCTGGGCGGCATCGATGGTCCCTTCATTGCTCCCCAAGTAGCTGTATGATAATCCGAGTTCCAGGATTGCAAGTGCCTCATTGACCGCGTCCCACGCATACGGGAGTGAAATTGGATAATCCAGTGACAGATATCCTTTAATACACTGGTTGGTTACTGGAGCTTCCTGCTCATGCGGTTTTTCGAACGGAACCTCCAATGTCGGGCTTTTCGGCTGAGGTATTTCTTTCACGGGAGTTTTCTCTGACGTGGCGCAGCTATATAATATTATTGAGAGTAACAATAGAGCGATCAGTCGTTTGATATGTACTCTATGATGAATGATATTTATCATGCTTATCTGGGTCCCTTGTTATGAAGTGCTTCTTATAGTATATATCTTTTTTCTCAAAGCCAATATAGCGAATGGACCAAATGATAATAATATTATTGGATTGAATATCTCGAAAGTGTGAGGTAGTACTACATAGCTGTGCGGATAACAGTCTTTACATTGCCTCTCGGATTAAAATCGCCGATTACCTCGAGTTTCCTCGGCTTGAGTATCTTCTTAAGGTCATCAAAAATCAGGTTGGTGATGGACTCATGGGAGATGTTCTGGTCGCGGAATTTGTTTAGGTATAATTTTAGGGATTTCAGTTCGACAATGTACTTGCCCGGGACATAATTGATCTTTATTGTTGCAAAGTCAGGATAGCCTGAACGAGGGCAGAGGCACGTAAATTCAGAAAAATTAATGTCTATTGTATAGTCCCTGTCCGGATAAGGATTGGGCCATTTTTGGAGTTTTGCTTTAGAGAGTGCTTTTTCGCCGTATTTCATTATTATTCCCGTCCACAGATTTCGCAGATTGCACAGATTAAGAAAAAGAATTATAAACGAAGTTGCCTAAAAAAATCTGCGCTATCTGTGTAATCTGCGGATTAGACTTAAGTTTTGTCAAAAATGAGTGTTTGTGTTGGATATGCGAACTCGATTCCGAGTTTTCCAAACTCTTCTTTCATAGCAAAATTGATGTCTTGTTGGATGTCCATATACTTGCCGTAGTCGCCGCTCATTACGTAGTAGACGACCTCAAAGTTAAGGCTGAAATCTCCGTAGGCCGCAAAGTGTGACCGGTCAAAGCCTGTATCATTGATATTGGTAATAATATCTTTGATCATGTCGGGAATAACCTTTAACTGTTCTAGTGGGGTGTCATATACTACCCCGAATTTAAATACTACGCGGCGCTTCTCCATTCTCTTATAATTGCGGATTCGTGAATTAGTAAGGTCGGTATTGGAAAAGACGAGCTGCTCTCCGCCGAGGCTGCGTACCCTCGTTGTCTTGATACCGATATGCTCGATGGATCCCATATAGTCGTCGATTATTATGAAATCGCCTATCTCGAACGGGCGGTCAAAGAATATTACAAAGTAACTGAACAGGTCTCCCAGAATTGCTTGGGCTGCGAGTGCGACTGCGATACCCCCGATCCCTAGTCCGGCGATTACGGCTGATATCTTAAAGCCGAGATTGTCCAGGAGAAAGGTGATGCCGATGCCCCAAATGATGACCTTAATTATGGTAATCATTCCCTTGAAACTGTGCTGTTTACTTGAGTCCATGACCTTCTTTCTGGAGTAAGTCTCAAGTGAATAATTGATGATTGCGATTAAAAGGCTGATGCCGAAAAAGGTGAGGAATACTACTCCTGCAATATTGATGACCCTGCCTAAATATGCTGTTAACGTTAAACTCCTTGCCGCCATGTACAGGGCTCCGAAGTACAGTAGAGGGATTAGCTTTTTTTCGGCAATGAGAATAAGGAAGTCGTCTATTGAAGTTGCGGTTTTTTCAGCCCAGGCTTTCATGCGGTGTCGCGTGATGCGTTTAATAACATGTATTACGACAATTCCAGCGATGAAAATTGCAAGGAAAATAATGTAGTCAACTATACGATTTTGAAAATATGTTGTTTGTAAGATATCGTTTAACATGATTGTAATACAGTTATTTGTAAAAAAATTGGCTAACTGTGTGTTTATACTATCAAAGCCTTTATGGGCTGTCAATTAGTATAGATAGGGCGGGTAGCGATCATGCAGTAATGCTGATTTTTAAAAAAAATATGCCGATGCCGCCAGAAAGCGTTATAATGATAAGTAGGCTTTCCTAATGTGTAAATAATTCTGAAGGTGACATGCATTGAAAATCGGGACGAAATTTACAGCAGAAGGTGTATGTGAGTTTGTTGTCTGGGCTCCCTTAATTGAAAAACTCTCTCTTAGAATTCATTTAGACAGGGAGAATCTCCTCACTATGCAAAGAAATGACTTGGGCTACTGGCAACTAACTGTGAACGATGTGCAGCCGGGGGCCTTGTATTCTTACGATCTAAACGGTAAAAAAAACCGGCCTGATCCGGCGTCATACTTTCAGCCGAATGGAGTCCATGAAGCTTCACAGGTTATTGATCACCGCTCGTTCCAATGGGAGGATTCCGGCTGGAAAGGCGTCCCCCTGCCTGAGATGATAATGTATGAACTGCATGCAGGTACATTTACTCATGATGGAACATTTGATGGCGTCATCTCTCGTATTGATGATTTAAAGGATATCGGCATTAACACGATAGAAATTATGCCGGTCGCTCAGTTCCCGGGAGATAGAAACTGGGGATATGACGGAGTGTACCCCTTTGCGGTCCAGAATTCCTATGGAGGACCGGAAGGTCTGAAGCGGCTTGTCAATGAATGCCACAAAAAGGGTGTTGCGGTGATACTTGATGTTGTGTATAACCATCTAGGCCCCGAAGGGAACTATCTCTGGGACTTCGGTCCGTACTTTACCGACATGTATAAGACCCCCTGGGGCAATGCAATAAATTATGACGGACCATACAGCAATGAGGTGCGGAATTATTTCATTGAGAATGCTCTTTACTGGTTTGAACACTATCATATTGATGCACTCCGCCTGGACGCGATTCACGGGATATACGATCTAAGCGTGAAGCATTTTCTGGCCGAATTATCTGAAAGAGTGAAAGAGATGGCTCAGCAGAAGGGGCGAGATCTTTACCTGATAGCGGAGTCTGATTTAAATAATCCTGCGGTCGCCAGGGCAGGAGAAAAGGGCGGGTACGGGTTAGATGCTCTTTGGTGTGATGATTTCCACCATGCCGTTCATACGCTGCTTGTAGATGAGTCCGAAGGATATTACGAAGACTTCAGCAGCGTCGGACATATTATAAAAACCTTGAAAGAAGGGTTTGTCTATTCCGGACAGTACTCCCATTTCAGAAAGAAGAACCACGGGAGTTCATCAGGGGACCTGCCTGCAGATCGCTTTGTTGTTTTTTCACAGAATCATGATCAGACTGGGAACCGGATGTTAGGCGAACGACTGTCTTCACTTGTTTCATTTGAGGCGCAGAAGCTTGCGGCAGGCATTGTCTTACTTTCGCCGTACATCCCTCTCCTGTTTATGGGGGAGGAATATGGAGAGACATCACCCTTTCTTTATTTTGTCAGCCACTCTGATCGTGATTTAATCGAGGGGATCAGGGAGGGCCGGAAGAGGGACTTTGAGGTATTCAACTGGCAGGGGGAGCCGCCGGATCCGGTGAGCGTTGAGACATTCAATAAGTCCAAGCTTGACTGGGGGAAGAGGGCAAGCGGGAAAAATGCACAGCTGTTGGATCTCTACAAAGAATTGATACGTCTTCGCAGGGATACCCCTGCACTGGCCAACCTCGATAAAAGGTGCCTTGAGGTGTGGGGTGATGAAGAAAAAAAGGTTGTTTTTCTGAGAAGATGGAAGGATAATAACAAGATACTGGCCATTTTTAATTTCAACAGGATTAATGTAGAAATTGATCTACAGCCGGGAGAAATGCGCTGGAGCAGGGTTCTGGATTCATCCGAAGAAAGCTGGTCCGGGCCGGGGTCACTACTTCCCGAAAATCTTCCGGAAGGACAGAATGTAGTTATCAGGGCCGAAAGTTTTGTGTTGTACTCAAGTGATCTTCTATAGTGACAAGTAAATTATTAATCATAAGATTTCGAATTACAAGAGAACAAGATTTACATATAGCGAGATATGAAGATACCAATATCAACATACAGGCTTCAGTTTAATCAGGATTTTGATTTCAATAAGGCGAGAGCAATACTCTCTTATCTTTCTGAACTTGGTATAACCGATATTTATGCATCGCCGATATTTAAGGCCAAAAAGGGGAGCATGCATGGATACGATGTAGTTGATCTCAATTTGCTGAACTACGACCTTGGGACTGCACCTGATTTTGAAGGGCTGATGGAGGATGTAAGCAATGCCGGAATGGGGTGGATTCAGGACATCGTGCCTAATCATATGGCTTTTGACGGTGAGAACCAGATGCTGATGGATGTCCTTGAAAACGGGCGCAACTCAGAGTATTTTGATTTTTTTGATATTGAGTGGAACCATCCCTATGAGAGTTTGTCCGAAAGGCTGCTTGCACCTTTTCTCGGAAGCCACTACAGTGAAGCACTTGATGCTAGAGAGATAACAGTCCAGTATGGGGACAACGGTTTTTATATTAGTTATTATTCCTTGAGACTACCGCTAAAGATCGAGTCATATGTCGGCATTATAACCTATCATCTGCAGGAGTTAAGGAAAGTTCTTGGAGATGATCATCCTGACTTAATTAAATTTCTAGGTATCCTTTATTCGTTGAAGAACCTGCCGGTGTCTGAGGAAGAACGGCTTGACCGGTACAGTCAGATACTGTTTATTAAAAGGATGCTCTGGGAGCTTTACACCGGGAACAATAATATTAAAGAGTTCATAGATGAAAATCTCGGTATTTATAACGGCACAAAGGAGTCATCTGAAGGGCTGAGTCTTCTAGACAATCTGCTCTCTGATCAGTTGTTCCGTCTCTCGTTCTGGAAGGTCGCAACTGAGGAGTTGAACTACCGGAGGTTTTTTAATATCAATGGACTGATTTCGCTCAGGGTGGAAGACGAGCGGGTCTTCAACCTTAGCCACTCCTTTATCCTTAATCTTGTCAAAAACAAAAAAGTGTCAGGCTTACGGATCGACCATATTGACGGACTCTATGATCCGACAGAGTATCTAAGGAGACTGAGAGAAAGGACGGAGGACCTGTACATTGTAGTGGAGAAGATTCTTGAGTTCGGTGAGGAGCTGCCTGCTCTATGGGCAGTGCAGGGGACGACTGGCTATGATTTTCTGAATGTTGTCAACGGGATCTTTTGCGATGAACAGAATGGAAGAAATTTCAATAAACTCTACTATGGATTTTCGGGTTTTAAAACATCATATGAATCGCTCGTCTATGATAAAAAGATGCTCGTCATTGAAAAGGACATGGCGGGTGATGTTGATAATCTTGCCCACCTACTAAAGAGGATATCCAGTAATGACAGGTATGGGGCAGATATTACTCTATATGGTATCAAGAGGGCCTTTGTTGAGGTGCTGGCGTTGTTTCCGGTCTACAGGACATATATTCGTGAGAACGTATACAGCGAGGAAGACCGCGCTTTGATTACCGGGACGATAAGTAAGGCACGGGAAGCGAACCCTGCGCTCTTGCATGAATTGAATTTTATGGAGCGGTTTTTTCTGCTGGAGTTCCAAGAGTACCATACGGATGAGGACAGGAATGCCTGGCTCCATTTTATTAAGAGGTTTCAGCAGCTGACAGGCCCGCTGATGGCTAAGGGGTTTGAGGATACGACGCTGTATATTTACAACAGGCTTCTATCACTGAACGATGTCGGCGGTAGTCCGGATAAGTTCGGTGTAACAGTGGATGAGTTTCATGAGTTTAATGAAAAGAGGGCCCGTATGCAGCCCCACTCGATGAATGCTACGGCAACGCATGATACGAAGAGAGGGGAGGACATTAGGGCCAGGATAAACGTCCTCTCCGAAATCCCGGAACTTTGGGAATTTAATTTCAGAAATTGGAGCAGGTTTAACCGGAGAAAAAAGAAGAACATGAAAGGGGTTGCTGTCCCTACAAAAAATGATGAGTATTTCCTTTACCAGACCCTTGTCGGCGCGCTGCCTTTTTTTGATGAAGAGATGGATAGCTTTAAAGCCCGCCTGAAAGACTATGTTATCAAAGCAGTCAGAGAGGCCAAGGTCCATACCGCATGGTTAAAGCCCGATACCGAGTATGAGGAAAGTTTTTTAGCCTATATTGATAAGATACTTGACTCGAATGACAAGAATCAGTTTCTGGCAGAGTTCCTGCCGTTTCAGAAAACAATCGCATTTTATGGAATCCTCAACTCCCTTTCTCAGACCTTCTTAAAGATCACGTCGCCGGGATTTCCCGACTTTTATCAGGGTTCCGAATTCTGGGACTTCTCTATGGTTGACCCAGATAACAGAAGGTCGGTTGATTATGAGAAGAGGATATGGTTATTCCAGGAGATGAAATCCAGAGAAGCTGGAGAAGTTTTGGATATGATAAATGAGCTGATTGCAACGAAAGAGGACGGCAGGATAAAAATGTTTCTTATTTATAAGACCCTTGCTGCTCGCAACCGTAACAGGGCCCTGTTTGAAAATGGCACGTATATACCCTTGGAGGTTGCCGGAGAGTTTAAGGACAATATCGTGGCGTTTGCATGGGAGTATAAGCCGGTGTGGATCATTGCTGTGGCCCCTCGGTTTATGACCCGCATTGTTGAGGAGGGTCATTTTCCACTTGGCCGGGAAGTATGGTCTGATACACACATACTCCTTCCGAAAGATGCCCCCACAGTTCTGAGAGACGAGATAACCGGGCTAGAAATCCAGTCCGGCCAAACCCTGTTAGTTGGAGATGTGTTAAATCATTTTCCATGTGCTCTATTATCGAATATCCCGGAGGAGTTGCCGGAGCTGTAGAGAGCCAGCCTATCCCCTCTACGGGGGAGGTCAATTGTATTCTTGAGAAAAAAGGTTCGTTAAGGTAGTATTAGAGAAATTTCATGAAAACTATTTATCGTTTATTAATATTTTGTTTTATTTCACTTAGCATTACTGCAGCTCCCTGCATTGCGGATGACCTTCTTCTCTCCTCTCCCGCTACAATAACCGAAGGCATTGATATCAGGACAGGACAGGTTCTTTATGCTGAAAACGAAGAGGGGATGGAGTCTGCTGTTGGGGAAGAAGAGGAAGAGGATCTAGACTACCTTATGGAAGATGAAGAGCTGGATGAGATTGCTGATCCGTTTGAGCCTATCAACAGAGTCTTCTTTCATTTTAATGACAAGCTCTACTTTTGGGTATTGAAACCGGTTGCGCAGGGTTATTCCTGGATTGTTCCTGAACCTGGAAGAGTCGGAGTGAAAAACTTCTTTAACAATATCGCGACCCCTATAAGATTTGTGAATAATGTCCTACAGCTTAAACTGAAACCTGCTGGCAATGAGATTATTCGTTTTGGTGCGAATTCTACCCTGGGTCTTCTCGGTCTGTTTGATTTTGCAAAAGACAACTGGGACATCAGAATGCAGGAAGAAGACCTTGGCCAGACATTTGGCGTATGGGGTGCAGGTCCGGGCTTCTATATCAACTGGCCTATACTAGGACCGTCCAGCCTTCGGGATACGATAGGTGATGTCGGTGATGCCTTTCTTGATCCTGTCAGCTATGTTACTCCAACATTAGACCGGATAGCTATCAAGGCCGGAGATACGATAAATAGGGCATCTCTCAGGATCGGTGATTATGAGAGGATTAAGGAAGAGGCTATAGATCCGTATGCTGCATTTAGAGATATTTACTATCAGTACCGCAAAAGCAAGATCGACCGATAGCTGTTTCTTGGACTCGATTACTTAACTTCCTACTAACCTCTCGAAAATTCCAATACCTTCCTAAATAATGTATCTATTTAATTCAATATTATTCAGCATTGTAAGCACCGCAATGGTAGCTCAGCTGTGATGCAGTTTTCTCCTTGCAAGATCCCATAGCCCGAATATTCTTAAGTCAACATCGTCACCGTTATCGCTGAATTCTTGCAAGGCTTCATGAAGATTGTCGCAGGGGACTACCACATTTTCAATGTCTTCGTTATCATCGGGCTGGTGTGTTTCAAGTATGTGCTCCGGGACTTCCTTTGCATCTGTGGCAAGAAGTATATGCCACTTCTCAGTATTGATCCCTGTTGATATTACTCCTTCAGTAAAGAGAGTGAAATTATCAGATGTGTAACCGGTCTCCTCTATAAGTTCTCTCCTGCCAGCTTCAATAATGCCTTCTCCCGGATCAATTAAGCCTGCAGGTAACTCAATGACGTAATTGTCGAGGGCAGCTCTAAACTGTCTTATTAAGACCAGCTCATTATTTTCCGTGATAGGGATAACGACGACAACTCCATGATCATTGATCCTGCTGACAGCTTCCCATTTCCGAAGAGTTCCGTTCCGGTCCTGATAAGATATCAAGGACGTCTTGATAAATTTTCCTTTCCAGAGGGTCTTTTGGTCAATAACTTTCATAAGTATTAGACTATGCCATATCGATGGAGACTAATACAAAATCATCCTTCTTTTTAAAATGTATTACTGCCCGTCCCTCAGTATTTTCGTATAACGTGATATCTTGGCCGAATTCTTTTACTAGTTTCAACTTCATGTTTTCTGTTTTGATTAACTGCCCACCCTCAGTGATTTGTACATCAGCGTTCATAAACCCTCCTTTATTTAGCCTAATTCTTACCTTTGCAATAGTTTAAGTTGTTACTAAAAAAACGAACTACCTCTGTATTTTATCACAATATACCAGGGATGGCTAAGGTAATGTAAGTTAAGTTAAGGTTGGAATAGTGGTTGTCGCGCTGTTGATTTCCTGACTCTGTATGTTGCCTTATTGACAACAGCATCTGCCATTATGATATGCAAATAAATACTACATGGCGTGTAATAAATATTACACATAATAGGCAATAAGCCGTTTAATCAATGAGATACAGTAAATTATATGGAGGCAAGGAATGTGGCATATTATTTGCTTTTATATTTGCATAATAGTCGGCTAACAACTCAAAGAGGAGGTGTAAAATGATGCTATTCTTTATGGGTCTAATGCTGGGATCGCTTGGCGGTATGTTACTAATGGCAATTATGGTTGCTGGTAGGAACAACTAATCAGCCTTACGTTTAATCTGTAACTAGCCACTAGATTTATTATGCTTCTCCAGGCTTAGCGTAACCCTACCTATCATTCGCGTGGGTTATACACTGGAGGTGTCTTCTCAAGACTGAGTTTCTACCTTCATCCCTTTTTCAGGCAATTCAACATCCCAAAATCTCTGATTTTTATTTTACGGTGCAAAGCTACTGTTCTTCAATTGTCGGTGATCTTTGTTTAACATGATTATTGTTATTCGTGCCGAATAACTGGGGCATCTGTTTCTGACGGAACTTCCTGGATATCAATCGTTGCTGGTTGTTCGATAGTTATCTCGGCTGCAGGCAGCTCAGGGACTGCAAGCAAAGGTTGTCTAGTTAAGGAGCTTATATCTTCCAGCAGACCCTTAAAATATGCGTTGGATTTCCCTAGCTCAGTAAGGCTGGCGTTTTGCTCGTCAATCGTTGCTTTCAGCGTTTCTTTTGATTCAAGCTGCAGCTCAGTATGGGCCACCTGC
>PJEL010003495.1_pt1 | contig 13388 bp, 12 predicted proteins | sample 1853271 | NCBI WGS metagenome assembly PJEL01 (sample SAMN08108733, study PRJNA415343) | Invertebrate metagenome, whole genome shotgun sequencing project. | host: Globobulimina | place: Sweden: Gullmar Fjord | collected 2015-08 | reverse complement strand
ACGCGCCTGTTCCAATAGAGATGTGTGTATATATTGAATGAAAGCGGTAGCGTCATCTCTGTGATCGTCATCATTCAGTCTGATTAAAGACTTGATCACCTGGATCAGCGTACCTGGAAAGCGAGAATATAAATAGTTGATCAGGTCCCGAATAGTCGCCAGATTATTTACGGAGAGAAGTTTGATCAGCTCCTGCATATGGGTTTTTGATAAAAAAAGCATGCCCAGAATAAGACTATTTAAAATGGGCAGGGTGTCCGGGTCTGAAGTGATGGAAATATCACTCAGGTAACGGACTGTATTATTGAGCAGGTTGATGTGCCAGTTAATAGTGGATTCGAATTTCTGTTTATCAAGTCGTGTCTGCTCAAAGATGTGATCGAAGATCAGCTTAAAGCGCTCTTTATCAGTACTCAAGAGTGATATAAAAGGGATAAAATCTTTCAAATAGGTTACTGTACTGCCGTCTGTCAGATTGTTCATCAGTGTGAGTTGATCCCTGATCTCTTTTTTTTGCCGGATCGGTACCAGAATACTCCAAATCTCTTTCGCTTTGTCATCCTTGTCCGCAGCCTTATCGAACTGACAGATGGCATCGAGCAACGGCATCCAGGTATCGATTTCGCTATCCCGGAATATTTTTTTTTCATACACAGATTCCAGCAGATCGGCCACATACTTGCTTAAAGCTGAAATCATCAGGTAAAAATGAGATCTATGTTTTTTATCAGGTGGCAGATAGTTCTGATAGTAGTAGGTGATGGATGAGGTGAATTTCTCCAGGTAATCATCGGCCTGCTTGCCTGAGTAGTTGTAGATAGCGATCAGTCCTCTCCGGACAACCTCCAGTGGAATACGGGGCAATATGTCCCCGGGGGAATCGATAAAAATTCTCTGGGTCAGGAGATGCAGAAAATCATCCGAGCGGGAAATCAAAGAATTCAGAATACCAGCAAGTTGATGGTTGACCGGTTTAAGTTTATTCGGTGGTAGATAGTTAAACTCTTTCTGAAATATTTCTTTTTTCAATTCCAGTCGAAAAAGTTTTGAAATTCTCCTGATATACTTGAGTTCTGCTTCACCTTTGTCCCTGGCTAGAAAAATCAGCGAATATACGTTGACAAAAGCTTGGTTACTTTTATCGGTACTCTGCAATTCTGGAAGAAGCTCCTTTATGATCAATGCCGGTTTGTCGTGATTAAGTGCCAGTAAAATAGATGCCATCAGCTTGGCCATTCTCTGAGAGGTCGACGCCTTCTCAAAAATGTGGCGCATTAACCGTTTGAAAGCCTGCTTTTTCTGATAGAGGTTCAGCAGATACGAACGGAATTTCGGCGCAGTGACTGCGCTTACTGGTTGCGTCATATCCGTCAGATTCACCAGATTGTCGATCCGTTTTCTAAATACTTCATCTTTTTTGATTCCATTTAATAGTTTCAAAAGCTGTTGAATCTCATCATCAGATCCAGCGAACTTATTTATTCTATTGATCGCCAGACGCTCGCTTCCGCGCATGCGCTTGGAGGTCGCGATCCCTTTTAAGATCCCATGATGTTTTCCGTGGAGTAGCTCGACAAACTTTGAAAAAGTAGCCTGCTCATTTTCGCCATTGGACAGTCTGACAGATTTGTTGACTTCGGTTCTAATCCGCTGAAAAAAATCATCTACGACGTATTTGGGCTTTTTGACGACCTCTGACAGATAACGTCTCAGAACATGAACCAGAATGACCATCGGATCATGTGGATTCTGTTCTTCTTCGTCTTTTAGTATGATCGTTGGCTTCAGGATACCATTCGATGATGCCGCCATATGGAGTCTCTGTCGATTGCAGTCTAGTTTCAAAAAAACAATTCCCGCTTATTTCCTTTTTTGGGATATAGCGATTTTTTATGGTCAACTTTTTATTAGGTTAATCGGTTTCCTTTTCTCAGGTGATACATATAATAAATATTTTAGTGAAAATTCATCCGACCGGCAAATGATTTTTATCACAGATCTCTACCGGCCGAGGATGTATTCAACAATGCGTATCCGATCTTCCTGGATATTTTTCTTCATATTGCGCACCATGGTCAGCAGGTTATCACCATACACCATTTTCTGATTGAGAATAGGCTGATTATCTTTGCTACGATTTGCTTTTTGTTTTTCAAACCAGTCCAGGGCGTTTTGGGAGATATCCTGCCAGAAAATTTCTGAGAAGCCTGCACTGTTGATTTGATTTTTCATTTCAGACTCTGAAACCAGAAAACTAAGTGTCTGATCGGGGGCCCATGGTACCGGATAACTAATTGGGCTCTGAGAACCTGCAATTACGTCATGGATCAGAAGGCGTCCTCCCTTTTTCAAGACACGGTGATACTCAGAATAGAGCCGTGCTTTGTCTGGAATATTCATTGAGCAATGCTGACTCCAGATACCGTCAAATATTCCTTGCTTGAATGGCATCCGCAACGCATCCCCGTTCAGAAAGTTTGCAGTTCCAGAAATGCTGACACTTTTTGTCAAAAGCCGGGCAACTCGACAAAAAGCCTCGGTGATATCCAGGCCAATTACATTCAATTTGAACTCAGTGGCAATGGTTCGGGCGGGGCCTCCGAGCCCGCTACCAACGTCCATCACAAGGCTTCCTGCGGGTAGTCCGGCTTTACTGGCAAGTGCCTGAGTTGCTGATTTTCCACCAATATGGAGTTCATCAAGGGATGCAAGATCGGTCATCGTCAACTCTGACATTTCCTTGCCAGCTTTGCTCAGTGCAGAATGAATATTCGTTTCAAGACTATCTTTGTCATAATGCTGGTTGATGATTTTTATTGATGGCTGAATTTGCTGCTCGCTTGCCATATTTATTCCCTTCAAAGTTTTCGTTTTCGATTTGGAGCCGGATTTACGATTAATGCAGGTTTTCAGTGGAACCTATCAGATTCTTGTTGAGTTGTGCAGTGAAAACTGTTATCCGGCAATTGTTACTAAGCCGGACGCAGGGGCGTAAGCATCTGATTCCTTAACCAAAACAGGATATAAAAGATCATTTCAAAAAATCGACTAATTTAGACTACCTATTTAGTCTTCTTTGCAATATTCGATTATTTTCACTCACATTTTTTATTTCAATACAAATTGGCCAAATTTTTCGGACATATTGACCCATGCCATTTTTGGAAGGAGATTTTTTGGCCTACAGAAAGATGGAGTATATTGATATTATATAGTATATTATCTGGGCATGGTTTTAGCAGTAATCCAACAATAACAGAATGACAGTTTTTTAAAGAGGGTAATTCTAATTGCATCTACAACGAAATAACCAGTTAAGGAGAGAAAAATGAAAAAAAAGTTTGTTAACAGAAGACGTTCCAGAAAAGGTGCACTTTCTTTTAGACCAGATCGTCAGTATGTCGAACAAGCAGTGGCCGCATTCTTAGAAAAGGGTGGCAAAATCAGTCATATAGAAGCAAATGAGAAGAGTTTTGAAAGTTCATGGATGATTAATGATGTAAGTTCCGATGTGGATGAATTCTTGAACGGTCAGTAGTCAAATAGCACAAATCTTTTATTGAATGGAAATAGGCCTTATGTTTCAAGCTCTAAGCAATACCCCATCCTGACAATCGTTTTCCAATCATGATGGGGTCACCTCTTCGTTGCATTCCCCAACAAGTACTCCTTTGAAAAAATCAAGTCGACCCGTTCCGCATTATCACTATCAAACCTTTATATGTGGTATTCCGTCGAGAGTCGCCGGATATTTAATGAATCCCGGATACTTGGTGGTTAGACTTTCGATTGATAATTTCCTATAATAGCCCATGGAAAAGAGAAGACTTTTTCCAATCAAGTTTAAATTCACTGACGAATCCCACCTGTAAAGATCAGAATGGGGACGAACATAAGTTAAACGGATTTCGGACATGATATCAAACTGCTAGAACGCAGATCAAGGAAATGCCGTTGCAGAGACATTGAAAATTTATAGGAAATCAATGAAAAAAGTGATTGTTTACTCAAAAGGTTATTGCTCATTCTGCGTCAGAGCCAAAGAACTGTTAAGTTCAAAGGGCATCAGTTTTGAGGAGATTGCTGTCGATGTGAGACCGGAGGAGTTGGGTGTGATGATCGAAAAATCTGGCGGGCGTAGATCGGTTCCCCAGATTTTTATTGACGATTTTCATGTGGGTGGTTGTGATGATCTCTATGATTTGGAAAACAAGGGAGAGTTGGATAAGCTGCTTGCCTTGGATACGAAAGAAAATGACGAAAATCATCATCGGGTGATCATCCTCGGTTCGGGACCGGCTGGTTACACCGCAGCTATATATGCCGCTCGCGCCAATCTGTCTCCACTGCTGATTTTTGGACCACAAAAGGGTGGGCAGCTGACGACTACAACAGAAGTAGAGAACTTTCCCGGATTCCCAGAAGGGGTTGACGGAAATCTGCTGATGGACAGCATGGAAAAACAGGCAGTGCGGTTTAACACCCAGGTTACCTTTGGGGAGATCACGAGCGTGGATCTTTCTCAGCGGCCGTTTAAGCTATATCAGGAAAATAAACTGTTTACCTGTGATTCACTGATTATCTCCACGGGGGCATCTGCCCGCTATCTCGGACTGCCTAGTGAAACCCGCTTCAAAAACAAGGGGGTATCAGCCTGTGCAACCTGTGATGGATTCTTCTTCAAGGGACAGAAAGTGGCAGTTGCCGGTGGTGGGGATACTGCTTTGGAAGAGGCTTCTTATCTGACTAATTTCTGCGAAAAAGTTTACCTGATCCATCGTCGGGATGAGTTCCGGGGGAGTAAAACGATGCAGGATCGTGTTTTAAAAAATAACAGAATTGAAGTGGTTTGGGATTCGGTGGTAGATGAAGTGATTGGAGATGACATAAAAGGGATGACTGATCTCAGCGTACGTCATGTAAAAAGTGGTGAGAAAACACTATTGGGTGTAAGCGGCTTGTTCGTCGCAATCGGTCATACACCGAACACCAAACTTTTTGATGGCATACTGGAAATGGATGAGAACAAATATCTTGCACCGACGCTTGGAACGACCAAAATGAATATCCCCGGGGTTTTTGCCTGTGGTGATGTGATCGACAGTCACTACCGCCAGGCTGTTACTGCCGCTGGAACCGGATGTATGGCCGCTATTGATGCAGAGCGCTGGCTGTCTGAATCCGAATAATTTTTGAATTGTTTTTGGTCCTGATGCTCGGGTCCTTTTATTGGGCATCAGGTCACCTTCAAAATACCCCCTCCAGAAAGCATTCTCCATAAAAACTCAATTCCTGATTATCTGGTCTTTTCTTTGCATTTACTTATACAGATATTTTTTTGTATGGGTCAATGAACTGAATTTAACGGCCAACCAAGGGGTTTTACATGTCAGTCAATATGTTTGATAAGTCTTTGACTTTATTGGAAAAGACCATGTCGTTACGGTCTCGTCGCAACGATATGATCGCTTCCAATATAGCCAACCGTGAGACACCGGGTTACCGTGCACAGGATGTTGTTTTCGAAAAGGAATTGGAAGCGGCATTTCACAGTGACAGACCTGGACCACTTAAAACTTCTAATCCGCGACATTTTGACGGTGTAAAGCGAGAACCCTTGGAACTGGTGACAGGGACGCAAATTAACAGTTTTAATCCTGATCCAAAAATGGATGGAAACACAGTGAACCTGGACAAAGAAATGGCAAAGTTAGCGGAAAACCAATTGATGTATCAGGCCGCTGTCAGGTCTGTGAATTGGAAGTTTCAACAGTTGAAATCGGCAATTACAGGGGGTAGATAATGTCAATGTTTGATACCATGGAGATTAGTTCATCCGGTCTGTCAGCACAGCGGCTACGGATGAAGGTTATTTCCAGCAATATTGCCAATGTGAATACGACACGAACACCCGGCGGCGGTCCTTATCGCAGAAGAGATACCATTTTTGCAGCATTGCCTGCGACAAAGAGCTTTCAGGAAGAACTGCTCTCGCAGCAGAAAGATGATGGCATCCGACACGTCAAAGTGGTGGGTATTACAGAAGATGGGCGTGCACCAAAGCTGAAATATGATCCCACCCATCCTGATGCCAATGAAGAGGGGTATGTTGAGATGCCAAATATCGATGTGGTTGAGGAAATGACCAACATGATGGTGGCAAAGCGCTCTTTTGAAGCGAATATAGCGGCCCTGAACGCAACCAAAAATATGATCACTAAAGCATTGGATATTGGCAGGTAAATTGAATTATTAAAAGTATGAATAATAGGTGCGAACACTGGAATCCTACAGAGAAGGCCTTGCCAGCAGAGCACTGAATCCCAGTTTTTGAATAATAATTACAACCCAGGTGCAAAGTAATGAGTGAAGTGAATCGAATTGGCTTACTAAAACCGGATGCCAGGATTCAATCGACAAAGAACAGTAAGGAACCCGCTACATCCGGCAAAGCATTTGAAAATCAATTGCTTGAAACTGTCGAAAAGTTAAAAACCCTGGACAGCGAAGTGGATGCAATGATGGAGAGTACCAAATTGCAGAAATCGGATGCTGTGAAAACTTCACTTCAGCTGAAGGGCAAGAAAGAGGATGTGATTGCGGAAAATTTTTCCGCTGCTCAGAAAACATCCGCTAAATCAGCTAAGTATGTGGCCTTACAATATGAACAGGCAAAAAAGTAGATTCTGTTACTTCACAACCGTGACACGGAGAAAAAATGATTAAGTCAATTATCAGTCAGCCGTTGATGATTCCGCGGAATCAGCCCCAGGATAGCTCGTCCCCCGCTTCAGCGGGCAAGAAAATTGTTTCTTCTTTTGAAAAGATGTTCGATGAGGTGAATACCGAACATTTAAAGGCAGAGAAGATGGTGACTGAAATGGTCGCGGGTAAAAACAAAGATATTTCCGGTACGATGATCGCTATGGAAAAAGCGGATGTATCGGGTCGTATGTTGATGGCAGTCCGAAACAAGATTGTAAACGCATATGAAGAGATGATGCGCATGCCGGTTTAAACCGAATCACCCATTTAATTAATAATTCGCTTCTAGTTACAAGGTAATCATAAAATGGCCGAACAAGCAGCTGATCTGGTAACGAGTTTTCAGGTTCAATTTCAAAACTTTTTTCAGAGTCTGAATACATCCAAGAAAATTTTTCTGTTCTCCGCTTTAGGATCTGTTCTGGTTGGTTTATTTGCGTTTGTCTATTTTTCACAGCAGGTTACCTGGTCACCATTGATCAGCGGTGTTACCCAGCAGGATGCTGGAAACATCGTGCGTAAGTTGGAAGAGATGAACATCGAATATGTCCTGCAGCCTGGTGGCGGCACGATTCTGGTTCCTGCCAACTCGGTGGACAAGGTTCGTTTGGAGATTGCCTCTTCTGGTATGCAGATGGGCGGGATTGTGGGTCTGGAAATTTTCGATAAGAAAAATTTCGGTGCAACAGAATTTCAACAACGGATACAATATAAAAGGGGTCTTCAAGGGGAACTTTCCCGTTTGATTACTCAGATTAAATCAATTAATTCGGCCAGGGTATCACTGGCTCTGCCTGAAAAATCACTCTTTATTGATGACGTAAAACGCCCCACTGCTTCTGTGGTTTTGGAGATGGCGAATGGTCAGCGGATATCCCCGAAGGGTGTCGTAACTGTCCTCAACTTGGTTTCTGGTTCTATTCCAGGGATGATGCCGGAGGATGTCCGGGTTGCCGATCAATCCGGAAATCTGCTCTCCAAGGGATTGACTAGTCAATCCACATCAGAGTTGAGAGACAAGAACTATTTTTACCAGCAGCAGGTAGAGCAACGACTGCAGCAGAAGCTGGTGACTCAGCTGGAAAAGATTACCGGTAAAGACCGGGTAGAGGTGCGAGTGGCGTTAAGAATGGACTTCGATTCCAGTGAAATTGAAGAGGAAGTCGTTAATCCAGATGGTTCAGCTATCTTAAGTGAAGAGGTGGATACCGAAAATTCAACCGGATCACGGTCAATTCCGGTGGGTGTTCCCGGAGTCACATCCAATTCCCCGGAAGTTCGGGCGGGAGCCAGCGAAGTAGCAAACGTCTCCAATATCAACAAGAAAACCAAACGCACCAACTATGTCAACAGCCGTAAGCATGTCAAAAGCATGAAATCAGCCGGCAGAATCTTGCGTATGAGCGCATCAGTACTGCTGGACGGGCATTACGAATATGTGCGGGATGCAGACGGAGAGGTGATTGGTAGTCCGGTATACAAACCCAGGACAATAGACGAGATGGATACAATCAGGCGGACTGCCATGCAGACGCTGGGATTTGAACAGAGCCGGGGAGATAGCATTGAAGTCAGAAATATGAAGTTTAAGAAGCCACTGGTCGAGGTTGAAAAACTTAAGCAGCAACAGCGTGAGACCACCCGTAAATTCGTCATCGATCTGATCAGATATGTACTGGTTGGAGTCATTGTTGTTCTGCTGGTCTTTATGGTGATCCGCCCAATGGTGCAGAAATTGTCTGCCAAGCCCGAAGATCTGGATCTGCTTATGGGTCTGCCGACAACTATCGGCGAGCTCGAGGGCGAAGAACTGGAAATCCCGACAGAAAAAGAAACCGGTATCCCACCACGAGACAAGATTATCGAAATTGCCAGACAGGATCCGCTCAAGACAGCTACCCTGGTTCGCAACTGGCTGCGTGAAAAGAAAGGACCATCCTAAACTCAGGAGAATAAGTGACAACGGAATACTTCAAACCGCCTGAATTCGGGAAGTCTGAATCAGAGAAAAACGCGAACGGGGTTGAGACACACGATTTCGTGGTTCATCCCAATGCGGTTGAACAGTTGAGCGAAGCCGAGACCTTTGAAGTCGAAGATGTTGAAGATAAAAAGAAGATTAAACGGCGGAAAAAAATCGATTATTCCCAGTTCAACTCCTCCGAATTTAATGAGGTAGACACTCTGCTGACGAATGTCGAGGATTACACCCAGAAAATTCGTGAAGATGCCGAACGCTACGTTCACCAGATCAGGGAAGAGGTCGATCTGCTTAAATCTGAAATCGAACTTGAGTTGGCCAATGCCCTGATTAAAAGGTTGAACGCTGAGAGAATTGGTCAGGATATTGTCAAGGCGGCTGAAGAATCTCGATCAGAAGTGCAGAAACTGGCGTGGGAAGAGGGATTTACAGCCGGATTTGCAGAAGGTCACCAGACCTTCAAATCGCAGAACGAAGAAGTTACCGGTTATGTAATGACCCTGCTGAATGAACTGCAGGGGCTGAAGATGGGGATTTTTCAAGAGTATGAAAACCAGATCGTGAAACTGAGTCTCCTGATCGCCAAAAAAATCGTGCGCAATGAGCTTCAAACCGAAAAAGAATTCGTATTGCAGATGATCAAGGATACCATGTCCCACTTCGAAGGTATGGGCAATGTTCATGTCAAAGTCAATCCAATCGAATATGACATGATTTTATCCCATCAAGAGGAATTGCGATCTTTTCTCGATGAGGAACAGATAATTAAGGTGCGGTCTGAAGTGAGTATCCCACCAGCTTCGGCGGTCATTGAATCAGATTTTTCCAAAGTTAATCTGGATATGCAACAACAGTTGGCCGAAATCGATGGTCAGCTCCTGGATTGTGCTGACGACCGGAAAATCCTGTTTCGGATAAAAGAAAAATAACTTCTGAAGGATAACATCAACTCAGAATCCCTGTTCCAAACCCATATCTAAAACAAGGAGTTCACTTGTTCTCGCTGGATCCCTACATCAATCAGGTTAGTAAAATCAGAGCTGAAAAAGTCGAAGGAAAAGTTGATGAGGTGGTTGGATTCCTGATCAAGGCTTACAATCCTGGCCTGCAGGTCGGATCTAGCTGTTTGATCGTTAATTCCGATTTTGACGATGCTGTTCCAGGCGAGGTGGTAGGTTTTAAGGGAGACCAGGTTTTGGTCATGGCTCTGGGTGATATCAGGGGCATTGGGCCTCAGAGTAGGATTGTTCCTGCTACAGGAAAACCGCGAGTTGCAGTCGGGAATGAACTGCTTGGTAGGGCGATTGACGGCATGGGCATTCCCATTGACGGTAAGGGAGCGATTGATACCGATGAAAAAGTGCCGTTATATGCGGATCCTATCAACCCATTGCAACGTCGGCGGATCGACAGTCCACTTGATGTGGGTATCAGGGCTCTCAACGGTATTCTGACCTGTGGCAAAGGGCAACGTCTCGGTATCCTCTCTGGTTCCGGTGTAGGAAAATCAGTTCTGCTTGGAATGATGGCGCGCAATACGACAGCAGATGTCAATGTGATCGCTCTGATCGGCGAGCGTGGTAGAGAGGTCAGAGAGTTTATCGAGAAAGATCTGGGTGAAGAGGGCATGAAACGCTCTATCGTTATTGCTGCGACATCGGATCAATCCCCCCTGGTGAGGTTGCGTGGGGCGTATTTGGCCACAGCAGTAGCTGAGTATTTCAGAGAAAAAGGAAAAGATGTGCTTCTGATGATGGACAGTATCACCCGATTTGCCATGGCCCAGCGAGAAGTTGGCCTGGCGGTGGGTGAACCTCCGACAACCAAAGGATATCCACCTTCGGTTTTTGGGCTGCTGCCGAAATTGCTGGAGCGGGCCGGAAATTCCAATTCTGTTGGATCGTTGACAGGGTTCTATACAGTATTGGTGGAAGCGGATGATCCACTGGACCCTATCGGGGATGCAGTTCGCTCTATTGTTGATGGCCACATTCTTCTAGATCGCGAGATCGCGGCTCGAGGACATTATCCAGCCATAGATGTTTTGCGATCAAAGAGTCGGGTAATGGTGGATGTCACTTCTCCTACTCATCAACTGAATGCCCGGAAGTTGATTAAAACCCTGGCGGTCTATAAGGAAGCCGAAGATTTAATCAATATTGGGGCCTATGTCAAAGGCTCTAATCCGGATATCGACTACGCCTTAAAAAAAATCAGCGAAATCAACGGCTATCTGCAACAAAGCATTGAAGAAAGTACCCTGTTGTTGGAATGCGAAGCCCGGTTAGAGCAAATGTTCCAGGATTTTGCTTCTGAAGCTGAGACTCCGGAAACCAAGACGGCTTGACGTTATATCTCATCAAATCCAGAATTCACTGGTTTCTCCACATATTCTTGATACGCCCCTTATGTCTTAACCCGATCCAGACCCATCAATTTTTTCTTGGTATGGATGCCTACGTTTTAATGTGGGATGTTTGCATAAACTGCTGAGGCGTGTTGGTGACGGCGTGACCTACTGATCACCAATAAAGAACGGACGAAACTCACTCTCTGGTTTTTCCAACGCTTGTCCAATCCTTTCGAGTATTTCCATTTTGGCGTGGGGAAGCTTGCCTTCGATGTTCAAATAGTTGGTGTAATGATCGCTGGCAAGATAGGAATTGACCTGGAGTTCTCCTATCAGCATAGCGGTTTCTCTCAGGATATCGTGAGGACCCGCCATCTCAAATCTTCCGTCGTTAACATCCTGAAGAAGGGGAGTACCGGTTTTGGGAACGAAAGTTCGAAGCCGGATAAAATGAGGAGAAATCTGGTTCAGGACACGGGCTGTTTCCAGAGCATGGGCTCTTGAGCCTGCCTGACCGCCGATCCCCAGAATGACATACAGACTAAGTTCGATCCCGGCCGCCATCACCATTTTACCTGCTTCAATCTGCTGTTGACTGTTCGTCCCTTTCAGGATCTTTTTCAGGATATGATCATCTCCGGATTCCAGCCCGACATGAATTCTTGAAAGACCAGCTTCCGCAAGCTCCTTCATCTCAACAGTGCCCTTTTTATAAATATACTGAGAGGAGCCGTAAACAGTGATTCGTTCCAGATTGGGGAATAGATTGCGAGCATGGCGGCAGATTTCGGCGAGATCTGCCGTTTTCATGGCGATGGTGTTTCCAGCCGGGAAGAAGATAGTACGAATGTGCTGACCATAGTCGTCGGCTGCTTCCTGCATATCCTCTTTGATCTCCCTGGTGTCTCTGACTTTGTATCTGGGGCCATCTTTGTATACCAGACAGAATGTACACCGGTTGTGGGGACAGCCGACAGTGGCTTGTACCAGTAGAGAGTCAGCCTCACTGGGGGGTCGATAAATGGGGCCTTCATAGCGCATATCAGGCGGTCCTATTCGAAAAGAGAATCGGCAAATATTCTGGCTGAAAAGGGTTGCAGGTCATCCAGCCCCTCACCGACACCGATATAATAAATGGGAATCTCAAACTCATTGACGATGCCGATGACTACACCACCTTTGGCTGTTCCATCCAGTTTGGTGATAATCAGTCCGTTCAATCCGATCAGGGAAGCGAATTCTCTGGTCTGTACGATGGCATTCTGCCCAGTATTGGCATCTAAGACCAGCATGGAAGCGTGGGGAGCATCGGGGATATTCTTTTTAATCACATTCTGCATTTTTGAAAGTTCGACCATCAGGTTTTTCTTTGTGTGAAGCCGTCCGGACGTATCACAAAGTAGGACATCATAGTTCTCAGCGACTGCCTTGGCGGTTGCTTCAAACATGGTGGCGGCTGGATCAGAGTTGATATCTTTGGCAATGATGTCGACTCCTGCCCGGTTACACCACTCTGCAAGCTGTTCAATAGCAGCAGCTCTAAATGTATCTCCTGCAGCGACCAGTACTTTTTTCCCCTGCTGTTTAAAATTGGCTGCAATTTTTCCAATGGACGTGGTTTTCCCGACCCCGTTGACGCCGACGAACAGGTAGACTGTAGGACCTGATTTGGCGATGGGCAGCGATAGATCACCATGGTCGAGAATGTTGTGGATGATATTTTTAACCGTCTCGATTGCCTCTGTTTGAGATTTGATTTCAAGATCAGAGACTTTTTGTTCGATAATCCGGATTATTTTTTCTGTTGTCGCCAGACCAATATCCGAGGCTAATAATCGCTCTTCCAGATCATCTAGAAAATCATCATCGACGGCTTCCTCTCCTGACAATTCCATCAATCCACCGATCAGCATATGCTTGGTCTTGCTCAACCCCTTTTTAAATTTGCTGAACAGTGAATTTTTCTGCTCTTTTTCCTGATCTGGAAAGTCGATCTCCTTTTCCAGGGTTTTTTGTTGAGATCTGTACTTTTTTTCAGCAGAGTCGATTTGCTCAACAATTATCTGTGTGTCCTCCTCAACCTGTTTTTTAATCAGTTTTTTTGCTTCTTTTTCTTTCTTCTTATTTTTATTGAATAACATCCGATTTGTCTGAAAGATGATTGGCTTAACGGTTAGTTGTTCAGTTTGGTATCAATAGAAATCTGTGTGACCCGATTCTATCTTCTTGAAGTGGTTTATGCCTTTCAATTTACTCTTTGCAGACTATTCGAGCAAGCTTGGGGTTAAGGGC
>PJEL010003494.1_pt1 | contig 13392 bp, 11 predicted proteins | sample 1853271 | NCBI WGS metagenome assembly PJEL01 (sample SAMN08108733, study PRJNA415343) | Invertebrate metagenome, whole genome shotgun sequencing project. | host: Globobulimina | place: Sweden: Gullmar Fjord | collected 2015-08 | reverse complement strand
CAAAATTTTTAATCTTATCTGCCACAGATGATAGAGTCTCATCCATTCGCATGCATGTGTCGTCCCAGTCATGGCCAAACCTAATTACGACAACTCTAGACTCCTCCTACGATCACAAAGATCACATATGTATCTCATGTAGATTAAACATATAAATAAAATATCTCAAACGTACCGCAAGAATAGCTTGGTCTACCGCAAAGCCGTTGTGCAAATGTGGCAATAAGAAACTCATGCTGGTTCCAGTTTATTGTCGTCTCGTTCAAATGCAGTTAACAATTCTTAATTAAATAAATTAAAGTCCTAGTTTATGTCTCACGGCCGTATGCAGAGAGGATACCACGGCATCCCATTGTCCATTGTCGGTAAACTGAGTCTTGAATCCTTGAACAATCTTGACCATGTCTGTTTGCAACGGTTCCTGTGGTGGACGATTCCAAGATGCGAAACACTCACATATACTCTTGAAGTATGAGGAAGATGTAATGGCATTGGCTTTGATAATCAAGCAGAGGCCCTCATATGCATCTTGCTTTTCTTCACCATCTTGCAATCCCCTTAAAACCGCGCACCACCCTGCAAGAAACATGTGGGCATGTGGAGCCATTGTTTCTGGAGTAGTTCTACAGATTCTTCCTAGACAAGAGGCTGCATTTTGCGTTAAACTTCTCGGTAATGCAGCCATCGGGGCAGCCAAAATCGGGATCAATCTCTCCAATGCCAGCAAGGCATACTGGGCAACATCCTGATTGGAGCACACTTTAGAGATGAGCCCCAAGGACCACAATGCATTGCTACATGCATCTACATTTTCTAATGTAATGTTTTCACTTCTGATAGACTCTAAAGCAGCCTCCACGAGGGATGACAAGTAAGGAACCAGCTGTAGCATGCATGTTTCAGCAAGGTCTCCCAGGATACCAAAGGCACTCTGGCGCAATAATGGGCTTGGGTGAGTACTGCTTCTGACTAAAAGCGCGCCAAATTGGCTTTCTGTAAATATGAAACCAAATTCGGTCCCCATGCCTTGTGCGAGTCCGTCAATAGTGTCCAAAGAGTGTTCAATGAATCGTATGGCCTCATCTTGCTCCACAGCTCCACTATCCGCTGCAATAAAATACCTCTCGACAATCATCACACATTTTTGTAGCACTTTGGCTGTTTCAGAAGAAACCGAATTTCGTATTTCTGCACTAATGGTTCCTATACAGTCCAATAAAGGCAGCATCTCCACATCTCCGTCTGCAAAGGTGTCAAGCTTGTTAAATAACATTGGTAGGACCAGCGTCATGCATTCGTTGCTACCAATTAATTCAGCATCTGCCAATGAAATTACACTAATTGTATCATACACAGCACGCAACGACTTCTTCCCATAATGCTGTAGCCCATGGCAGAGTGCTTTGCAGATATATGGCATGTACGGTTTTATATGTTGGGGATCCTCTTCTATCAGTGTCGCCAGACTACCGCAGGCTGATATCTGCACAATTTTATTCTTGTCTTTCATGACTCTTTCAACAATTCCAGACACAACAAGATTGAGAATGTTCGAATCTCCCTCCATGGCACGACCATATATCTGCCTTGAGTATCTTGTTAGCGTCCAGCAGGAAATGCAACGAAGCATAGGCCGAGGATCAGTAAGTGCCGGGTTTACTGCAGCAACAATTGCTTCTACATGTTCTCTAAGACCGGTGTGACAACCATTGCTCACTGCTCCGAGTGCTAGAATCGCTGCTTCACGGGATTTCCAGTCAGCCTGTTGTAAACATTCTTGAACTGCAGGAAGAAGAATGGGAAGAATACCATCTCCAAGGAAGCTAGAAAGCATATCGAGTCCAGCAGCAGCACTCTTTCTTAAATTCCAAACAATGTCTTCATCCCCGTCATGCTCGTCCTCTCCGTCCTCTTGGCCATGTGACGTGGAGGAGTGCAGGTGAGGCCTCATCTCAGAATTCTTTTCTTCTACCTGCAGACCTTGCCGGGCTGCCTCCTCATCAGCCTCGGCCTCTGCCACTTCTTCATCGTACTCCTCAAATTTCATATTGTTCAATAACAAAGGAATAATTCGAGGAACAAATGGTTTGAGCACATTCTCATCAAAACCTGCCTCTGAGAATACAGACCAAAATTCACAAGCCTCGATGGCAACCTCCTCATTTGAGTCCTGCGTAGAAGCAATCATATATTCGATAAGTTGTGGTAGTTCTGCTTCAAGTTTTGTGGGAGCAAGCTCAGAAAGGTGTACCAATCCTACACAAACAACCTTTCTCACTCCTGGTTCAGAGCTGTGAGCAAGGGAAAATAACCCAGACTTGTACTGCGTAACAAGTTCATCCATGGCTGCTACTTGATTAAACAATGCATAGTTAAGAATAGTGATAGAGCATATCTGCACTTTCACGTCTGATGTATACTGAAAGAATTTCAATGCAAGAGGCAGGAGGACACTGCTCGCTGTCGCCTGCTCTTGCCCTGCAAGAGGATCCTCAAACTTCATCGGAGAGTCTTCCCATATCTTCTGAACCGCATTCAGGGATCCTTCAATAGATGGCGCACTACTCGATTGCAATCGCTCCACCAAGGAGCCTAACACCCCATCAAAACCATGCACAGCAACATATGCTGCAAAACAAGTGGCACTTGTGTGCCTGATTGTCACATCATCCAGATCCAGGCCATTCACCACAATGAAAACAACAGATTGAGCATGAATCCCTTGCAGGGGAGTGGTTCTGAGGTTATTCTTCAAGAGAAGACCTGCACTCTGCCTCACTGCCACAGACAAACCTTGTCCATGCACAAGCGTATATGCCAGGTAGCAAGGGAAATCGTGATGGGAATCACGCCACGACTCTAGCCGTTGTAAAATCTTCACACATATACACCTATTAGATATCCATAATCACCAGCCATCGAATGAAACGGCGACATACCTCACGTTGATGTGCACCAGGATGCAAAAACTCCTGGAGTAACAGAACCAACTGCTGGACACCTGTTTCCTCTGGTTTCCAATCCATGGTGTCCAAAAATATAATTTAAATTACTCTCCATGCGAGGATCCTCCCACTTTCAATGAGAAACTGCCATAATACAGAGAATCATCAAGATGCCATGGCATTGAAATCTCTGTTCCTCAAGGACAATGCATTGTTGATATCCATCCCATGGTAATGATACTGCTGGTCTAGACAGATCATACATGTTGTTGACGATGTTGATGTTGGTGATGATGATGATGATGCTTTCCTTGGAGAGAAAGAGAGAAAGAGAGAGAACCCATGCCTGAGGCATTGGTTCAAAAGATGTATATATGCCTGGTTCCCAACAGTGTAAACGTATCATTAAAATTGAATATTAATTGTTTTTATTTATCTTTCAAGATTGCTTCATCGTGCTGGATATTCTCAAGGGGAGGTCTCCCAGGAAATACCGCATCCCGCTTGTTTTGGACCATTGGTTTCCCGTCGTTTTTCCTTGTAGTAGTGAGCATATAGAATCTGGAAAACGGTAGAGGAGGTCGTTATGGGACCTAAAAAAAGAGGGAAAGCAGCGACAACGAAGAAGAAGGCTGCGGAGAAAACAGGTGCCCAGGCAAGTGGTGCCAGAAAGCGGAGAGGAAAAGCTTCGAAAGATGAAGAAACGATATCCAAAACAGAGAAGGAAGGTTCTGGGAAGCGGTTGACAGCTGCTCAACGACGGAAGCTCGGAAATCAAGATGCAAAGGTTCCTTCTTCTCAAGGCCCTGTAGAGCAGACTGGGGGTCCCATCTCCAAGAACTTGTCGATGGCGCAGAAGGAAAATATGAAAAAAAAGATGAGGAAAGTAGCCAAGAAAGCTGAAAGGGAAATGCTAGCGCGGAAATTGCAAGCGCAGGACCCACAGGATGACAGGGTAGATGATATTACTGTGGAGTACGTCGCTCCACCTTCTGACATAATCTTGGAGGATCTGAAGCGAAGCATAGACAATGACAATAAAGATCCAGATACATTTATAGAGTTTTCAAAAATTCTAGAGAGATTTGGTGGAATGGCAGAGCGAGAAAATGAACCTGTGGCAGAAGAGGACAGGGAGGATGTGAAGCATGATGAGAAAGAAGAAGCATTAGAAGCACCAGAGGAAAGTGAACAACGTATATCGAAGAAGAAATTAAAGGAAATTAATAGGATAAAGATTGGTGAGCTAAAACAAGCGTGCCCTCTGCCTGAAGTGGTAGAAGTGTGGGATGCAACTGCGGCAGACCCATTAATGCTGGTGCACCTCAAGGCATACAGAAACACAGTTCCAGTTCCACGGCATTGGAGTCAAAAGAGGAAGTATCTTCAAGGGAAACGGGGATTAGAGAAACCCCCGTTCAAGCTGCCGTCTTTTATCGCTGCGACAGGTATAGGTGATATGAGACAGGCATACAATGAAAAGGCAGAGGCCCAAAATCTGAAATCCAAAGGCAGGGAGCGAACCCAACCAAAAATGGGCAAGCTGGATATTGACTATAGAATACTCTATGATGCATTTTTCAAGCACCAAACAAAGCCATCCTTGACAAGAGCAGGGGATTTGTACTTCGAAGGCAAAGAGTTTGAACTTGGAACTAAGAAACATCTGAAGCCTGGTGTGATGAGTGAAGCCCTTATGAATGCTCTTGGCATGCAGAGAGGATCTCCCCCTCCATGGCTTGTCGCCATGCAAAGGTATGGACCTCCACCTAGTTATCCGTCACTGCGCATACCTGGTTTGAATGCTCCAATCCCACATGGAGCACAATTTGGATACCATCCAGGAGGGTGGGGAAAGCCTCCAGTGGATGAACATGGCAATCCTATTTATGGAGACGTTTTCGGCGAAGGGGACGCCGGTGATGATGACGATGAGATAGCCCAAACAATGGGTCATTGGGGTGATATGGATGAAATAAGCGAGAGCGAGGAGGAGGGAGAAGAAAGTGAAGAAGAAGAATCAGATGAAGCAAGTGAAGGGGAAACTGAGGAGGAGCAGGAGCAGGCTCTTGAAGAGCCAGAGGTCCTGGGTAGCATATCTGGTTTAGAGACCCCAGCAGAAGTACAAATCAGAAAAGATACGGAAACACACGATGGACGCCCAAAATCACTATACCAGGTTTTGGAACAAAAGAAATCAAGTGCCAGAGAAGCCGGAATCATGGGGTCAGAGCATGTGTACAATGTGCCAGGAAAAGGCCTCTCGGGTGCAGCTGCCAAGAGACTAGAAGCATTGAAGAAAGGCATGCCAGATGACTTAAATATATCAATAGACCCATCGGATCTGGAATCTCTGGATGACCAATCGTTGCGTGAGCTGTATGAGGCTAAAGTGGCAGAGCAGAGAGCAGGGAGAGATTTCTCTGATATGGTAGCACAGAGAGCTGCGTCAGACAAGAAAAGGAAAGCCTCGGAGAAGTCGGGATCGAAGGAAAAGAAATTCAAATTTTAGTCACTTGAAATAGAGTTGGTATCGAATAAACTGTAATCCCCTTCTTGGATTCCCTAGCGTATCTTGACAGATTTCTGTCACCGAACAGGATGAGTTCGGTTATTGCACTATCCCAAGCTTTGATCAATCAACCGAAGAGATTATGGGCTAAGTATCTTAAAGTTTTAGATGCTAAGCCTATGCAAACAAAAATATGCACTTCTATGGCAGCAGCGTTTCTTGGAGATACGATTGCACAGAAGTTGTCTACGAGCAAAGACGATACATTTAGGCCAGATCTTGCACGAACAGCAAGGTTGTGTGCATTCAATGGAGGCATGGGATTGTTTGGACACTTTTATTTTGCAGCCCTTGACCGTGGGGTGAAAGTTGGAGCTGCAGCTAGTGCCTCAGCTGGGGTGTTGTCAACCCCTGCCCATTTTCTCACTAGCCTGTCTAAAACTTTCATTGACCAAGGGATATTTGCACCGTTAGCAACGATAATGTTCTATCTATTCAAAGTTTCAACAGAAGGGCGACCGTCGGAGTTCGTCGATGAATTGAAGTTGAAATACGTAAACACGGTACTAGCAGGGTGGAAACTTTGGCCGGCAGCACACATGGTCAATTTTCTTTTCATCCCATCTCAGCATAGGGTCCTTTATACGAACGTGATATCTGTTGCAGGAACGTATGTGTTATCAAAGGCTGCTGCTGGAGAACAGAAAAATGATGTCAAAGTTAAGGAAAAACAAAAACGGGATAAACAAGTATCAGCTGACCTACCAAATGAACTACTTTTCGACTTTGGTGCTGTTAAAATTGACTGAGATGTCATTATTTATTGGTTAATGACTATTTAATGTGATTGATATTAATTTAAATTCTTACTGGCATGATCATCCTGACAGGTAACATTTATTATCCATAAATGGCATGTATGTAGTCAATGGGGTTTTACAAACGAAAAATCAATATTTAGGATGAAAATGGACGACATTTTCAATGACGTCAAAAAATCAGGTTATTATGTTTATTTGTGTAAAGTTCAGACAGGGTTTATGGGATGTTCATTCTACGTTGGGAAGATCAAAGCCTTCAAAGATTGCATCAAACTCCTCTGGGGACAGATCAAAGTCTTGAATATCAGGCAGCACTGACACACTGGTATTCATTGCTTCATTGTTGTTTGGTGCTTTGTCATTGTCATTTGCATTCACTTGTTCTGAAGAGGCTTCAGCCTTCGCATCTCTGAGATTTGGCGCTGTGACATACCCGCTTTTCCCTCCAATTGGAGAGCTGCATTTCACTGGATTATCATCTGCACCAGCTGGTTGGTATCCATATTTTACGTTCCCTTGCGTTCGCGCCGGGCTAGTTGGGCACCTATCCACACGGCTAGCCATTTGTGGGTTAAAATTCACCTGACTTCCCATCCTTTGAGGATTGACAAATTGAGCCTGGTGTTGGGGATGATACATCGGGGCCCTATATTGGTTATATTGATCCATCATAGGATACCTTTGGCTCATCATTTGATTCGGCACCATCATCATTCTGCCAGCATTATACTGGATCCCATACTGTGGGAATATGACTGGGCTATTCTGCATTGGCATCTGCATTTGCATGGGCTGATGTTGTGGCATGAACCCTGCAACATGCCCACAATTGGGTTGAGAAATGACTGACTTGCTTCGAGGCATCATGTAGTCAATGCCATATCCATCAGAAACATGGCCATATGGCATGTGTGCACCTTGGGATAAACCTTGTTGATACAGGTCTGGACAGGATCCGGACATGTTTGGATGCTTTCCCATATTCATATGTCCGAATGAAGACCTTCCAGAAGATCGATTTGACTTCATCAAGCCACCTTGTCGGGTGTCTCCGGAAGCCTTGTTCAGCTCCACAGAATCATTTGTTCTAACCTCTTCATCACCTTGTGGCTTACAAAGAGATAGCTGATCATCCTCATATTCGCGCGACCGTCTCTTTTTCCCGATGGATCTTGATTCCTTTCTTTCACTGCTCTCTTGTGACGCAATTCTCTTCATCGCTGGGGGGTCAACAGATTCAGCTTCAGGTTCACTGTTGTGCCGCGACAATAATCCTCTGTCGCCAGCTGCTTGAGCTGTATCGTCCTTGAATGCAGTCCTTGCTACATCTTTCTGGCTTTTGCTAGCACCTCCAGAGCTCGACTTCTCTCTCTTTTCAAATAAACTCTGCATTTAAATGTACACGTATTTGGTTATATTTGCATGAAGGTGTCAGAATGATATCGTTAAAAGCGCACCCTTTGTATCTTTTTGATTTCAATGCTCAACCACTCTTGCTGTTTAAGCATAGATTTATACAAAGACTCGAGGTAGACTTGTTCATCATCACCTGGAGAACCGGGAGGCTCCTTATGTTCCTGTGCCCTCTCTTGAGTACCAGGAAGAAAAGGCGAGGGCTCCGTAGAACCATCACTGGCATTCACCATCACCTACAAAGCACAAAATATCAACTTTAAATATTGAATTATCCCAAAGAATCGAGATTCAGCTTGTTCGAGGGAGGTCACCGAACTAGACCTCTCCGCCCCCTCGCCTTGCTGTGTCAGCGCTCACCAAAATTTGCTGCATCTACACCAAAATCAGTAAAGGCGACATCTTTACGTACTCTTTTACTTTTATTTAGATTAATGTGGTTATCGGCATCAACAATCCTAGTGTTACCTTGGATTCTTCCACCAACCTCTATGAGATCAGCCATTGTCTCCGGCCCTTCCTCCGCAATCACTTCCATTTCTATTTAGGTGTTCATGTTGATTACAATATCATATATTGAATCCGAGGTTGATATAAAGTTAAATTGTGTTTGCTATGTTGCGCTGGCAAATGTGAACTTGTACCAGAAGCTGGCGAAATCCCAAATGGTTTCCACCATTTCATCGAATATCGTGCCATCGATAGCCAGATACCTGTCCTTCATCTACCCATTGATTCGAGTTTGAATTTACAACTGATTCCTGTCCCAGCGATCTCGGAGTTTCCTGAAGCTATTTTTTGCTTCTTCTGACATCGGATGAACCTCTTCTACCTCAGTATTGATGATAGGTACAGGGATGTGGGAATCGGAGGATCCAACAAGTACCTTCATTGAGACAAAACTCCTTTTCAACACTGCACTTTGCTCTTTCTTAGATCTCCCGACTTCGGCAATCAGTGATTCAATCGTCTGCAATGGTCCGATGAAATATAAAACATCAGCTAAATCTTCCGGGGATGCAAGTGTCCAAGATAATATTCTTCTTTCACGAGGACTCCCCAACTCATCCCATACTTGCAAGAATAATGGCGATGGCCCAAGGGATGACCTCGGTAGCCAACCAGACGAAGAAAGGGCAGGACCAATGTTTTTCTCTCCAATAATATCATCCTGATGAGTTGAGAAAGCATCAATGAAACCTTTGAGATTTGCAAAATCTGCTAGGTCATTTGAACCATCTCGTGGATTACCTCTATCTTTCCGCTTGTTCCCCTTCTGCTTCATATGAGTCGGACGTGAAAATAAAAATGCATGATCTGAAATATTAGCAATGATGGATTTAATACAATTCCTTTGGTCATCCTTCGCTTCAATAATACATTTCTGAAGGATATGCCATGCCTCATAGGCACTCACTGGAATCCCAGCCAATTGTTCCAAAAGTTCAATGAGAAACAAACCAATCTCCCCCGGAGTGAACCCATCAATATTGTCGACACAACAACTTGTAGATCTATTGTATTCTGCTTGAGCCTGATGGAATATTGCACCATGTAGAGGGGCTCTTATTCTATTATCTGCAGGACAAAATCGAATTAGAAATGGATCCAGAAAAATGAGCAAAAGCCATCAAACTCACCAAAAGCAAGTTTATAATCAGAAGACTCAAAGTCTACGCCGCTTTTCTCCGAACTAAAATCGTCAGCTGCAATCATAGGCTCACCTGACGACAGATTCTGACGGCTTTGTCCTACCAACAAGGCTGATGAGAACTCGAGAGAACCAGAAGTTTCACTTGCACTAACAGAAGCATTGTCCGTATCACTCCAGGAATTAAATGAGCCTACGATTCTCTCATCAAATAAACCTAATCGAATTAAAGGAGACTCTTTGATTGGTTCGCTGGTTTCCCATGTCCTCTGTATGATGCATGAGCCAAGATCTCTGCACACTTGGTTCTTATTGGGGAGTAGTTGTCGCAAATCTTGCTCCCCACATCTGATCCTATCCTGATTGCGAAATATCATCTGATTCTGCCATTTAGATAGCTCAAACATTTCAGGTTCAGGATGTAAATGATTGTAAACTATTACCGGAGGTTTTATGGGTTCCAAACGCTTGAATGAGACTGGCTTCCAAGAAAAATACAGGGAACCTTTCATTAGAGCACCGGGCTCGGAGATATCACGAGGTTTCTCAGAAATTTCCTTCTTATATGATATTTTACCCTTGTTGAATTCAATATACTTTCCTGGATCAGTGCATTTCCATCGCAAGAGGACTGCATTTCCATGAAATGAGTTGGATAAGAGCAGTGCATCTTCCTGACCATCCAAATCCACAAACTGCAAATTGCTAGGCAGCGCAGTTTTGAAGTCATACCAAGACGTTGTTCTTGCCGAGGGAAATTTCGAATAGTGCTCCCATGTCACAAGAGGGCAAGATGGTTTCCGAAGATCAAACAGGTATACATGGGAGGGAGTGGAAACAGCATATGCATGTTGAACATCTGCATGTCTAGATGCAACAGCAAAAGCCGTCACACACGTACGTTTTGCGTTCTGAGAATCACAAGAGAAATCGTACAAGACCCTGGCGGAATTTTGGCCACGACTGCTTGTCATTAAAAGATTGGAATTTTTCTCTCGAAAGTCAACTTTGAGCACAGCATCTTGCCATGCAACCATAGCTAGCTGAGGATGCAGGGCGCAAGTTTCACATCGCATCACTCCCATTGAAGATAAATCAGAGGGAATATTCTTCTTGGTATCCAAAATATGTTGACTTTGCCTAGAGCTGCGAGTGTAATTTGCATTGTCCATAATAGACAAATCAGTTTCAAACAACATTCCAGAGTCTTCCAAAACGATTCCATGAGAAGATACATATTGATTCCAAGAAAAGTCCCGTAGTATACCTCCATTCACAGTTCCAGTTGTCGAAGCTCCGTGAATACGCTTCAAAGTCACAGGTTCAGAGCTACCATCTAATGGCACCTGCAATTTGAAATAATCGATCGAAGATGCACATCTAGCAGCTATTAAAGGACAAGATAATTCCTCACCATCTTCTCCGTTAATGCTATAGTTGGAATATATTTCCTCCATGCCATAATCATGCTGAGTGATGGTATACATGTCGGCCTGGTCATGAGTATCTGGAGAAATGTTCATCACTTGTATTTCCCGTCTGTCTTCACCATGAATCGAGATGCAGATATCTCTATCATGACAACGCAATCCACACACACGATTAACATATCGCTGGTATCTCACTCTATCTTTTTGCTCTCTGGAATCCTCATAGAGCAGATCCAGCAAGCTATTGCCACCTACCCCTGGAATGAAATTCGAATCCTCCCCTCCATGAAAGGCACCATAAGCCATGGATTGATGTACTACTTTATGATAATCATATGCCTCCCTTGTGTTCGCAGCAAGGTCTGGACAGGGAGATGTGAGGATGACTCGTTTCAAACCGTAGTGGGGCATAATGAAGTGCAGACAACCCCCACCGGGAACCGTATTCAGTCAGATTCTAACCATGCATTGTATGATAATCAAAGCAACCTTTGATGATGCCACGTATTCGGCCCTAAAAGTGTACGTGTGAACGTTCATTCCATGTCAAATGTGAAAACTGTCAAGGCAAGGGTCAGCAATGGCATGACATGATATCTACACTGTATAAAGTTATAATTGATTACATTTCGGCATGCATGGTCCACCACGTGGTCCTCATGGGCAGAGAACAGTGTCTATCGGAATGGGATGAAAGATCGTTATCTGTTCCTATCGGATGTACCCTCCAATGGGAAGATGATACCAACCATGTGACCAAGCAACTGAGGGTTATCCTGGCCAATGATCTTGGATCAGATGCGATTGCTTGACATTCTCTCATGATGTCTGTGATTCATGATCCATTTGATTCATAATACTATTTCAAGACATTACCATCATCACATAGTACGCGATGGGATATTCGGATCCTCCTTGGGAGTTCAAAGGAAAGGCATTGTATCAACTTTCCTTGGTCAAGGTAGAGGATGCCAGAAAATATGTACCTGCCCATATTCCCTTGGTCCAAGTGTTTGGATATACTCTTGGAGGGCTGTATTTGGCACGATATACAGATTCCCCAGCAGGAGCATTCGATGAGCTGGTTGCCCTTGCTGGATTAGCCTGGAACTTCCCAACCTCATGTGCATGGGCTGCACGTGTGTATGTCAACAATGTATCTGCAAGAAACCATGGTTTGAAAGTTGTGGGTCTACCATCTAGATTAGCTTCATTTCGTGCGGTACCGAAACAACAATTGACTGCCAAGTCTGCTAGCAAGGACATGATTGGGAACAGGGATTGGTGGTCCTTTGGAAGGAAGAAAGAGGCAGAGAGTTCAAATCAAGTAGAATGCATAGAAATTCATAATAAGGAGAGGGGTGAGAATGGACTTCGAAATAAACCCGTATGTTCAATACAAATGCCACCTGAATCCAGTTCAGGATGGAAACCTTCCATCCAAATGTTCCTGCCAAGCTACAGTGGTGCAACTAAACTTTGTCCAGATTTACTCAAATACTCTCTGAGAATGTTCACAAAAGTAAGCTTTGTTCCTCCCCTAGTCATACAAGCAGATGAAAGTGATGATGATTCATCCCTAGAAGCTTTGGGCAAAGTGTTATGTGGAAAGCCATTGCTCTGCATGTCATTCGACACCATGAATATTCAGGTGGGCAAACCAGAGGTTCTACCAATAACATCCTTTCGGTGATGATCCCTTTCATGATGTCGATCGTTTCATGCATCTGAATGCTTCCAGAAGTCTCCCTGACTGGAGACTTTCCCACTTAAAGTCGAGACTGCGATTCCTTGGATCATAAAAAATTAACCTACAAATCGTTTACGAATACAAACATATATATTTAAGAATCTAATAGTTCACAACATCGGAATCCGATAGAACCTTTAGTAGCAGTATGACGGGTACGTTTGTGATGGGTGTCGTAAATGTCTCTCCTGTCCACCGAAAACGTAACCATACTCGGATCGATTCATGCTTATCATTCTTATGTGTAGGTTCTCATGGAAAGTCTAATCATAAGGAAAGCCCCAAGACGAAGGCTGAGATGGAGAAGGATCGACACGTGTCCAAGACTGGAAGAAACGACGTCGTGAAAAAAGGGGGAAGTGGTCATGGCAATTGGGGAGGTCCAGAGGAGGAGATCAAGGAAGCCTTGGCCAGTAGATGAGGAATTCACCTGACGTCCCCTTCACAGCCAACCATTCCAAAAGCTCTCCATCCATCACCATGAGGCTCTTTGAGATTGACTCGCGAAGTCTGAATAAGCGTCAATTACTCATAACATACATCAAACATGTAATATACACAAATTGTAGTGTTGTGTTCCAAAATATATCATGGTGGTGTTCAATAAACACCAGGTAGTTGGGGGCAGTTGAGCAATACTGTGGTGCTCTTCCACCAGCCATGCATGTGTGTGCACTATACACATGCACAGATCACGAGCACCATCTTATGCTCCGAATCCGTACAAGGTGCGTCCCTGTCTCTTGAGAGCATAGACAACATCAAATGCAGTCACAGTCTTTCTGCGAGCGTGCTCAGTGTAGGTCACAGCGTCACGCACAACGTTCTCAAGGAACACCTTGAGCACTCCACGGGTCTCCTCGTAGATCA
>PJEL010003493.1_pt1 | contig 13399 bp, 11 predicted proteins | sample 1853271 | NCBI WGS metagenome assembly PJEL01 (sample SAMN08108733, study PRJNA415343) | Invertebrate metagenome, whole genome shotgun sequencing project. | host: Globobulimina | place: Sweden: Gullmar Fjord | collected 2015-08 | reverse complement strand
GCCAGAATCTTAGCTTTATCATAAGCTCAATCCGGCTTTTCTTTAAGAAAAACCCCATTTGAGCTGATTTAAGGTACTAAATCAGAAGCCCCCTTACTTTAGTGGGGGGTTTTTCACAACAGGTAACTATGTACAGTTTGGATGATACAATTACGGCCATCGCTACAGCTTTAGGCCATAGTGGGATAGGTATTATAAAAATGAGTGGCCCTGGGGCTTTGCCAATTGCCCAACAACTTTTTCGCTCGGCCAGAGGGGTTACGGATTTTCAGCCCCACCACCTCCATTATGGACACATCATAAACCCCACCACCCAGGCCATTGTTGATGAAGCTTTGGTGGTTTATATGCCTCAACCCCACAGCTATACCGCCCAAGATGTCATCGAAATTCAAGCTCATGGCGGGATTGTCCCCCTGCGCCAAATTCTGGAACTGAGCTTGAGTTTAGGCGCACGTCCGGCTGAGGCTGGCGAGATGACCTTGCGGGCCTTTCTCAATGGTCGCCTGGATCTAACCCAGGCCGAAGCCGTGCTGGATGTCATTGAGGCCAAGACAGATGCCGCCCTGCGGGTAGCCAGCGAACAACTTAACGGCTCACTTTCCGGCTCGATGGCTGTGGTGCGGCGAGAATTGCTTGATACCCTGGCCTTTTTAGAAGCCAGCATTGACTTTGTAGAGGATGAGATTCCGGCGCAGGATGTGGTCGGCCCCTTAACAAGCATCACCCTTAGCCTGGAAAAGTTGCTCAAAAATGCTGACCAGGGTTTGATTTATCGACAGGGGGTTAAAGCAGCCATTGTGGGGCGGCCTAATGTGGGCAAGAGTAGTTTGCTCAATGCCCTTTTGCGCGGCGAGCGGGCAATTGTGACCGATATTCCCGGCACAACCCGCGATACCTTGGAAGAAACAGCCAATGTGGATGGTATTCCGCTGGTTTTGGTGGACACGGCTGGTATCCGGGCCGAAACCGCCAATGAGGTTGAACGCATCGGGGTGGAACGTAGCCAAACCGCCCTGGAACGGGCCGACATCGCCCTGATGGTTGTCGATGGCAGCCATGCGCTGACCAGTAGCGATTATGAGATTGAAAAACTGCTCCAAACCAAACCCGGTTTGCTGGTTATCAACAAAAATGATTTGCAAAGCGCCCAAACGTTTGACCCTGGCCCTGATTTTTACTTTGATGCCCCCCGGATTCCTATCTCTGCTCTGGAAAATCAGGGCATAAAGCAGTTGGAAGAAAACATTGTCAAGCTGATATTAGGCGGTCAAGTCACTCTGGCTGATGCCCCTATGGTTAGTAATCCCCGTCATAAGGTTTTGTTACAACAAGCCTTGACCTCTACCCAATCAGCCATTGAGGGCCAACAATTGGGCTTAACCCCCGATCTGGTCTCGATTGATGTTCGGGAGGCTGTAGAAGCTCTGGGTGAAATCACAGGTGAAAGTGTTACCGAAGATTTGTTGGATACAATTTTTAGTAAATTCTGTATCGGAAAATAAAGGAGATAATATGTTTTATTCCTTATTGATAAGGTTAGCCCTTATCAACGAGCTGGTCAAAGGCATCGCTAAAGGCTTGATAACCGGGCCAGCCCGCAACTTGTCCCCGGACTTGACCCTTAGCATCAAACAAAACAAAGGTTGGGGTTGCCCTGACCCCATATTGTTGAGCGGCGGCACGAGCTGCGGCATGGTCTACATTTAAGCGTACAATTTTCACTTTACCCGCATACTCTTCCCCCAAATCAATCACTTCAGGTTTGATCTGCTGGCATATATGGCACCAATCGGCATGAAACCAAAGTAAGGTCGGCTGGTCAAGTTGACCCGCTTGGGCCAGAGAGACCGTCGCCGAATCACTGGCCGCTCCTAAAAATCGGGTTTCGCGGTCAGTAGCCATTCCCGGTTCAGCAGAAACGGAATGTTCCCCTGCAAGGTTAAGGCTTTCCAAAGTCTCATTTGAAGCCAGCGCGGTCGAAGTTGTTTGCTGCTGATTACCTCCCAAAAATTGAAGGGAGCCAAAAGCCAACAAGCCTATAACAAATAACATGCTTCCAATTTGTAAAAGCCGCCCTGTAGATTGTTTTTTCTGTTTAGTAGCCCTTCCCCTGCGTCGCTTTTTGTGAGTAGGTGCAGTCATAAATATCTCCTTTAAAAATGCCCTCACCCCCAACCCCCTCTCCCAAATTGGGAGAGGGGGTTGGGGGGTGAGGGGTATTTTCATTTCTATTGTCGTCCCATTGGAACTGTCCGATTCCTGTAAAAATGGTCTTTTAGACGGTAGTTATCTGTAAATTCATAACATCCACCCACAAGGGGCTAAAGTACCATTTTACGGATAGGGTCTAAATAGTTATTAAAGAGTCTACTGTATAAAAGATATTGTTTCTGTAAGGTAGCTCACCTATACGGCCTTGATCTGTACTTGACGGGAAGGATGAATTTAAGTATTCTCCTAAAATAAAGATCAGAAAGGATATTGATAGATGATTGATATAACCCAATTACACTCTTATTTGGACGGTCTGGTGCCAGAACGTCCGGCTGAAATGCATGATATGGAGCTTTATGCCCAGGAAAAGAAATTTCCCATTATTGGCCCAGCGGCAGGTTACTACTGTTATCAAAGCGCCCGCCTTATCGGGGCCAGGCGTATCTTTGAACTTGGCTCTGGTTATGGTTATTCAACGGCCTGGTTTGCTAGAGCTGTACAAGAGAATGGTGGGGGTGTAGTTCAGCATGTGGTTTGGGATGAAACCTTATCACACATGGCCCGAGAACACCTCACTAAATTAGGTTTTGCTGACCTGATTCAATATCAGGTAGGTGAAGCCATCCAAACCCTGCGCCAAACCGAAGGACCATTCGACCTTATCTTCAATGACATTGATAAAGAAGGCTATCCGGCCTCATTACCCGTTATCAGGGCAAAATTACGCCCTGGCGGGATGCTGATTGTCGATAACATGTTCTATGATGGACGTGTCTTTGATAAAACAAATAAAGAGGAAAGCGTAGAGGGTATCCGAGAATTTACGCGGCTGATTACAAACGATCCGGCCTGGATTAGCACCATTGTCCCTATCCGGGATGGATTGATGGTGGCTTACAAACAATAGACAAATTCATCGCCGAAACGATACTCTCGAATTTAGTTTCACCTTCCTGGAAGCTGTTGTGAACCAATTCTGGCCTAAAATTGAGCTTCCAGGAAGGTTTATAATTCTTAAATCGTGGATAAATTCATCGCCGAGACGATACTCTCGAATGTTTGGGTGTAACTCTTTAGCGGGCTTTGAATTATAGCCAGGCTTTCGGAGGGGAGGTCAGCTTGCCAGGTCGTTAAAAGCTGAGTTGCTCTTTTTTTAGTTGCCATCGTCGTAGCCGGATGCTGAAAGACTAAAGTGAGTAGTTTAAGGCTTTGGTCGGTGTTTCCGGCAGCGATAAAACAAAGCGCCAACCCGCCCAGCGTATCGAGGGCCACCGGCATGGCTTGAATTGTGAGCGTGGTAATTTTTAGACTTTCGTAATAATATCTTTGGCTGCTTTGATAATCTTCTATAACATTAGCCAGGTGTCCCAAATAAGTAAGCGTGAGAGCAATGCCTCTGGGATAGCCAATTTCACGGCGTAGGGTCAACCCTTTTTCAAGATAGGTTTGGGCAGGGCCATAATCCCCCAATTGATAATGAAGATACCCTAAATTACCTAAACAAACCGCTTGACCCCCAACATGGTCAGCCATTTCCGCTCAATTTTACCTGGTTATTTATTGTCTCCATTGGAGCCTTTATTATATCCGCCTTATCCTTCGCCGCCATCAAAGAAAAACCAGACCCCCCAGACCGCCCTCAGCACTCGCTCAAAGAACAACTGGCCCGGGGGCCACTACTATTGAGACAGGACCCAACCTTTCGCCGTTATCTTCAGGTGAGTGTTTTGATGGGCATGACTCGTTTGGCCGAACCTTTCTACGTCGTTTTTGCGCTGGATATTCTCGGCGCTCCCATACCGATGGTCGGTCTTTACCTTTCAGCCCGAACCCTGGCCTCTATCCTCTCTAATTTGGGCTGGAAACGAGTCGAACAAACCCGTAACCGTTTCTTTGTGGTAAAACTGGCTGCTTTGTTGACCATGTTGACCCCTTTGTTAGCTGCCCTGTTGCCCTGGTTGATGCGTTTATTAGGTTTTACGGTAGCACAGTATGGTCTGCTGCCGGCCTATCTTTTCATTGGTGTATTTTTGCTAGCCGGTAGCAGTGAAAGTGGCCGCTCTATTGGTTTATCGGCTTTGCTGCTAGACATTGCCCCGGATGAAGAGCGCACCAGCTATATCGGTTTGGTTAGCACTGCCTTGGGGTTTGTCAGTTTGTTGCCCATCCTTAGCGGAGCCATTATCGACAAATTGGGCTTTGAACCCATCTTTTTCCTGGTCACCGGGTTGCTTACATTGGGCTACTTTATTATCTTAAAATGGAATTATGAAGCAGAATCCAATTAAGGTATTGTGGTTTAGGGAGTTCCATAAAAGAATATATTAGACTAAGGGTAACTACTCACCCTCATGTCATTTCGAGGCTGTATGCCGAGAAATCCCTGCGGGGCCACAATTAGCAGAACCTGTGGGGGGGAAATTTAGGAGTAGATTATGTTTTTACCAATCTACCTTAGGAGTAAAAGTAACGCCTTATGGATTTCTCCCTACGCTCGAAATGACATGCCTGAGTAGTTAGGACTAAGGATTCTCAATCCTTAGTCCTAAGAGGAAACTAAAATTGTGAATAGTGAACAGTGAAATCGGCTTGAGGTAAGAAAAAGAAGTTATTCGCCCCGGTGGAAGAGTTATGCAGGTTTATGTAGTCGGTTAATGGAGATTAATTAGGGGCTTTCCCGGCTTTTTTTAGAAATAACTGCTTAAAGGAAAATTGTTTTGTTAGGCTTGAGGCTGATTTTTAGTTCACCGATAATAAGGTTATTCCAGCTTGAGGGTTAAGGTTTTGTTTGATAAAAAAGAGAGAATCTTAAAGGGTTTAAGTAGGAGTGAATATTGGCTTTTAAGGCCAATTTGACCTGAATTGAGAGACACGCTTCCCCCTCTATATCAACACGCTACCAACACGCTAGATAAACTATGTCTCCGTAAGCAGTTATATTGGACTTTAAGGGGTTTTGTTTGATAAAAAACAGCGATTAGCTTGGAGCGATGATTTTGCTTAGAGAGGCGGGGATAAAGTTGGGGTTAAAAGGGGTTGCTGATAGTGATCTGGACGTTATGTAAGTGTCAATATTAGCAGTTGGGGGCGAATAAATTTAAGGGGCGGATAGGTTTGCAAAAAGCTGAGGGCGGTTTCGCGCTGGGCAGGTAGCTTTGAAAAAATAGTCGTGGGGTTGGTTTCTGATCCGGTTTTGAAGGAGAGGTGGGATCAGCGATGGCCTTGCGGTAGCTGGCTTTCAGTCTCAGTTTCCTTCGCCATTTTGAGAAAGAGTAGATAAGTAAGCTCAGTGACATATGGATTATACTTAGACCAACAAAGCAAACAGCGATTTTGCCTCCCAAAAATTGAATTGATAATCGTATGGTGCTAAAATAATATCAGCAGCTTATGACTTCATAATGGTGGTCAATTAATAAGTGATGCCATACCAGGCACCACTTTGATATGAAAGGACAAATGACAATGACCCAAACCACAACCAGATCTATCCAGGCTCAACCCATACCGGGCCAATGGAGCTATAGTCATTATCTTGATTTGCCTGATGATGGTTGCCGTTATGAAATTATTGAGGGGGTACTTTACGTGACAAACGCACCAAGCTTTGTTCATCAATTTGCTGTTGGACAAATTTTTGCTGCCATCCATCATTGGGTAACAACAAAAAAATTGGGTTATGTTTTAACCGCTCCCTTTGAGGTTCATCTTTCTGAAAAAACACGACCCGTTCAGCCGGATATCTTATTTGTGAGAACTGAACGTTGGCCTGACATGGATATTCAATTTTTTGAAGGTCCACCTGACTTGATTGTTGAAGTCATCTCCCCTAGCAGTATCCGCACCGACCGCCACATTAAGTTTGACGTTTATGAACAAAGTGCTGTAGCCGAATATTGGATTGTTAACCCCAAAACCCGCTCTGTCGAACTTTATACCCTCTCCGGCGGCGAATATGCCTTATTGGGCGAATATACGGGGGATGAACTTATTACATCTAAACATTTAGACGGGTTAGAGATTGTTACCAGTACCTTGTTTAACCCCAAAAACTTATGATAAGCAGCACCAGGCAAAACAGAGCAAATAAGGCCAAAATCATACCTATTACTTCATTTCAACAGCCATTATTTGCTGTTGCGGCTTAAATAAAACGTCGGGCTTTACGGGCAGTGATAATTTCAGTATTCATGCCCACCCAATGGAGACTGCCATTGTAGCGGCCATGCTCAATTTTGACACAACGGTCCATAACCACCGTTAACCCAGCGGCTTCAGCAATCTGGGCTGCTTCGAGGCTGACCACCCGCAATTGTAACCACAAGCCCTTAGCCCCTATCTCCACCGCCTGTCGAGCAATATCAGGGCAATCCTTTGGCCGACGAAAGACATTGACCAAATCAACCGGCACAGGGATACTTTCTAAATCGGGATAAGCCTTTTCACCATAAATTTCGGTAGCCCGAGGATTAACCGGAATAACCCGATAGCCTTCATAATTAAGGTAAGAGGCCACAAAATTGCTGGGGCGTTGCTTTTTGGGTGAAAGCCCGACCATAGCAATGGTTTTGGTATGAGTTAAAATATCTCGAATTGTGGCCGGGTTGATATATTTGCTTTGCAGTTCCGGCGGCAAAATTGTGTTCATGTTTACGTCGTTAACAAGGCTTGATCCAGATCCCATAATAAATCCTCCACACTTTCTAATCCAATTGATAAACGAATTGTGCCGGGATTAACGCCGGCATTTTTTAGCTCTTCATCACTCAAGCGTTGATGGGTGGTCGAGGCCGGATGAATGACCAAACTGCGGGCATCACCAACATTAGCCAGATGTGAGAAGATATGCAAAGCTTCTATAAATTCTTGGCCGGCTTGACGGGGGTTAGGCGATTTAATGCCAAAGGTAAAAATAGCCCCCGGCCCCACAGGTAGATATTTTTGGCTCAATTCATGAAAGGGGCTGTCGGGTAAAGCAGCATAAGCCACCCAATCGACGCAGGGATGCTGGTTAAGAAATTCAGCCACGGTCTGTGCATTTTTTACATGACGTTCCATCCGCAGCGAGAGGGTTTCCAGTCCCTGAATGAGCAAAAAGGCATTAAAGGGCGACAGACAGCTGCCCGTGTCACGTAAGGTCACAGTTCTGGCTTTCATCAGATAGCCATAATGTCCAAAGGTTTCATAAAATTTAAGATTGTGCTGCTCCGGGGCGGGGTCGGCAATGGTTGGGTAATTGCTAAAGTCAAATTTACCTGAATCGACAATTACTCCGGCAATGGAGTTGCCATGCCCCCCCAGAAATTTGGTAGCCGAATGGGTTACAATATCCACCCCAAAGTCAATGGGGCGGCAAAGGTAGGGTGTGGCAAAAGTGCTGTCCACAATCAAAGGCATAACATGGCTCCGGGCCAGGTCAGCCAGTGGCTCTAAATCTAAAATGCTGCCGCTAGGATTGCCGATCATCTCGCCATACAAAGCTTTGGTTTGGGGTGTGATAGCCGCAGCCCAATTGTCGATGTGGGTGGGGTCTACAAAATGCACCTTAATAGAGAGTTTTTTGAAGGTATGTGTCAGTTGCGAGACCGTGCCTCCATATAGATGAGAGGAGGCCACAACTTCATCGCCTGGTTCCAAAAGGGTCATCAGAGCAATAAATTGAGCCGCCATACCGCTGGCTGTGGCCAAGGCCCCGGTCCCATTTTCCAAAGAGGCTATGCGTTCTTCAAACACAGCCGTGGTGGGGTTATTTATGCGGGTATAAATATTACCATACTGCTTAAGTTCAAACAGTTGGGCGGCATAACTGGGGTCATCAAAAACATAGGAGGTCGTTTGATAAATAGGTACAGCCCGGGCCCCGGTTACGGGGTCGGGGATATGTCCGGCATGGAGCATCCGGGTTTCAAAACCAAATTTGCGTTTTTTGTTTGTCATAATCTTTCCTGTTAACAGTGTTGGTGAGAAACCCAAGCGTAAACGTCTTGGGCTTCAGCCAGCTCAATGGGTTTCTCCTGGGAGAAGCCGACTTGAGCACATAAGGGCAAAAGATTCTGGCCTTTCATCCCATGGCTGAAGCCTAATGGGTTTTCCCGGCTTCTCCAATAATTTTAATTAGTTGGGCCAATAACAGTTCGCCGCCGGTACGTTAGCAGAGCGACTATCATTCCTACAGGCAACAGCGATGTCATACAAAAGGGACTTCGGCCTTCGGCCTGTGTTTCTTCACCGGATTCTTTATCCGGGGCAACGGGTACAGCCTCATCCTGCACCGGCTGCTCATCTGAACCAACGGACGCAGACTCCTCCTCTGTCGATTCGTCCTCTGAGGCAACAACTGTAGACTCCTCCTCCGTCGATTCGTCCTCTGAGGCAACAACTGTAGACTCCTCCTCCGTCGATTCCTCCTCTGAGGCGCGAGGAACACTTTCTTCCTCCTCCGAGGCAGCCGGTTCAGTTGTGGGAGAGACGACGGATTCCGCTGCTGGCTGTACCTCGCCACTGGCAAGGCCGATGTCGTCTATCCAGAAAGTGCCTTCAGTGCTGGCATCGTCTGCAACAAGGTCGAACCCCAGACCCGTCACCCGCGCCGGGTCCACTTCAGACAGGCCATCCTCGTCAGCCCACTCGGCCCGCTGCATATCAGTCCACGGGAGGATAATTTGCGACCAATCCTCAACACTCTCAGCTGAGGTTTCGAAGTAGGCTTCAAAAGGGGTCGGATTTTCGAGATCACCGCTAAATAACATCAGCGTAAGCTGTTGACCGGCCCAATCGGAATGAAGCCACAGAGAAAGCCCATCCTCCCCACTCCAATCCTGGAGCGACTCAAAGTAATGTCCGCAATCTGCCCATCCTTCAGGCGTGAGATTGTAATAAATGTATAATGAAGCCGTTCCTTGGTGGGCTACGTCGGGGTCCGAACCACACTCGATGGTGGAGGTTTCATCACTATTGGCCTCCCAATATTCGCTACCCGACTCGAAATTATCAATGCTGTTTGTCGCCAATGGAGGTGCAACAGTCTCCTCTGGCTCGACAACTTCTTCCGGGGGAGGGGATTCGGTCGGAGAGGTTTCAACAGGTTCTTCCGGGGGGGCAGCAGCAGGCAACGTCGGTTCGACGGAGACGGGTTGGGCCACTTCTCCGGCAAGGTAGACATTCAGTTGATTTTTTTCATCATCACTGGGGGTGTCGCCATTATAGTTATCCAAAAGGTCTATGTAGGGGTAATTTCCAGCCGGCCATATAGCTGCGGCTATGTTTTGGTTGGTGCGGGTGGCGCTCCGAAAGATACCGCTCCGGGCCGCCGAACCGTCTTGCTCCGGTAAGATGGAGAATAACAGATATTCCGAGGCATACCAATCTACGGCAAAGGGGTCGGTAGCGGCTAATAGCACATTCTGACGGGTGGCGTTGCCGTCATAGTTGTCATCGGCAACCCAGATCGCATCCACCACGTTCAGGTCGGGGGTGCGGATAAGGGCCATTTCTCGTCCTATCAATCCATAGTCACGGTTGGCCCCTTCGGTATAACCCCAGAAATAATCGTGCATAGTATCCCAATCACCATAGCGTCGTTCCTCATCGAACACCGTCACAAAGCCGATGAGGTTCTTCCAGGCGATGGTCGAACCGGCCATACCGTGCCTCTTGAGAACGGGGGCGTTGATAAAGGTCAGCCGTTCCGCATCATAGCTGCTTCCATTCCAGACGCCGTAACGCATACTCACGTAATTACCACCAGCAGTCTGAAACTTGGGATAAGAGAGTTCCTCTGTCCCGCTTCCGGCCGGGTCTTCCAGCAGGATGTAGCCGTTGTCGGTATTGCCAGTGGCATATTCTCCGCTGGGATAGCTGCCCCCATCAATCAACCCACCACTGATGAGGTTATAGTTCAAATCGTCCCAGTTGAACAGAGAGACCGGATAACCCAGGTCTCGAAAGGCGTTGACCACGTTCCGATAAGATTGGTCCCGGTTCTGAGCGTTGGCGGGGGTGGTATCCCAGTTGGCCCCCGAATCTTGGGTGTTTTCGACAATGACAATCTCTCCCCTAAAACTGGCCGGGTGTTGCAGAATTTGCCATAAGAGGCCCTTGAGTACATCGGTGTTGGTGGAGAGACGACCACGCCCCTCGTCGTAGCCGTTGAGTCCCCACTGATTGTTGACTTTGATAACCACAACGTCGTCCACACCTACAATGCCGCTGGGGTGGTCGGCACTTTGGAAAAAAAAGTCTCCCCGATTTTCCATCTCCGTGACCAACTGCTCAACTCCGATATCGCGCAGAGCATAGCCAGCCTCGTTACAGGGTGCTGTATCCGGTAACGCACCGCTGGCAAGGCTACATTCAGGTACAGGTACATTTGGCACAACGAACACATTGGAAATAGCGATGGGGCTTGTCCAGGCGGGTAGGGCCAGGCCGGCATAGACAGGGGGCGGAGGCACGTTACTACTGGTCAGGGTAGTGGTGAGCAACAGAGCCAGGGCCAAAACAGCCAGACTGACTGGCGTGGCTTGCCGCTTGAAACGATGGTAAAGATAGGAAGTTCCCACCAGCGAAAGCAGGTATCCCAAAAACCCCAAGCCGCTTACCAGCGCCGCCCGTTGGCAAGGATAAGCCAAGCGGCGAGGATTGAGACCGCTACGCAGTAGCAGCCATACGAACGACCCCAAGCCAGTGATCCAAAAAATCCAATTTTTGCCTTGAAAACAATGTTTATGGTCTTTCATTTTTCCCCCTTTGATATCCCAAATATATAGTATCAGTATATCCAAATTTCTAGCTCCAAGGGGGTGCGCCATATTATGGCGAGCAACCCCCAAACGCCGGTTACAAACCGGCTTTGAGCAGTCAAAATTGGATCTGCTGAGTATGACTCCACTGAAAAAACCAGGTTTTTAGAAACTCATTTAAAGATGAGGGGATAAGAATAATTCTTATCCGTGACTATTCATCTTAGTGAAGATCGGAGGTTATCTTATTCAACTTGGCTTCAAAATCGATCAAGGTATCAACAGTTAGGGCCGTTTCACTCAACGCTTCTAAAGTGGAGACAGGTAGTTGCTCAAAAATGGGGGTAAAGTGATCTAATTCGATGGCAAAGCGAGTGGCTAAAATACGGGAAAGCGTTTTGGTTAGCGCCTCTCGTTGGCCTTCTTCCCGGCCTTCTTCCCGGCCTTTTTCCCGGCTCTTTGCTTGTATTCGCTGCACATAAGGCGTATCTCGTAAAACTGCTTCCATCTCTTCCTCTGCCAACAAGGGCAGCAGCATCTCCTTAAAGGCTTTCCCCTGCTCTATCAACAGTTCTGGAGTTATTGCTTCCATCATCTGCGCTCCTTTCGTGAGAAACCCAAGCGTAAACGTCTTGGGCTTCTGATTTAGTACCTTAAATCAGCTCAAATGGGTTTCTCCAGGGAGAAGCCGACTTGAGCACAGATGGGCAAAAGATTCTGGCCTTTCATCCCATAGCTGAAGCCTAATGGGTTTTCCCGGCTTCTCCAATAAACCATAGTTTCAATAAACCCTGAATTATCCAATGTAGCCTGCTTGGTAAGGCTCTTACCCACCAGCGCTGCAACCCGTCTATGGCTGTTGCTTTGGCTTGCATTCGACTGGCAAACAGCTTGAAGAACACATTGTGCGGCTTAACCTCCAACTCATTCAGAACCAGCAACGGTATTGGCTGCAATAACACATTTTCGCTGTGATACACCCCTGCATGTTCTGTTTGATAATACTCAAAGCGAGTCAATGTCTCTTGACGTGGTGTTTTGGCACTGACGATGAAACTTTGCACCGCTTTTTTTGCTAACCGCCTGCCCCGTCGGTAAAAGGTATCATACCCCAACAACTGACGAATTGCAGCCTCGTTGACCGATTCGGTATACTTGAACTCCAACAGAATATGTCCAGCCTGACTATCCCGCACTCCATCGGGCAAATACCGGCGTTGTTCCTCAGTCCAGGTAGAAGTTTGTTGGCGTTGGAGCAGAATAATATCAACCTGGGGCGGTTTGCTGCTGACATCCACTTCGGTTTGAACGCTTATACCAATGGGCGTAAGCAGTTCTTCCAGCACAGCTCCAAAAAGTTGATGCCATTTGGTTTGATCTTGAGTGTCGGTCATTAATACATTGTAGTCAGGTCTGGTAGGGAGAGCAAACGGGGACGATACTTTATTTTGCTTGACAGAAGTCTAATACCGAATTATGATATAATACAATAAATTGCCACCAGCTTGATATTGAAGGTTGAGGATAAAATGATTGGTCGAACATTAAACAACTACCGTATTATCGAACAGATTGGTTTGGGAGGGATGGCTACCGTCTACAAAGCCTACGATCCCGGCACTGATCGCCACGTTGCTATCAAGATTCTCCCCCGGCAATTCTCCCAGGACCCCACCTTTCGGGAACGTTTTCGGCGTGAAGCAAAAGCCATTGCCAAATTGGAACACCTGCACATTTTGCCAATTTTTTCTTATGGCGAGGACGACGATATTACCTATATGGCGATGCGCTATCTTCAGGCCGGGACGCTAACCGAGCGCATCAAGCAAGGCCCCCTGGCGCTGAATGAAGCCGGTCATTTATTAAATCAAATTGCCGGGGCGTTGGATTATGCTCACCAAAATAATATTTTGCATCGTGATGTAAAACCCAGCAATGTTTTGCTTGATGCTGATGGCAACGCCTTTTTAACCGACTTTGGTATTGCCAAAATGGCTGAAAGCACCCTTGATCTGACCGGCGGAGGTATTTTGGGGACGCCAGCTTATATGAGTCCGGAGCAATGTATGGGCGACCGGGAGTTAACTCCCGCCTCCGATATCTATGCCTTGGGCATTGTGCTGTACGAGATGGTCGTTGGGCGAACGCCGTTTCAGGCAGAAACGCCTATTGCCCTGATTCATATGCAGTTGAGCGAACCCCTGCCTATGCCGCGCCAACTGAACCCCAAGCTGCCCGAAGCCGCCGAACTGGTTATTCTTAAAGCACTGGCCAAAGAACCGGAGTCTCGCTATCAAACGTGTGGCGATATGGCTGCGGCCTTTGCTCAGGCTATCGCCGGGCCAGAGGGTGTAAATGTCACCCTACCCTCCGCCAGTATTTCCTCCACCCCCCCCATCGATGAGGCCACCCTACTGCACAAGCTTGACAAAACAGCAACG
>PJEL010003492.1_pt1 | contig 13401 bp, 12 predicted proteins | sample 1853271 | NCBI WGS metagenome assembly PJEL01 (sample SAMN08108733, study PRJNA415343) | Invertebrate metagenome, whole genome shotgun sequencing project. | host: Globobulimina | place: Sweden: Gullmar Fjord | collected 2015-08 | reverse complement strand
GAATGCCGGGTATCAACTTTGGGTTGATGATAATTCCGATTTCAGCAGTCCCGAAATCGATATTACTACCACCGGTAGTTCAAACAGTGTCTCTGTTCCTTCCCCTATACATTGGTCAAGCTTGAGTAGATCTGTAAGCCAGCAGCTGCCCTTATTCTCACGATAATCATGCTTGTGCACTACGCGCAAGGCTGGAATACAGGTTGGTCAGCTCCAGCAGTTCACGGGCCTTGCCGACACGCAGCTGCTGGCAGTATTCGGTCGGCTTGAGGCCGGTGGCGGCGCGGAATCGACGCAGAAAGGTGCGCTCGCCCATCCCCGCCTGGGCGGCCATAGCAGCGACCGGCACTGCGCCGGTGCTGTGGGTCTGCAGCCAGTGCTGCACCCGCAGCACGGCCTCGTCGCCATGGTCCAGCCGCGGGGCGAAGCTGCTGAAGTAGCGCTGCGAATGGCGGGTCAGATCGATCACCAGAAAACGCGCGGTTTCCGAGGCGATGGTCGGCCCGAGCAGCCGCTCCACCAGCGCCAGCCCGAGGTCGGTCCAGGCCATCAGGCCGCCGGCGGTGATGATGTCGCCGTCATCGACGATCATCCGGTCCGCATCGACCTGCACCTTCGGAAAGCGCTCGCGCAAGGCCTGGGCCAGGCCCCAGTGGGTGGTCACGGTGCGGCCGTCGAGCAGCCCGGTTTCGGCGAGCAGAAAGGCCCCGGCGCAGACCGAGCCGAGGGTGACGCCAGCCTGGTGGCACTGCCCGAGCCAGGCGGCGAACGGCCGGATCACATGCGCCTCGGGGCGGGCGTCCAGACACGGCGGCAGGATGACGATACGCGGCGAGCTCGCGCCAGTCGGCTGGCTGTCGAAGACCCGCCGAATGTCTGGCGTGCCGTCCTGCCTGGCCCAGTGGCTGACCCGCAGGGTCGGCAGCTTTGCGGCCTGGCGCTCGGCCGCCATGCGGTTGGCCACGCTGAACAGGTCGGTCAGCCCGTAAACGGCCGCCAGCTGGGCGCCCGGGTATAGCAGCAGGCCGATTTCCAGCGTCTCGGGTGCGCCAGGCATGTAAGTTTTTCCCGCGTTATTGTCGGTCTCGCCCATCCACGGCCGTGGCCGGGGGATCTAAAGTCTCGCTGCGGGCAACGGGCTCGCTGACAGGAGAGAGCGATGGGCAAGCGAGCGTTGGTTCTGGTCGACATCCAAAACGATTATTTCCCGGGCGGCAAGTGGACGTTGCATGGGATCGAAGCGGCAGCGGACAACGCGGCGCGTGTGCTCGAGGCTGCGCGTGCCGCGGGCGATCTGGTGGTGCATGTGCGGCACGAGTTCGCCTCGGCGGATGCTCCGTTCTTCACGACGGGCTCGGAAGGCGCGCGGATCCATCCCAAGGTCGCCGTGCGCGAAGGCGAGGCGGTGATCCTCAAGCATCAGGTCAACTCGTTTCGTGACACCGAACTGGAGGCGCTGCTGAGAGGGCGCAGCATCGAGCAGCTGACCATCGTCGGCAACATGAGCCATCTGTGCATCGACGCCATCACCCGCGCCAGCGCCGACCTGGGGTTCAGCGCCACGGTGATCCATGACGCCTGCGCGTCGCGTGACCTGGAGTTCGATGGCACCCAGGTGCCGGCGGCGCAGGTCCATGCGGCGATCATGGCGTCGCTGGCCTTCGCTTACGCCAAGGTGCAGTCCACCGAGGCCTACCTGGCCGAGCACTAGCCGCGCCGGGCGATTGCCTCGTCGTGCCTGTCGCGCGCTGCGGTTCGCCGCGCGGCCCGGCCTCAGCTGGCCAGAGCGGTCTGCGAGGCGGCCTCTGCGGCGGCGACCTTTTCCTCGGCGTAGCCGCGCGGGTTGCGGCTCTGCCAGCGCCAGGCATCGGCGAGCATGGTGGTCAGGTCTTTCTCGGCACGCCAGCCGAGTTCCAGTTCGGCCTTGGTAGGGTCCGACCAGCATTGGGCGATGTCGCCACTGCGGCGCGGCTTGATCACGTGGGGCAGGGAGCGCCCGGTGACTTCCTCGAAGGCGGTGATCATCTCGCGTACCGAGTGACCCTTGCCGGTGCCGAGGTTCCACGTGGAAACACCATGAATCAGCTGCAGTCGCTCCAGCGCTTTCAGGTGCCCCTTGGCCAGATCGACCACGTGAATGTAGTCACGCACGCCGGTGCCATCCGGCGTCGGGTAGTCGTTGCCGTAGACGCTGAGCTGCTTACGCCGGCCCACCGCCACCTGCAGCATGTACGGCAGCAGGTTGTTCGGCACGCCGTTGGGATCTTCGCCGATCAGCCCGGACTCGTGGGCGCCGATGGGGTTGAAGTAGCGCAGCAGACCGATGGACCAGCGCGGGTCGGAATCGGCCAGGCCCTTGAGCACGTTCTCGGCCATCAGCTTGGACTGGCCATAGGGATTGGTCGGCACGCCGGTGGGACGGTCCTCGGTGATCGGCATCACCGGTGATTCACCGTAGACCGTCGCCGATGAGCTGAACACCAGCCTGAACACGCCGGCTTCGGCCATCGCCTGGCACAGCGCGATGCTGCCGCCGACATTGGTCTCGTAGTAGCGCAGCGGCTCGCGCACACTTTCGCCAACGGCCTTGAGGCCGGCAAAGTGCATCACCGCAGTGATGGGGTAGGCAGCGAACAGCGCCTTGAGCAGCGCGCGGTTGCGCACGTCGCCCTTGACGAACTGCAGTGGGCGGCCGGCCAGTTGCTCGACACGGTCCAAGGCCAGCTGCGAGCTGTTGCACAGGTTGTCCAGCACCAGTACCTCATGCCCCGCCTGCAGCAGTTCGAGTGCTGCGTGCGAGCCGATGTAGCCGGCCCCTCCTGTCACCAGAATCATCTGTCTACCTCCGCATTCGCTGTCTTTTCGACACGCTCGGGACACTGCGGCTGGCCATGGCTGGCGCTGCATGAGTCTCCGTAATCTGGGATCGGCGAAACGGAACGGGACGGCGACGACGAAGCTGCGCGCGTGGTTCCGATGCCGGATTGTTCAGGCGTCCTGTTGATACGGACGGGGCAAGGTTCTGGCGAGTTCCATCCAGCTGCCGGACGGCCGACGGGTTGCGCTATCGGATGATTGGCGGGAACCCGAACCGCCGATTGCCGTCCACTACCGGCGGACGACGCGGGTTGCAGGCCATCTGACGGCTCGTAGTTGTGGCGCGATGACACGCCTTACGCAGGGCAGCGCTGGCTTTGCAGTGACGGGTGATCGGGCAGTGGAGGCCTGGGCGCCGCCACCGAAAAGAGGTGCTCCAGATGAGCTGGGCCGGCCCGTTCCAGTACGACATCGGTAAATCCCGCAACGCGCAGCAGGCGCCGGCCGAAGTGGTCTTCGACGATCAGATCCCGACTCTGCTGTGTCTGTCGCATCTGCGCTGGAGCTTCGTCTACCAGCGCCCGCAGCACCTGATGTCGCGCTTCGCCCGCGACTACAACGTGCTCTTTCATGAAGAACCGATTCCCACCGAGGATGTCGAGCCCTGGCTGGAAGTGCGTCCCGAGGAGAATGGCGTGCAGGTGCTGATTCCGCGCCTGCCGGCCGGCTGCGAAGGCGATGCGGCGAACCGCGCGCAACGCAAGCTGCTCGACGATTACCTGGAAAAGCTCGGCGTCGGCGAGCTGATGCTCTGGTACTACACGCCGATGAGCCTGGCCTTCTCCGAGCATCTGGCGCCGAGCCTGATCGTCTATGACTGCATGGACGAACTCTCGGCCTTTCGCGGCGCGCCGCCGCAGCTGATCGAGCGCGAAGTGGAGCTGATGTGCCGCGCCAACCTGGTCTTCACCGGCGGCTACAGCCTCTACGAGGCCAAGCGCCAGCGCCACGACAATGCCCACCCGTTTCCCAGCAGCGTGGATGTCGAACACTTCGCCGCCGCGCGCCGGCCGCAGCATGACCCGGAGGATCAGGCGGAAATCCCCCATTCGCGTCTGGGCTTCTACGGCGTGATCGACGAACGCCTGGACCTCGAGCTGATCGAGCAGGTCGCGCGGATGAAGCCGGAGTGGCAGATCGTGCTGATCGGCCCGGTGGTCAAGATCGACCCGGCCGAGCTGCCGCAACGCGACAACATCCACTACCTGGGCGGCAAGACCTACGACGAGCTGCCGCAATACCTGTCCGGCTGGGACGTTGCGATCATGCCGTTCGCGCTGAACGAATCGACCCGCTTCATCAGCCCGACCAAGACCCCCGAATACCTCGCCGGTGGCTGTCCGGTGGTGTCTACGCCGATCACCGATGTGCTGCGCACCTATGGTGACACCGGGATCGTGCGCATCGCCGACAGCGCCGAGGCGTTCGTCGCTGCCACCGAAGCCGCCCTGGCGGATGCTGAAGACCGCGACGGTCTCCTGGCCAAGGCCGACGAGATCCTGGGCGACATGTCCTGGGATCACACCTGGAGCCTGATGAAGGAGAAGATGCAATGCGCGATATGAGCCCGCAGGACAGCAACCCGGAACGTCTCGGCGCAGGCGCGGGCGACCAGCCACAGGCGCGCAGACGCGGCTTCGACTACCTCATCGTCGGCGCCGGTTTTGCCGGCAGCGTGCTCGCCGAGCGGCTGGCCAGAGGCTTGAACAAGCGCGTGCTGGTGGTCGACCGACGTCCGCACATCGCCGGCAACGCCTACGACTACCACGACGAGTCCGGCGTGCTGATTCACCGCTACGGCCCGCACATCTTCCACACCAACGCCCAGCGCATCGTCGATTACCTCTCGCAGTTCACCGAGTGGCGCCCGTACGAACATCGCGTACTGGCGCAGGTGGATGGCCAGCAAGTGCCGATCCCGATCAACATGACCACGCTGAACCGGCTCTATGGCCTGAACATGACCACCGAGCAGGAAGCGGCCGACTTTCTCGCTAGCCGCGCCGAGCCGGTGGAGAACATCCAGACCAGCGAGGACGTGGTGATCAACGGCATCGGCCGTGAGCTGTACCAGAAGTTCTTCCGCGGCTATACCCGCAAGCAGTGGGGGCTGGACCCGTCGCAGCTGGACAAGTCGGTGACCTCGCGCATCCCCACGCGCACCAACACCGACGACCGCTACTTCACCGACAGCTTCCAGCAGATGCCCAGGCACGGCTACACGAAAATGTTCGAGAAGATGCTGGCGCACCCGAACATCAAGGTGATGCTCAACACCGACTACCGCGAGATCCGCGACGAGGTGCAGCATGACCAGCTGATCTTCTGCGGGCCGATCGACGAGTACTTCGACTACCGCTTCGGCAAGCTGCCGTACCGCTCGCTGAAGTTCGAGCACAAGCAGCTCGAGCAGGAACAGTTCCAGGCCGTGGGCACGGTCAACTACCCCAGCGAGGACGTGCCCTACACGCGCATCAGCGAGTACAAGCACCTCACCGGGCAGGTCCACCCGAAGACCAGCATCACCTACGAGTACCCCTCGGCCGAGGGCGATCCCTACTACCCGATCCCGCGGCCGGAGAACGCCGAGCTGTACAAGCGCTACCAGCGGCTGGCGGACGAGACGCCGGGCGTGACCTTCGTCGGCCGCCTGGGCACCTACAAGTACTACAACATGGACCAGGTGGTCGGGCAGGCGCTGGCGCTGTACAAGCGCATCGAGGAAGCCGAGCTGGCGAGCCAGCCGCAAGCGGTGCCCGAGCAACTCGGCTGAAGCGCAGCGGTCGTTATGCCTGAGGCTCGCCGGCCGGCGAGTCCTCGGCCGCCCTGGCGGCCATCGAGTCATCCATGAGGTCAGCGATGCACCACCCCAGTCTGTTCAAGAGCTTTTTCCTTGGCGGTTTCGAGTGTTCCAACCACCGGCGCAGCGACGGCCGCCGTCTCGATCTGCTCGCCGCGACCGGCCACGACCGCTGGGCCGCGCACGACTACGCCGAGCTGCACCGGCATGGCCTGCACAGCGTGCGCGACGGCCTGCGCTGGCACCTGATCGAGCGCACGCCGGGACAGTACGACTGGTCGAGCTTTCTGCCCATGCTTGAGGCGGCGCGGCGCCAGGGCACCCAGGTGATCTGGGACCTCTGTCATTACGGCTGGCCGGACGACATCGACATCTGGCGGCCGCAGTTCGTCGAGCGCTTCGCCCGCTATGCCGCGGCGGTGGCGCAGCTGATCAGGGACGAGAGCGACGAGGTGCCGTTCTACGCACCGCTCAACGAGATTTCCTTCTGGGCCTGGGCCGGTGGCGACGAGGCCTATTTCAATCCGATGGCCCGCGGCCGTGGTTTCGAACTCAAGCACCAACTGGTGCGCGCCACCATCGCCGCGATGCAGGCGATCCGCGCGGTCGAACCGCGGGCGCGTTTCGTCCAGGTCGACCCGGCCATCCATGTGATCGCCGGCAACGACCGGCCCGGCCCGCAGCGCGATGCCGAGCGTTTCCGCCAGTCGCAGTTCGAGGCCTGGGACATGCTCTGCGGCGAGCAATGGCCGGGGCTCGGCGGCGCGCCGGAGTTTCTCGACATCATTGGCGTCAACTACTACTCGGACAACCAGTGGTACCACGGCGATGGCCGCACCATCGAGCGCGACAACCCGGATTACCGGCCCTTCAAGGGCATCCTGCGCGAGATCCACCAGCGCTACCAACGCCCACTGCTGATCGCCGAGACCGGCGCCGAGGGCGACCTGCGCGGCGACTGGCTGCGTTACGTCAGCGAGCAGGCCGGGCTGGCGATGCAGACAGGGGTGCCGGTGGAAGGCATCTGCCTGTATCCAGTGCTGGACTACCCCGGCTGGGCGGACGAGCGGCATTGTCCGGTCGGCCTGCTCGGTTTTCCTGACGAGCATGGCAAGCGTTGCGTGCACGCGGGGCTGGCCGACGAGCTGAGTCTGCAACAGGCGCGTTTCAGCCAGTCGAGTCCCACACCGCGCGTCGCCGAAGCCCTGCCATGAACCAGGCGGCCGCCGCGCCCCCGGCAAAGGCCGCCGAGCTGCCCCTGCCCAGCCGGCCGGTGGCCTTCCTCTGGCACTACATCTGCGCCCGGCCCTGGCATTTCGGCGGCCTGCTGGCACTGATCATCGGCGCGGCCAGCTGCGCGGTGGCGGTGCAGTACGGCATGAAGCTGCTGGTCGATGCCATGGCGCAGGGCAGCAGTGATCGGGCCTCGGCCAATGTCTGGTGGCCGCTGGGGCTGTTCATCGGCCTGATCGTCACCGAGAACCTGTTCTGGCGCCTCGGCGGCTGGCTCGGCTGCCGCACCGTGGTGGCCAGCGTCGTGGATATCCGCGTCGACCTGTTCAAGCACCTGACTGGCCACCCGATGCGCTATTTCACCGAGCATTTCGCCGGCTCGCTGGGCAATCGCATCTCCGCCCTGGGCGCCGCGGCCGGTTCGATCTATGGCGGCCTGGCGTGGAAGATCGTGCCGCCGATCGTCGACTTCCTCGGCGCCGTGGTGGTGCTGTTCACCGTCGGCTGGCGGATGGCGCTGGCGCTGATCGTCTTCGTCGCCATCGTCGCGGCGCTGATTACCGGCTTCGGCATTCGCGGGCGGGCCAAACACCAGCGTTTCGCCGCGCAGTCGGCCCGGGTCGGCGGCGAGCTGGTGGATGCGGTGTCCAACGTCTGGACGATCAAGGCGTTCTCCGCCCGCGATCGCGAGGCCGAACGCCTGGCCCATGAGATCGGCTACGAGGCCCGTGCCCAGCGACGCAGCTGGATGTACCTGGAAAAGGCCCGTGTGATGCACGACATCTGCCTGTCGGTGATGGCCGGCGGCATGCTGATCTGGGCGATCCAGCTGTGGATCGGCGGTTCGGTCACCGCCGGTGACGTGGTGCTGGTCAGCGCGCTGACCTTCCGCATCCTGCACGGCTCGCGCGACCTCGCCCTGGCGCTGGTGGACACCACCCAGCAGCTCGGTGCCATCGACGACACCCTGCGCATCATCGTCCAGCCCCATGGCCTGGAAGACCCGGACAACCAGCTGCTGCTGGCCGAGGGCGATATCACCTTCGACGGCGTCTGCTTCAGCTACCCCGACCGTGGTGCGGTGTTCGACCACCTCGACCTGCACATTCCGGCCGGGCAGAAGGTTGGCGTGGTGGGCTCGTCCGGGGCCGGCAAGTCGACCCTGATCAACCTGATCCAGCGCCTCGACGATGTGCGTGACGGGCGCATCCTGATCGATGGTCAGGACATCCGCAGCGTCAGCCAGGACAGCCTGCGCGAGAAGATCGCCGTGGTACCGCAGGAAACCGCGCTGTTCAACCGCAGCATCAGCGAGAACATCCGCTACGGCCGCCCGGATGCCAGCGATGAGGAGGTGATCCAGGCCGCGCGCAGCGCCTTCTGCGACGCCTTCATTCGCGAGCTGCCGCAGGGCTATGACACCCTGGTCGGCGAGCGCGGCGTGATGCTTTCCGGCGGCCAGCGCCAGCGGTTGGGCATCGCCCGGGCGTTCCTCAAGGATGCGCCGATCCTGATTCTCGACGAGGCCACCTCGGCGCTCGACACCCATTCCGAAGCGGAGATCCAGGCGGCGCTGAACAACCTTGTGCATAACCGCACCGTGGTTGCGGTGGCGCATCGGCTGTCGACCCTGGCGAGCTTCGACCGGATCATCGTGCTGCGTAACGGCCGCATCGTCGAAGACGGCGCGCCGCAGGAACTGCGCCGCCAGGGCGGTGAGTTCGACAGCCTGTGGCGCATGCAGGCCGAAGGCTTCACCGAGCAACCCGATGTGGTGCCATGAAGCGTGTCGTGGTGAGTTCCAGCAGCCTGCGTGCGCTCGGCTATGATCCCGAGCAGCAGGTGCTGGAGGTGGAATTCAGCAGCGGTGCGCTCTATCGCTATGAAGCGGTCCCGCCCGAAGCGGTGCAGGCCTTGCTCGAAGCCGACTCGCTGGGCCGGCATTTCAACCAGGTATTCAAACCGCAGCATTACCGTTATCGGCGCGTGGAGTGAGCGTGCCGGGAACCGCGCGGATAAGCTGCGCGTTATCCACCCTACGTATGCATAGGCCGGGCGGCCGCGCGGTGGACGTGAAGAGCGACATCCACCCTACGGAGCACAACGTGGATGCGTAGGGTGGAAAACTGCGCGGCATTTTTCACCGGGGCGATTCGCCGCCCGCCATCGTCGGATCGACCGCTGCGCTGAACTTCCGGGGCGCTCTGCGGGCCTCAATCAGGCAGGACGCGTCATTCCCGAGCGGAGGCTCTTCAGACCAGAAGGGGACATCATGTCGGACCATCACACGTACAAGAAGGTTGAAATCGTCGGCTCCTCGCGCAACAGCGTCGATGAGGCGATCCAGAACGGTATCGCTGAGGCGTCCAAGTCTCTGCAGAACGTCGAGTGGTTCGAGGTCGGTGAAATCCGCGGCCATGTCGAGAACGGCAAGGTCGGGCATTTCCAGGTCACCATGAAGGTTGGCTTCCGCCTCGAGAACAGCTGATGACCATGCGCGGTCGCCGTTCAGTCGGCGACGGCGCGGCTGCGCTCATAGCGGCGCAGCAGCGGCTGGGTGCTGAGCCCGTGCAGCACGATGCTCAGCGCTACCACCGATAGCACCAGGCTGATAACGGTCTGCGCTTCGTCCGGCAGCAGGCCGTGGGTCACTGCGTAGCTCAGGTAGTAGAGGCTGCCGATGCCACGAATGCCGAACCAGCCGGCGGTCAGGCACTGGGCGCGGTCGAGGTAGCGCCGGGGCATCAGCAGCATCACGCTCAGCGGCCGAATCAGCAGGAATAGCGCCAGGCCGAGCGGAACCGCACGCCAGTCCCAGTGCACCGAGACCAGCACCCCGAGCATGGTCACCAGCAACACCTCCAGGCTGCGTTCCAGCTGCCCGCCGAATGCCAGCACATCACCCATCAGCACGCCCGCGGCGACCTTTGGCTGGCCCAGCTGGCGATCGTCCAGCGACAGCGCGCGGGGCGCCAGGCCGCCTTCGGCGAGGTGCGGGACGGCGTCGTTGATCAGCTCCTCGGATGGCGTCTCGGAGCGCCCGGCGGCGGCGATTTCCGCGTGACGCAGGCCGAGACCCGCGGCGAACACCGCGAGAAAGCCCCAGGCACCAGCCAGCTCGGCGCCGACGTAGGCCAGCGCGATCAGCGCCAGGGCCAGCGAGTCGTTGGGCGACATCGCCGTATCGGTGTGGCGTGCCCGCAGATAGATGGCCACGCGGCCGACCAGTTTGCCCAGCAGAAAGCCGATCAGCAGTCCCGCCGGTACCGCCCACAGCAGCCGGTGCAGCGCCCACTCGCTGACCCAGTCGGCCTCCAGCTGGCCCTGGGCGATGAGCATCAGGCCGAATACCACGAAGGGAAACGCGGTGCCGTCGTTGAAGCCGGCCTCGCCGGACAGGCCGTAGCGCAGGCGGTCGCTGTCGCGGGCATCGTTGACCTGCACCAGGCTCGCCAGCACCGGATCGGTGGGCGCCAGGATCGCCCCGATCAGCACCGCGACACCCCAGCTCAGGCCGAACAGGTAGTGGCAGAGCAGGGTGACGCCGCCGATGCAGGCGAGCATCACCGGCCCGGCCAGTACATAGGCGCTCTTCCAGGCCGGATGCCGTAGCGGCATGCGCAGCTTGAGGCCGCTGACGAACAGCGACACCAGCACCGCGACTTCGGTGAGGTGTTCCATCCAGCCGGCGATATGCAGGAATTCCATCTCCCACAGGCCGATGCCGAGCTGGCCGATGAGCACGCCGAAACCGAGGTAGATCAGGGACGTGGTGATTGGCAGCCAGCGCAGGAAGGCCGAGGCGAGGGCGAGGATCAGCAGCAGGACGCCGAGTACGGCCATCCATTCGAGAAAATTCATGCGTGTTCCGATGGCGGGGCGCGGTGTTGCGCCCAGGGGGTGTATGCCATCGGAACGGTGGCCGGCGACAGGGTTCGCCGACAGGGCCGAGGTAGGCCGCCGCCGGTCAGGGCAGCGACCGGCTTTCTACTGGCGCAGCTCGGCGACGATCTCGAAGGCGCGATGGCGGTCGGCGGTTTCGTAGAGGTCGCAGGTGAAGATCAGCTCGTCGGCCTGGGTCTGCTCGAGCAGTACGTCGAGACGCGCGCGAACCTTTTCCGGGCCGCCGATCAGCGCCAGGCCGAGGAAGTCGCCCACGGCCTGCTGCTCATGCGGCAGCCACAGGCCCTGCATGCTCTGCACCGGCGGGCGCAGCACCAGGCTCTGGCCGCGGATCAGCGAGAGGATGCGCTGGTAGACGCTGGTCACCAGGTACTCGGCGTGCTCGTCGCTGTCGGCGGCGATCAGCGGTACGCCGAGCATCACGTAGGGCTTGTCGAGCACCGCCGAAGGCTTGAAGTTTTCTCGGTAGAGCTTGATCGCCTGGTGCATGTAGCGCGGCGCGAAGTGCGAGGCGAAGGCGTAGGGCAGGCCCTTGGCCGCGGCCAGCTGGGCGCTGAACAGGCTGGAGCCGAGCAGCCAGATCGGTATGTTGCTGTCGACGCCGGGCATGGCGATGACGCGCTGATTGGGCTGGCGCGGACCGAGCAGCAGCTCCAGCTCCTCGACGTCCTGCGGGAAGTCGTCGGCGCTGCCCATACGGTCGCGGCGCAATGCATGGGCGGTGAACTGATCGGCGCCGGGGGCGCGACCGAGCCCGAGGTCGATGCGGCCCGGGTAGAGCGCTTCCAGCGTGCCGAACTGCTCGGCGATCACCAGCGGCGCGTGGTTCGGCAGCATCACCCCGCCGGCGCCGAGGCGGATGCGCGTGGTGTTGGCGGCCAGGTAGCCGAGCAGCACGGCGGTCGCGGCGCTGGCGATGCCGTCCATGTTGTGGTGTTCGGCCACCCAGAAGCGCTGGAAGTCGAGCCCCTCGACGTGACGCGCCAGGGCCAGGGCGTTGTGCAGCGCCTGAGCCGGCGTGCCGTCGTCGCGGATCGGCGCCAGGTCGAGCGCGGAAAAGCGGGTGTTTGCAATGCGGGACATCGTTTACCTCATGACGTAAGGCGGTCGGATGCGAGCGGGCTCAGTGGCAATGCTCGGCCTCGGCCTCGACCAGCACGTTGCGCTGTTCGTCGCGCAACCAGCCTTGCGGGGTGAAACCCAGCGAGCGGGCCTGGAACAGGTAGCGCTGGCCGGGTTGGAAGTCGTCGTAGCGGATCACCAGGGTGCAGCGAATGGTGTGGGTTTCGCCGAACAGGCCGAAGTCGCCCCCTGTCACTTCGAATTCGTAGCGCGCCTCGAGTTCATGGGCTCCCGGCGGGACCTGGAAATAACGGCCGTCGGGGGTGCGTTTGCCGTCCAGCTGGTCGGACATGAAGATATCGCTGGGCTGCGCGGTCATGTCGACCCAGGCCATGTTCGGGTCGGGTTGTGGCAGCGGCCCGGCGCAGCCGGCCAGGGCGAGAAGGGCGGGCAGGGCGAGGGGGAGTGAGCGACGCATGGCTGAATCCTCGGCGAATGGCTGGGCGAGACGCGCTGCGCCTCACCGATGCCGCCGAGGGTGCGCCAGATGACGGCGCATTTCAATGCGAACTCAGCGGCCGGCGAGGTCGCCGCAGCCCTTTTCCTCGGCGCGCGCCAGCACGTACTGGTGCTGGTCGTAGAGCTTGGCCCAGGGCCGGAAGCCATAGCCGCCGGCCACCAGGCGATAGCGCGCGCCGGCGGTGAACTTGTCGTATTCCAGGGTCAGCTTGCAGTCGCGCGGCAGCGAGCTGCTGCCGGGGCCGACGTTGGCGCCATTGACCTCGAAGCGGTAGCGCATCTCCAGCTTGCGGCTGCCAGGCGGCACCTGGAAATAGCGATCGTCCTCCAGCGTCTTGCCGTCCACGGCGACCGCCTGCAGCTGAGTCTCGCCGTTCGGGTTGAGCTCGACCCAGGCCTGCTCGGGATCGGGCTTGGGCATCCACATGGAGCAGCCGGCCAGGCTGGCTAGCAGGGTGACGAGAAGGAAACCGCGCATGTACAAGGCTCCAGCCGGTGATCAGTGGCCGGCAAGGGTTCGATTGAGGACGTCATGGGCTGCCGCAGGTTGCAATCGGCAGCACGGCCTTTGTAGGGTGCGCTACGCGCGCCGGCGCCAGCCCGACCACTGAGCGGTACACCCGATGCCCAAGCCCAACGCCGCCTCCATCGACAGCCGCAGCCTGCGCTGGGTTCCCCTGCTGCTTGCCGTCTGTCTGAATGGTTGCAGTTATTACGGCCAGCTCGCCGCCGGCCAGCTGGAGTTGCTGCGCCAGCGCGAACCCATCGAGGCGCTGATCGTCGATGAATCGCGCGATGCGGCGTTGCGCCAACGACTGGGCGAGGTGTTGCAGGCGCGTCGCTTCGCCAGCCAGGCGCTGACGCTGCCGGACAACGACAGCTATCGGCTCTACGCCGAACTCGGTCGGCCTTATGTGGTATGGAACCTGTTCGCCACCGAGGAGTTCTCGGTCAAGCCGCTGGAGCATTGCTTTCCCATCGCTGGCTGCGTGGCCTATCGCGGCTAC
>PJEL010003491.1_pt1 | contig 13403 bp, 9 predicted proteins | sample 1853271 | NCBI WGS metagenome assembly PJEL01 (sample SAMN08108733, study PRJNA415343) | Invertebrate metagenome, whole genome shotgun sequencing project. | host: Globobulimina | place: Sweden: Gullmar Fjord | collected 2015-08 | reverse complement strand
GTATTGTTCGGCGAGGATGCGAGCAAGCTCACCCCACTGCAGAGCGTGCAGCTAGCCGCTTCGCTGGCTTCGCTCGGGAGTGGAGGAGGCGCGAGGGCGAACGTGCTCGAGCGCGCGCGACGCCTGTTCCGAGTCGACCGCTTGGAGCTCGGAGGTGATGGCGGCGGCACGGTCAGCGTGGGCAAGTATGTGAGGGATGACGTCTATATCAACGTCGCTCCGGGGCTCACCCCGGAGACCAGCAAGGTCGGGGTCGAAGTCGAGCTGACCGACAACATCAGCGTTGAGAGCCAAGTGGGCGCCGACTCGGAAGCCGAGATAGGGGTAACCTGGCGTTGGGAGTACTGACCGATTAGCGCGCGGCCGGCGCCTCAGCCGCCGGGGCCCAGAATGGCACCGGCGTCGCACACGATGCACTGTCCGGTCACTTTGTCGGAGCCGGTTACCAGCCCCAAGATCGCGTCGGCGACGTCGGTGGGCGTGCACACGGACTGGAGGGCCGCTCGGTCGCAGTACATCTGCTTGATGTCTTCGAAGGCGTCGCCGAACCCCTGCTGTAGCCATTCGCCGTCGATGAAACCCGGCGCGACGGCGTTTACGCGGGTGTTCGGCGCGAATACGCGTGCCAGTGTCATGGTCAGGTTGATCAGGGCGGCCTTCGACGCGCAGTAGGGCACCGAGCTCCCGACACCGACGACCCCGGCCACGCTGGCGACGTTGACGATCTCCCCGTTGCCCGAGTCGGCGAGGGCAGGGCGTGCCGCCCGGGCGACCTGGAATGCGCCGCGCAGGTTCACGGAGAAGATTTCGTCCCAGACTTCTTCGGTCACCGCTTCGAGATCGGTGTGGGCGATAAAACGTGTGGTGCCCGCGTTGTTGATCACGACGTCCAGACGCCCCAGTTCGGCCAGCGCGGTTTCTACCATTTGTCGGCAGTCTTCGTCGCGAGCGACGTCTGCGCGCACCGCTACTGCGCGTGCACCCGCGGCCTCGACGGCCGCGGCAGTTTCCTCCGCACCGGCCTTCGATTTGCTGTAGTTGACGAGTACCGAGCATCCGAGACGCCCCAACGCGATCGCGGTCGCTCGCCCGACGCCCGTTCCTCCGCCGGTTACGATGGCGGCTTTGCCCTGTACGTCCATGTTCGTTTGCTCCTTTGTCGCTCGGCTTCGGCGCAACAGCTCGGTTCCTTCGGCCGCTAGCGCCCGACCGTGCCGGTATAGACGCGGCGTTCTCCGATGTGGGCCGAGTGCCGATGGTCTGCGAAGCGTAGTACTATGCCGCCATGAGCGATGATCCCAACGTCCGCGCGCCGGTCTCCTCCGCGGCCGGCGGTAGAGACGGCGAGCCTCCCCGGAGAGGCGGCGCGGTAGCGACCGACGGCGTGCTCCGAGCCTCCGAGGACACGCTTGCCGTGTTGGAATTCCCGCAACTGCTGGCGATGATCTCCGAGTTTGCGGCCACCGATCTCGGACGCGCCCGTGTGCGGGCGCTCGTTCCCATGGGCGAGCCGGCCGCCTTGTCACGCCGTCGCTCCGCTTACGAAGAGGCACGCCGGCTTCTCCAGGGCCGAGCGCTGGTGAGCGAGCTGGCGTGTGGCACCGACGGATTGCTGCAGCACGTGCGCGCCGTGCACTCACCGCTTGCCGGTGAAGATTTTCTCGCGATTGCCGAGCTTTTGAACACGAGTTCCGATGCGCTCCGGCGGGTGCTGAGGGCAGACCCTCCGTGCGAAGAACTCTCAACGCTGACGAAAGATCTGCCACCGGTCGACGGTTTGATCGCGAAGATCGAGGCGACATTCGATCGACGTGGTGAGCTACGCGACGACGCGAGTCCACAGCTCGCGCAGCTGCGCCACCGCGTGCTCACGTTGAGATCCAGGCTTTCTCGAGAGTTTTCCGAGTTCGTCCGCGGGCACCGTGATCTTCTGAGCGACGATACCGTGCCGATGCGTGCCGGCCGTTTGGTACTGGTGCTTCAGGCGGGCTCGCGCGGACGTGTGCCCGGCCTCGTTCACGGTAAATCGGGAACCGGCAAGAGCTTCTATTTCGAGCCCCTGGAACTCGTCGATTCCAACAACGAGATGCAGCAAGCCGTCGAGGACGAAGCGGAGGAGGCCCGCCGGATCCTTGCCGAGCTTGGCGACGAGGTCCGTGGCCGCATCGGTGCGCTCGAGGCCCACGCCGGTTTGGTGGCGGAACTCGACTGCCTCCAGGCGGCCGCGCGCTTTGCCGATCTCAGCAACGGGCGGCTACCGGCAGCGGGGATGCGCCATGACCTGTTCCTTGCGGGAGCCCGGCATCCGTTGCTGGATCCGACGCTCTCCGATTTGCGGCGCTCGGCGCTGGGGCAGGCGGGGAATGCCCAGCCGGTCGTACCGTTGACGCTGACGCTGGACGACAGTTGTCGGACTCTCGTCGTTACGGGACCCAACGCCGGGGGCAAGACGGTAGCGCTGAAGACCGTGGGCCTTTTGGTCTTGGCTGCGCAGAGCGGCCTACCGATTCCGATTGGCGCGGGGTCTCGCTTGCCATTTTTCGATGCGGTCGTGGCGACCGTGGGTGACGAGCAGAACCTCCTGGCCGACCGTTCCACGTTCAGCGGCCGTCTGCTCCGGCTGAAGGAGGCGTGGGATCTGGCCGGGCCGGACAGCTTGATCCTGCTCGACGAACTCGGGTCGGGCACGGATCCGGAGGAAGGCGCTGCGCTCGCGACATCGCTTCTCGAAGAGCTGCTCGAGGCCGGGGCGACGGCGGTGATGACGACCCATCTCACTCCGCTGGCGGCAGCGGCGCTGGACTGCGACGGCGCCGGATGTGCCGCGATGGAATTTGAACCTTCGACCGGCACTCCGACCTTCCGGCTGATGCCCGGGCCGCCCGGCGGTAGCGAGGCGTTGGCGTTGGCCCGACGGCTCGGTCTCGACGCGCGCTGGGTTCGTCGGGCTGAGGAGCGACTGGGTAGCGAGCATCGAGAGCTGCGCCGGCTGATCGCTGAAACCGAACGAGCGCGCCGAGAGTTGGCCTCCATGATCGTCGAAGCCGAGGCCGAACGTGCGACCGTGGCGCGGCTGCGCGGAGAACTGGAGAGCTCACGTGAGGCGCTGCGTGCCGAGCGCCGCGCAGTCGCGCGCCGCCTACGCGAGGAACTCGACGAATTCCGCGTCACGACGCGCCGCAAGCTCGCGATCGAGATCGAACGCGTTCGTGAGGAGGTGGTAGGGGGCCGTCGCCGTGGCCTGGCCACAGCGGCGGTCGAGAGGCTGTTTGCCGAGGCTCCCGACTTGCCCATCGAGGACGCCAAGCCCGCGCGAATACCGACGCTCGGCGACCGCGTGACGCACGGGGTGCTGGGGTGGACGGGGACGCTCGAGAAAGTCGATAAGGGGCGCGTCGAGGTCCGCGTGCGCGGTTCGCGTGTTCGCTGTCGGATCGAAGAGCTGACGGTAGCCGGCGGAGCCCCGCCTGTCGCAGGTCCACGACGAGGGAGCGTGCCCGGCGGGACTGGGCGGCCGAGGCTTGCCGAGCGGGCACCGGGCGAACGCGTCGATGCGGCCGTAGAACTGAAACTGATCGGGCAACGAGTACGGCCCGCGCTCGAAGCGCTCGATAAGTATCTGGATGATGCCTTGCTGGCCTCACGCGACACGGTGAGGGTAGTGCACGGACACGGCTCGGGGGCGTTGCGCGATGCCATCCGCGGTCACCTCGAGGGGCACCCGGCCGTTGCGGCGGTGCGTGCGGGTGAAGCGTATGAGGGGGGAGACGGTGCGACGGTGGTCACGCTCAGGTAGCCCGAGCGTGACCACCGTCGCACCGTAGGTCATCAACCGGTTGTTTTCGGCAACCCTACGAGGGTGCCGTAGTCGGGGCCGCCGCCCTCGCCGAAGCCGAGCACGTCACACTCGATGCGCGCATCGATGCGCTTGTCGCCACCGTGGTCATCTATGTTCGTGATGACGGCAGTCGCGATGCCTACGATGCGAATCCAGCCTTCCGGGTTCGAGCAGTCGTCGTAGTCGTAGACCGGCAGGTGCACGAGATACTCACCGTTGCTGTCGCGTTTGGTGTAGTAGAGATCCTCGGCGACCTTGAGCGCACTGTCCACCGTGCCGCCGGTGAAGATCAACTCGGTCTCGCCGGCGACGATTTCGGGGCTCTCGAACTGATTGTTGATCATGTTATGGAGGATGTCTTTGAGTGCCCACGCGTTGGCGGGGTCCCGCTGGAACGTGTGCCAGCCCACGCAGCCTTGGAGAGTGCCGGTCGGGTAGAATGTGATCGCAGTGTCTCCACCGCACGGGGAGTTCTTGGCCTCGAACCACGCGCGAGAGATGCCGACCGGGAAGTCTACCTTACCTCGCGGGAGCTTCCGCGCGGGTAGGACCGTCGCGCCGGCATCGGCGTTGACTCCGAATTCGTCGCGGCCGAGAACGTGGCTCAGCAGAGTGGATACGACCCCGTTGGCCTCGCTGTCTCGGCGTGCTTTCACCTGCACCGCGTTCACGCCGGTGCGTGTTTCGGCAAAAGTATTGGTGGATTTGTCCCAGTCGCCGTAGCTGACGTCCGACGTCAACACGGAGATGCTCACTCCAGCGGCCTCGTTGCGCTGGGAGAACTGGTTGACGCGCTGATAAATCCGCGTTTCGTCTTCCATGGTGAGCGTGTACTCGGTGATGTCCACGTTGCCGAGTTCTTCGTAGATTCGCCCGAGTTCGCGGTTACCGGCGGCCGCGCCGCTGTCGGCCGCGTTCTGGAGCTCGGCGTTCGTCACCAGCATGTAGCCGACATCGAGTACCAAGGCCGAGAAGCCGAGCAGTGTGACCGCCGCTACTCCGGCGAAAATCGAAATCGAGCCGCGCTCGCTATCGGGGGGGGTGGTGGTGTTCATCGTGATGCCCTCCTACTCAAGCTCGACGACGATGCGGCTGTTGAGCGACATCGTGCCGGCACCATTGGTGGATGCCACCGCGACGAACTTTGACAGCATCTTGAAGTCGGCGGGGTAGTTGACCTCGATGGCCAGCTCATCTCCGGAGAACCCGCCGGCGCCAACGACAGCGACCGTCGATTGCGCCGAGTCGAGGCCGGCGCTGTCGAGAAATGCCCGGGCGCGGGTCGCGATCTGTCCGGCCGACGGTCGTGGGTCGGTCGCGACGACGCCTGCCCGTGCAGCCTCGCGCGCTGCGGATGTGATGATCTGCTGCTTGTAAAACGCGGATCCGAATTCCACTACGGCGAACAGCAACATCATGAAGACTGGTAGCACCATGGCGAACTCGACGGCCGCCATGCCTGATTCACGATTCCGTTTGATGACTCTCATGACACACTCCCGTGAAGAACAGCTTTTCTTTGTAGGTACCCGGGGGCGCAGGTCGAGTATCTGGACGACCGTAGATGTAGCTTGCGTTTTCGCATGGTTTTTTCGCGTCTCTCTGCCTCTGACTAAGCAAGCGGGGTGCCAAGTTCCAAGAGTGGCCCGAGTTCTGACGGCGGTCATTGTTGCCGCTGGTAAAATTGCTCTGTACCAACAGTTACTTGAGGTTACACGCTTACCTGGGCAACGGGCGCCGTCGGAAGCCGGAGGTTGTCAGCGAGGGGTCGAAGCTTGCGTTTGTGCAAGGTCTTTTGGCCTCGGTGCGGGCGGATTTCACGCAGGCGAGCGGGAGTTCGGTCGCACCCCAGCGGGGGGGGGGTGCGCAAGAACTTGCAGGTGGAGGCTGCTGGGTGCTGCGTGGGTGGAGCGGGGGGATAGGCGATCGAGGAGGCCGCCGGTAGATACGAAAAAGGGCCGCCGGTTGGTGCCGGCAGCCCTATTCGCATTACTCGCGCGGTCGCTTGAACGTCGACCGCGCCCCCTAAGCGAGGTTCACTTCGTTTTGATCGGCTTGGCTACCCACGTGCCGTAATCCGGCCCGCCGGGCTCGCCGAATCCTACGACATCGCAGCTGACGTTGGCGGTGACGTTCTTGTTGCCGCCTTTGGGGACCACTCCGGTGATGATCGCTGTGGCGATGCCGACGATCTTGATGCGACCTTGCGGATTGGAGCAGTCGTCGTAGTCGTAGACCGGTAGGTGCACGAGCAACTCGCCGTTGGCGTCCTTCTTCGCGTTGTACAGTTCTTCGGCTGCCTGCAGCGCGCTGCCAACGGTGCCGCCGGTGAATACGAACTCGGTCTGGCCGACGGTGATCTCCGGGCTCTGGACGATGCCGTCGCGCATGCCGCGCAATATCGACTTGAGCCGGGCAGCGTTGGCAGGCCAATCTTCGAACGTGTGCCAACCGGCGCAGCCTTGGATGGTGCCCGTCGGGTAGAACATGATCTCGGTGTTGGCTCCGCAGGGTGAGTTGCGGGCCTCGAACCAAGCGCGCGCGATGCCGATCGGGAAGTCCACCCGACCGGGCGGGAGTTTGCCGATGGTGGAGATGGCGCTTCCGCCGTCCGCGCTGACACCGAACTCGTCGATTCCGAGGACGCTGGCCAGGAGTGTGTTGACGCTGCCGTTGGCGCTCTTGTCGCGGCGTGCGGTGGTCTGCGTGGATGTCACACCGGTGCGGGTCGCTTGGAAGGCGCCGGTGGTGCGGTCCCACTTGCCGAACTCTACGTCGCCGGCCGGAATACCAATGGCTACGCCGGCCGCATCGTTCTTCGTCGAGATCGTATTGAGGTGATTGACGATGCGGGCTTCCTCTTCGATGGTCAGCGTGTGCTCCATCGGATCGACGTTGCCCAACTCATCGTAGATGCGCGCCAACTCCATCGAGCCGGAGGCGGATGACCCGTCGGCAATGTTCTGGAGCTCGGTCCGCGTGACCATCATGTAGCCGACGTCGAGGACCAACGCGCCCACTCCGAGTAGCGCGATGGCCGCCATAGCGGCCATGATCGTGACCGACCCTTCCTGTCGTTTGAACAAGGCTTTCTTGGTCAGCATCATTGTCATCATTCTTCCCCGGGGATCTCGTTGGGCGCGAAGGCGCCTACTCCAATTCTACGACGACACTACTGTGCAGCATGGCCCTGTCGCCGAGAGCCGCCACGTTCCCCCCTCCGCCGCCAGTATGTGCCATGAGCTTCGCCAGCAGTGCGAAACTCGTAGGATACTCGATCTGGATCCGTAGCTTGTCTCCGGAGTTGCCCCCGGCGCCGATGACGCTGACCGTCGATTTCGCCGCATCGAGCCCGGCGCTGTCGAGGAAATCCCGAGCCTTCGACGCGATTAGAGTCGATGAAGGCCGCGGGTCCGTCGCGATGACGCCGGCTCGCGCGGCTTCGCGGGCGGCGGAGGTGATGATCTGTTGCTTGTAGAAGGCAGACCCGAACTCGACGATGCCGAAAAGTAGCGCCATGAAGATGGGGAGGATCAAGGCGAACTCGACCGCTGCCATGCCTCGTTGCCGGTTGCGCTGTCCTCTCTGGGTCATTTCGTCGCCCCTGGATCTGTTTGCGATCCGACAATAACTTCGAAACTGAACTGGTGGCCCCTGCTCGGCGATGCCCCAATCCCCACTCCCGCGCGTGGTGATCGTCCCGGCCGAGTCCAATTTTATGCGTGCAAAAACCAGGCCATCTAACCACCTTCCGTTCCCGCCCTGGAACCCCTCGGCCGGGGAGGGAGCGCATCTCGCGAACCCCCTACCTTTTCCCTAGGAACATTCAGCGCTTAGGGCGCTTTTAGCAATTCCTGGACCAGAGTGACTTAGTGAAACACAAAAGGTCATAAGACTGCAAACGGTTCGTGCAGGTGCGGGCAGAGTGACGCACGTGTACATGAATGTGCGGGGATTTCCCCGCGCCCGCACATTGCCGGGATTCGGCTGTTAGTGGAAGTCGCGGCTCTTCGCAGAGCCGGGTGGGCGTGACAGCAGGGGTTGCCAGAGCCGTTCGGCCACCAGGTGGACGACTCCATCCTCCGACTGGATGCGCCCGTAGACGGCCAGGAGTACGGCCGTTTTCGCGAGCACGGCGTACTTGTCGAAGACGTTTTGCCAGACCACAACGTTGACGAAACCGGTCTCATCTTCGAGCGTCATGAACACGACGCCCTTGGCGGTGCCGGGTCGTTGACGGCAGATCACGATGCCGGCGTACTCGGCGCGTGCTCCGTCCCGCATTGCGTGGAGTTCTCGTGCCTCGCTCGAGCCTTGATTGCGCAACTCCGTGCGCAGCGGTGCCAGCGGGTGACCGCGGGGGCTGAGGCTCGTGGCGTGATAGTCCCAGCCGATGGTCTCGAAGTCGTCGAGGCGGGTGAAGTGGGGCTCCCGCTCACGGGCTTTGAGCGGCAACGAGGGCGGGGCTTCGTTGGCCAGTCCGTGCACTTCCCAGAGTGCTTGTCTACGGTCGCGGCCGAAGCCCTCGAAAGCTCCGGCTTCGGCGAGTCGGCCGAGTGTTTTCGCGTCGAGCCCGGTGCGCTGCGTGAAGTCTTCGACTGAAAGGAAGCGCTTCGCTCGGCCGGCAGTGTGAATCTTGCTCCAGTGGGCTTTTCCCAGCCCTTTTACGCAGCGGAACCCGAGGCGGATGCCGAAATCGCGGCGCGTGAGTTCGACTGTGCAGTCCCAGGAACTCATGCGGACGTCTACGGGCAGCACGGCGACCCCGTGGCGCTTGGCGTCGTCGATGATGGTTGACGGCGCGTAGAACCCCATCGGCTGAGCGTTCAGTAGCGCACAGGTAAACTCGACCGGGTAGTGACACCGCAGCCACGAGGTCGCGTAGGCGATCAGCGCGAAGCTTGCGGCGTGACTCTCCGGGAAACCGTACTCGCCGAACCCACGGATTTGCTCGAAAACGCGTTCGGCGAAATCTTCGCGGATGCCCTTGGCCCGCATGCGCGACACCAGCCGGCCACGGTGCTGTTCGATCCGTCCGCTGCGTCTCCACGCCGCCATGTCGCGACGGAGTTGGTCGGCTTCGCCCGGCGTGTAGTCGGCGGCCACGACCGCGAGCTTCATGACCTGCTCTTGAAACAAGGGGACGCCGAGTGTTTTTTCGAGGATGGGCCGGAGGCTCGGGTGCGGGTACTCGACGAGTGCGCTGTTCTTTCTTCGCTCGAGATACGGATGCACCATGCCGCCGGCAATCGGTCCCGGTCTGACGATGCTGATCTCGATGACCAGGTCGTAGAACGTCCGCGGCGCGAGCCTGGGCAGCATCGCCATCTGTGCACGGCTTTCGATCTGGAAAACCCCGACGGTGTCCGCCTTCCGCATCATCTCGTAGGTCGCGGGATCCTCAGCCGGGATCGTCTCCATCGAAAGCTCGACCCCACGGTGGCGGCGGAGCAGGTCGAACGCGAGGTCCATCTGCGTCAGTGCGCCGAGGCCGAGCAGGTCGACTTTGAACAGGCCGAGCGCTTCGACATCGTTCTTGTCCCACTGGATGACCGTGCGTCCTTCCATGGTGGCGTTTTCGATTCCGACGATGTCGGAGACTTGCTCGTGCCCGAGCAGGAATCCGCCGGGGTGGATCGATAGGTGGCGGGGGAAGTCCAAGAGTTCGTTGCTGAGTCTGAGCAGGTGGGCGCTCGTGGGGTTGTCCGGGTCGAGTCCGGCTTGGGTGAGGCTCTCGGCCTGGATGTCTCCGTGATGAGAGAGCAGCTTGGCCAGCCGGTCCAGTGCGGTGCCGGAGATGCCGAGCGCCTTTCCGACTTCTCGCACCGCGGACTTCGCTCGGTAGCGGACGACGTTGGCTACCATCGCGGCATGACGGCGGCCGTACTTCTCGTAGACGTGTTGGATCACCTCCTCGCGTCGTTCGTGCATGATGTCCAGGTCTATGTCGGGCGGCTCGGCCCGCTCGCGTGAGATGAAGCGTTCGAAGAGTAGGTTCATACGAACCGGGTCTACGGCAGTGATACCGAGGCAGTAGCAGACCGCCGAGTTGGCCGCCGACCCGCGCCCCTGGCAGAGGATCGCGTTCTTGCGGCAGTAGTCGACGATCTCGTGCATCGTCAGGAAGTAGCCGGGGTAGTCGAGTTCCTCGATGAGTTGGAGTTCCTTGTCGAGCTGGCGGCGAACGTCGGTCGGGATACACGCACCGTAGCGCTTTCGGGCGCCTACGAGTGTGAGGTCACGTAGCCATGCTGCCGAAGTCGTGCCGTCGGGAAGTCGCTCGGACGGATAGCGGTAGCGGAGCTCGGAGAGAGAGAATGTCGCGCGCTCGGCGACCTCGAGCGTTCGGGCGACCGCGTCCGGGTCGTCGGCGAACAAACTTGAAAAAGCGTAACCGGTTTTCAGTGCATGCTCGTCGTTGGCTCGGATGTGCCGGCCCGCCTGCGCGAGCGTGATGCCGTGTCTCGTGCAGGTCAGCGTGTCCTGTAGCGGTCTACGGGCGACGTTGTGGTAGAGCACTTCGTTGGCTGCGGCCACGGGGATTTCGTAGCGCAGCGCACGCTCACGAAGGCGGGCTTCGAGGTGGCGTTCCTCGGCCGAGCGATGGCGGGTGGCCAATGCGTACAAACGGTCGTTGAACGCGCTCGTGAGCGACCTCGCGATCAAGTCCGGCTCGGCTTCTCCGGTGAGGAGGCTCGAGTCGCCGCCCCACAGGGCGAGCAAACCTTCCGCATGGTCGCAGACTTCCCTCCACGTGACCGACGAAGTGCCTTTTGGTGAGCGTAGTCGGCCGCATGTAATCAACCGACAGAGGTGTCGGTATCCCATGCGGTCGGAAGCGAGCAGCGTGATGGTCGAGCCGTCCTCGATCGACATCTCGGCCCCCACGATCAGGTGCACGCCGAGTTCCATGGCTTTCAAGTGGGCGCGTACGATTCCGTAGACCCCGTCGCGATCGGTGATGGCGAGCGCCCTCAGGCCGTGACCGGAGGCGGCCTCGACGAGTTCTTCGGGGTGGCTCGCGCCTTCGAGGAACGAGTAGTTGCTCTTGCACCACAGCGCAGCGTAACCGGGCATCCTGTGTGGTCTCCTTCGTTACTCGATGCGCCCGTGCAGCAGCCAACGACGGCGCACCCGGTCGTAGTAGACCCAGAGCAACTCCCCGCGGTCGGTCTCGGCGAAGTGGTACTCGCGGCGGATCTCCTTTCGCCACCAGCCGCCGGAGACGACGTAAGGGCCGATCATTCGTTCGATGCGCCCGCAGCCGCTTGGCGGGTCCAGCCAGCGCTCGTCTTGTGTGCGGCGCCGGTATGGTACGGCCGGGTCGGCCAGCACCGCCGGCTTGTCGAGAATCCTGCGTACGAGCGGTCGCCGAAGCACGTTGCGCGGCTCGGCGTCGGTGAGCGTGCCCAGCGTCTTCCAGGCGAACCGGGCTTCGGGCAGATGCCCTTCGTGGAGGTGGGCGCACAGAATCGAGGCATCTCCGAGTTCTGCACGCAGTCGGGCCAGCGCCCGGTTGGCGGCCGCCAAGTCTCGCTTGGGTTTGCTCGAGAACAACTCGAGCTGCTCGCGGCTCACCGGGCCTCCGCTCACCGTGAGCCGGGCCTCGCGGACTCCGGCTCCGAGTTCCAAGGCCTCCAAGCGCAGATGGATGAGGTTGAGGATCAGCGCCTCCTCGAGAGTGGGCTCGGCCGTGCCAAGCTCGGACTGGACCGTTTCCGCTCGCTTTGCCGAAGGGGCGCGCTCGAGGAGCAGCGTCAGTTCGAGAGCGGACACCCCTCGATCGCTCGAGGCCAGTTGTCGGAGAAGCGGCTCGAGCATGCGCTTGTAAACGAACACCAGCGTGCCGGCGCTCGTGATCGGCTCGTCGAACGATGTGGTTAGGGCGAGGGGCGCCTCGGGGTGGCTCGGCTCGAGCGGGGCCTGGGTCCGGCCGGAGGCCGTTCGGTAGAGCGTGTCGGCGCCTTCACCGAAGCGGCGACGTAGACCCTCGGGCGGCAACTCGAGAAAAGCGCCTACGGTATGGATGCCTAGCCTTGCGAGCTTGTCGCGAAGTTGCGGGGCGACGTCGAGCCGGGCCAGCGGAACCCTCGCTGCGGCGAGACGCTCTTCCTCGGGGTTCCTCAGTATGAGGATTACCGGTCGGGTGGCCGTGTTGCCCGGCGATTCGGTACTGCGCCGACGTAGGCTCTCCGGCTTGCCGGCGGTACCGGCGTTGCGTGCCACCGCGTAGGTCCCGAAGCGAGAGAATCCGAGCACGACCGTTGCTCGGAAATCCCGATCTGCGAGAGCGGCGCCGACGGCCTCGGCCCAGCGCTCTATCTCCGGGTAGAGAGTCCCGAGCCCGGATGCATCGACCCAGAAGACCCCGGGGGTGGTCTCGGAAGGCTCTACCCTGGGGGAAAAGTCCCGCAGGGCTTCTTCTATGGATGCGATGCCGGCGTGCAACTCTTCGCGGGAGATCGTTCCGGCTCTGAGGTCGCTTCGAATCGACAATGCGGCCGTGTAGCGGAGCCCCGGCCTGAGCTTAGACAGCCATGCGGCCTCGTTGACCGGGCCCAAGACGCCACGAGCATCGTCCCTGTCCACGACGGCGGTAGGGAAGTCCTTCCACTCAGGGTGAGCATGGAACAGCAGCTGCAGCGCAAGGAGCGGAACGTCAACGCAGGCCAACCGGTCCACGATAGACCCCCGAGTGGTTCCATCCCGGGCCGCGGCGTTTGTCTTTCTCCACTTCGAGAGAGCAGCGGAAGCAGTCGGGGGCGACTTTCTTGCGGATGCTCCCTGCGCGGAGCGACACCAACGGGCCGAGGGATGGCCTCCCCGCAGGCTTTTCGGTCAGGAGCAACACCGCGGTGTCGTATCTGCGTGCGAGCCCTAGTAGGCGGTTTTGTAGGGGAGGAGGGACCCCGTCTCCGGCACCGAGGTCGAGGATGATCAGCCCGAAGGCCCCCGAGCGTATCAGGCGTCCGCCTGCCCGGGCTGCCACGCGAGTGTCGGGGGCGGTGATGACGGGCAGCGCCAGGATATCGACTCCACTATCGGCCAAGTCCGGAGGGTAAAAACGGCTCGGCCTGGTGGTGATCCACGCTGCCGGTTCGGTCCGCTGCTGGGCTTGCCAGATCAGCTCGGCGCTCAGGGTGAGAGCTGCGGTTGCGCCCCAGGCGCCCAACTCGGTCAGGCGGCCGGCGAGCTCGGGAAGGTCCCAGCGTGGTGGCCCCGCACTTCTCTCGAGGTGAATCCCGCTGCTCGTGTTCGGGGGAAGCCGGGCGCTCGGTGTCGTTCGGTAGACCGGGCCGTGCCCGCTCATGGTTTCCTGGCCTTCAGTTGCATTGTTTTCGTCTTATGTTCGCCACCGTGACGGTTCTATCAAGAGCGGCTTCGGAGAGTCAAGAAGCCCGGCCGTACGGCCCGGACATTCACCGCTGCAAAATATGCTTTTGACGCGGTGCGATTGGGCTTTCCGGCTGCCGGAGAGTGCGTTTTCGGTACGAGAAACCCGCTGCCGCGTTGACACCGGCTTTTTATGTATGGGATAAGACTTCCCTGACACTGAGTAGAGGGT